>Ga0268262_10002945_pt1 | contig 19044 bp, 14 predicted proteins | sample TergutNc150P3_FD_190354 | JGI IMG/M metagenome (GOLD analysis project Ga0268262, IMG submission 190354) | Nasutitermes corniger P3 segment gut microbial community from laboratory colony in Florida, USA - Nc150 P3 (SPAdes) (version 2) | ecosystem: Host-associated > Arthropoda: Insects >...
TGGCAAATCTTTGTAACTTCGTGAAGCCTGTGGGAAATAAAAATTATGCCTATGCCCTCGCCTGAAAGGCGCTTAAGGCTTTCCAGCAGTATGTCGGCTTCGGTTTCGGTAAGCACCGCCGTAGGCTCATCCAGCACCAGGAGCTTTACCTGGTCGCGGCTGATTTCCCTGGCGATTTCCGTGAACTGCTTGTGGGCAACCGGCATTTCCATCACCAGTGTGTCCGGGGCGATATTCACGCCCAGCTTGGCAATGGTTTTCGCCGAGTGTTCGTACATCTGGGGGAGCTTAAGCGTGGCGAGCCTGTCGCCGAATAATTCCACCGCCAAATTGAAGCGTGTGGGTTCCCGGTTCAGCATGATGTTTTCACAGGCGGTAAAGCCGGGTATCAGGGAAAATTCCTGGTGTACCATGCCGATACCGGCGTCCAGGGCCTCAAAAGGCGATTTGAAAGTTACCGGTTTACCTTCGATAAAGATAGAACCACCGAAACCTCCGGTCTCGATAATATCCGACATCCCGAAGAGTATGTGCATCAGCGTTGTTTTGCCGGCGCCGTTCTCCCCGACCAGGCCCAAAATCTCGCCCTGGTTAAGCGAAAAGCCTACGCCGGAAAGAACCGTAGCGCCGTAAAAATCTTTGGTTATACCTTCCAGTCGCAGTAACGGTACATCACCCATAGTTTACCCTGCAATTGCCAATCATTTTTTCTTCAAAAAAGGCTGCCCGAATTCCGCGAGCAGCCTTCAGACGGAAGTCTTAGACTAAAGTCTCTTAACTCCGAAATAAACCTAACTTTCTCTAACGCTGGAATTTGATCTGGTAATACTTTTCCGGAACTTTTTGCGCTGTTGTAGGAAGGAAACCCTTGCCCATGATGTAGGTATCCATGTAAATAAGAAGTTGATTCCTGGCGCGCACACCTGTATTGGCGTCTATATAGAAACCGCCGTTCCATTTTGCGCCGGGGGTAAATTCGCCCAGAGCCGAATAGAGATCTGCGGTACTGTCAAACTTGGCTTTGCCGTCCAGGACGCGTTTCGCGAATTCGCCCAAACCAGCCGAAGCGGTAAACCCGTAAGAGAAAGCCCAGGTACCGAACTTGCCCGCGCCGCCTTTGGCTTTGACAGCGTCTTCAACTTTCTTTAAAATCGCGGGGAAGTTTCCCGCCTCGGCGGAAAGGTCGATACCCAAAGCGCCGGGATACCCCATGAGCGGGCTGGGAAGGTCGGCTTCAACAAACATTCCGCCGTACGTGAAAAGCTGCTTGAGCAGGGGTTCCGTGTGGGCGTCGTTTGTACAGAAGAATACCGCGTTCTTGCCGTACTGATTTATCCACTGGGGAGTCTGTTCCAAAATGTACTGCTGCGCGCCCGCAACGCCTACATCGGATGTGGGGTCCGGGGCTGTAACAAACACAAACTTTATTCCCAGGTCATTGCAGGCAGCCTCAAAAATCTGGCGGCGAAGACCAAGGCTTTCATAGCTCATGTGCCGGGGAAAGCTGATGTGCACAAAGGTGTCCGCGCCAAGCTGTTTCGCCGCCCAAGGGATGGTGTAGCCGCGGGAAATAAAGTCGCAGCTAATGGCCAGTGAAGCGGACTCCTGGATTACCAGCGGATCCTCATGTGGCTCGCCTGCCAGAAGCATTATATCGGGCCGTCTTTCCCTGACACGCTTAAAAGCCTCGGCAGTGCCGGGAACAGCCTGATTCACTATGATGGCCTTCATCAGGGGATCGGAAGCCAGAGTGGTAATCTGGGAAATGGTAACTTCCATCTGATCCATAAAACTATCGGGGTAGGTAACATGCTGTATCATCCCACCCTGGGCCACGGCGCCGTAACGCTTGATAAGCTCTTCCGCTCCCCGAAGATCATCTTCGGACTGGGAAACCGTGCCGGTTACAATACCGATGTGATATTTACCTGTAACCTTACCGAAGGTCTGGGCACCGCCGGACGATCCGGACTGCCTGCTGCTACCCGCAAAAACCATTGTTCCGCAGAGCAAAAGCGCCAATACGATAAAACCGAATCTCTTCATCATTCCTCCTATACATCCTCAAATCTTAATTTTATTTATATTGAGGATAATCTAAGAGAGTGTATATTAATATTGGAAGATGATCAATGTACCATAACCACACGCCGCCGGTTAAGCTATCTCTGGTTTCTGTACCGGTTGGGCGACTGCCCTGTGGCCTGCTTAAAAACTTTGCTGAAATGGACTACATCGGCATAACCGACCCGCCCGGCAACCTCGTAAACTTTGTCATTGCTTTCACGCAACAGCTTCTTTGCCATATTGATACGGTATTCCAGCAAGTAGCGGGAAAAGCTTTTTCCCATTTCGGCGCTGAAAATTTTGCTTAAATAATTGGAAGAAATGTACAGTTGCTTTGCGGCATCGGGAAGAGAGATATCCTTTCCATATTGTTCATGTATGATACGGATACACTGGCGAACCAGCCGCATGGAACTATGGATTTGATCTTTGTCAATGCCCCGGTGAATATCCAAAAAAACTTCGCAAAGGGCGTTAAAAACAATATGTAAACCTGTACAAGCGGAAATTTTTTTCCTGACAGCAAGAAGGGTAAGCTTCTCATTCGCTCCGGCGGAGCTTATGTAGCCTTCATTTTCTTTGAAAATATGATCCGCCAGTTCTACGCAATACAATTCAACCAGCGCCGGATCATATAAAATTTCCTTTTCCAGAAAACCTGCAAAAAAGTTGTACAATAGTTTTTGTATCTGATCCGTCCTGCCCTCCCTGATAATTTGGGTCAGTTCCCGGCAAACGCTGTCAAAACCGGGAAAAGAAGAGGCGGCCGATTTCTCCAGAGTGGCAAATAAAACTATCCCTTTTTTTTGATGAATTTCGGCATTAATCAAGGCAAAAGAAATTTGAGCGTAGGCTTTTTCAAAACACCCTTTTAGAGTAACGGTGGAACTAATCGCGGCGACCATTTCCTGATAACCTCGTATATATTTATTGATGCGCGTAACCAATTCCGCCCCGGATTCATCAGGGAGGCAGACCAAAAACAGGGTAAGCGCTTCTTCCACCAGCATAGGAGCCGAAATCCAGCAAGAGTGAAAATCCGCTGAATTAAGCCCGGGGACACAGCCTTTTTCATGGCGAAAACCAACAACAAAAGCGTATGGAAACTTCGCAGGATCCGGGCCTTTCATTGCTATCAAATCCCATTCCGCTTTTTTCGGAACTTTAGCCTGAAGCAGGTGTTCGAGAATCAAGGCGTCCAAATGATCCTGTTCACCGGTTCCTTGTTTGTCTTTTTCGGAGCGGATTTTATCGGCACAGCGGGAAACCGTCGAAAGAAGCTGGTTTTCATCAATTGGCTTAAGAATGTAATCAAAAGCTCCATAGTGGATAGCTTCCCGCGCAAATTCGAATTTTCCGTAAGCGCTAATAAAGATAACTTCGGTATTTATATTGTTCCGTCTGAGGGTTTCCAGCATTTCCAGCCCGGAAAAACAGGGCATTGAAATATCCGATAAAATAATATCGGGCCGCTGTTTTATGGCCAGATCGATAGCGGCGGCGCCGTTATCGGCGGAGCCTGCTACTTCAACTCCTATGGATTTCCAGTCAATTAAACTTTTAAGGCTCTCCAAAATAATGTGTTCATCGTCAACAATGATCATCCTAATCATTTCGGAATTCTCGTTCATTAACAGGCACTTCAAACCAAATCACAGCGCCTTTTTCTGGGGCAGTTTCTATGTGAACTGAAATTTTTAAATTATAGTAGAGCCGCAACTGGGACTGAACCGTCTTTAGGGCAAAAACTTGATCCCGAAATGAATCGGGCGATTCAAGCAGATCCTGTATCCGCCGTAATCGTTCTTCCGTAAAACCGCGCCCGTTATCCGCCACGATAACACGCATACAAGGAGAAGTCTCTTCAAAAGCAACGCGTATTTCTCCCGGCCTATTGAGGGACTTTAAGCCGTGAACCAGGGCGTTCTCCACCAATGGTTGAAGCAGCCCCTTGGGCATAAAGGTACCTTCAAGAGAGTGGGCGCAGGTAATCGTATAACTAATCGCATCCTGCATCCGCAATTTCTGGATATAAAGATAATTCTGTATCATTTGGGCAACATCCCGAACCGGAATAATGTCATGCCCGTCGGACAGGCTGATCCGGTAGAAATTGGCGAGGGCAAGCACCATCCGCGAAGCCTGCTCGGCGTTTTCTTTACGAGCCAGCCAATGAATGGAATCTAAAGTATTGTAAAGAAAATGTTCGTTTAGCTGATCCTGCAAATTTTTTAACTGGGCTTCTTTGCTGATCAATTTTGAAGAATAATTCTCTTCAATAAGTTTCTGTATATTTTCCGCCATCGCGTTAAAATTATTATTGATATAGCCAAATTCATAAGTCAGGTTCCGCGGAAGCCTGACCGAAAAATCCCCTCCCTGTACCTGCCGCATCCCCGCGAACAAAGTCCTTAGAGGAGTCCAGAAATAGTGGCGGGCAAGAAGCAAAGTCATAACGATCATAATTGCCTGCAGCAAAAGGAAAGTCATGAAAAGCTGAAACATAACGGAAGCACCGCTTTGAATTTCTTTAAGCGGCGCGGCTGCAACAAACCTAAAACCGCTGTAAGGAGATTTATAGTAGGAAATAAATATTTCATTTCCTTCATATAACGTATCAAAAAAGCCTGACTCGCCCGCGGGTATTCGGGAAATAAGCCAGTTTACAAGCGCAGCGTCATTTTCATTTTCGGAAAAACCCTCTGTCCGGTGGATAATATTCCTTCGGTCATCCATTATAAAAGTGGAACCTGCCATATTGGGAATTACCTCATAAAGCATCTTGGCTATTTCCGCTGCATCCACATTAACAGAAACCAGGCCAAAGGGCTGGTTATTGGCCCATACTTCCCGGTACGAGGCCAACAGAGCGCGGTTATCTCCGATATCCTGGGTAAAGTACCATGGATACCCAAGGCCCTGTTCCCTGTATACATCCAGCCAGGGAGCATCCGGATAATAATTAAAATTTGTATCCCAGTTTATTCTGGATGAGAAAATCCTTTTAGCCGTAAACGAATAGGCATAAATGGAAAAGATATAGTTGTTTGTGGCCGCCACATTGTTAATACGGTTCTTTATGCTGTTGGTATTTATAAAATCGCTGTACTCTTCCCTTTCCTGATAAAGGGACAAACGGCGCAGGGCATTGAGAAACTGATTGTCCAAAAGAATAAAAGCATGAAGTCTTTCAAGGTTCATCAATACCTGATCCAGCGTTGAAGCTACTGTTCGCAAATTGCTGGAAAGGAATTGATTGGCAATTTCCTTTTCCATGCGGGATAAATGATTTGTCGCAAGAAACAGAATAACAGAAAAAGGAAGCGCAAGAGTAAGAAGCATAAGCGCCGCAAACCGCACAATCGCGCTGTCTACAGGCGGAAATTCCCGCAATGTATCATCCTCCTGTTAATTCGTCCCAGCTTGTGAAAACCTGGCGGACATTCTCCGGTTTAGCGCCGGGTCCGAATTCGCACTGGGCAATGCATCCGCCATTGTACCAGAGGTTTTCATGAACTTTCCTGACAGCTTCATGTATCTGAACAGGATTTCCTTCGGGAAGCAGATGCTGGCGGTCTACTTCTCCCCAGAAAGTTATCTTTCCCTTAAAAGCCGTAAGCTCATCAATACCTATGCAAAAGACCTGGGAATTAAACGCGTCCAGCCCAAGTTCAATGAGATGAGGATATATAGCCAGGGTATTACCATCCGAATGCATAAACATTTTTTTTCCTGCCCGGTGTGCAATGCCGATGTAATCCTTATATAAGGGCTTGAAAATTTCTGCCCAGGCGTCGGGATGAATTAGAAGCCCTCGCTGAGTTCCCCAGTCATCCATAATGGTGAGAGCGTCGATATCTGTCTTGCTCCATTTTTCCAGAAGCTCACAATAGAACTGATGCATTTTCCTGATAAAATTAAAGAGTCCGGCAGGACGCAAAGCCAGATCAATATAAAGCTGCTGCGAACCACGGATGAACTGAAGCTGTTCAAAAGGCCTGGGCCAGCAGCCACTCAACACGAATTTATCAGTTGAAGCGCAGAAACGGTTTACATCATCAATTTCGAAACTGAGCCATTCTATGGGTATGTGAACCCTGCTTATATCTTCCCACTCTTCATCATCAGGCGAAATTATAGGGGTCTTGGCTTCACCATGAACTCCACGCTGAATATTGGTAAAACGGCATCCCCAATCGTCATTTGAATTACCAATTTCATAAGGGTCCCCACGTGCAATACCTTTTTCCCTGTACGTAACAGCAGTACCAATAATATCGGGGGGATATGTACTGACAATTTCTTTGTATTCATTGGGATAGTTGTTTTCCGCCCAGGGCAAAGCCCAGAGCTGACGAGGAGCCCTGTTTGTTTTATTTTCAAATTCCAGAGTTTTATATACCAGTTCTCTTGAAGTCATGCGAATCTCCTTTCAGCCAGTTTTACTATATATCATGTTAGCTTGTTTTAAAATCAGAATCATTATTTCCAGGCGAAATTTCCATACAAACACAGGAAAAGATATATAAACACAACGTGTTATGAATCGCGTTAGAAAACCGGATAAAATTTCACAAAAAAAACAACAGCGTTGTACTATGAAATACAAATGGTCAGGTTGATACTGTAATATCAAATTTTAATTCAATGGAGGAATTGTATGAAAAGAATCGCAGGTCTATTGGCGCTTTTGTTCCTGGTAAGCGGCTTTTTTGCTTTCGCGGGAGGAAACAAACAGAGCGGCGGAAGCAGTGGAACGGTTACTCTAACTTATTACAGCTTTTCCGAATGGACAGCCACGGCTCCCTGGGTAAAAGCCTACACCGACGCAAAGGCGCAGTTTGAGGCGGAAAATCCCGGTTACAAAATTGAACTGCAATCAGACCCCTGGGGCGACTGGGAAATGAAATACAAAACCATGTTTGCCAGCGGGAACCCGGCTGATATTTTTATTGTCAACAACCCCGATTTCCCGACCTTTGCCAACAGCGGAAACCTTCTGGACATGGCCCCCTATGCGGACAGCAGCTTCTTCAGCGCCTATTTCCCCGGCGTACAGGCAATGTACCAATGGCAGGGTAAAAACATGGCTATTGCCTTTACTACCGATTGCCGCATCCTCTGGTACAACAAGGAAATATTTACAGCCGCCGGTCTTGACCCCAACAAACCGCCTGTAACATGGGATGAATTGCTGAATTACGCGCTAACTATAAAAACCAGAACAGGCAAGTATGGTTTCGGCATGGATTTCGGCCTAAAGGATTTTCCCTCCGAGGCTCTTTTTTGCGCCTCAGGCAGTTCAATAATAAATGTTGACAGGTCAGGAAAAATTACCCCCAATGTGGACACGCCGGAATTCAGAAAGTACCTTCAACTTTTGCTTGATTTAAAACCAACCTTTGAACCGGATTACGCAAACCTGAACCACCACGATGTGGCCAGGCTTTTCGCGGAAGGGCAGTTGGGAATGATCGTCGGCAACACCCTTGAAGAGACCGATATTTACAGCAAAAATTTTTACGGACAGGCCCTCGTCCCCAGGATGAATACCTCCGTGGCAAACGGTTCATATGGCGGCGGCTTCGGTATCGCCGTATCCAGCCGGACAAAAGCGCCTGAACAGGCGGTAAAATTCGCGAAACTCTTGACAAGCGCAAAATACAACGCTCCGGCAATCTCCGACGTACCGGCGAGCAACGCCGGACTTGCGGTCTCCCAATTCGCCACTTCTCCCAAGTACGCGGTGTACCGTGATCAAATTCAGTATGCCAGACAGGCCCAGCCAAAAACTCTTTACTACGCGGAGATTGACGACGCCTGTTACGATACGGTAGTAGAAGTCGTGGTCGGTGGAAAGAGTATTGATACCGCTATAAAGCAGCTCGCCGATCGTATTACCCAGATTGCAAGTGGAAGATAAAAACCAGAGGAACCCACATAGCTCCTAAGGGAGGAGGAAAATGGAAAACGGAAAACCGGAACAACAGGCGTATTTTTTTCTCCTCCCTTCTGTACTTATCATGCTATCCGTTCTGGGTTATCCCATTGTGTATAACCTGGTAATCAGTTTTTTCCGCTGGACATTGAGGAGTCAGGAAAAGACTTTTACCGGATTAACCAACTATATCGCTGTTATTGGCGGAGAAAAATTTTTTATCACTATTAGGAATACCCTCGTTTGGACTGTAATGGGGGTATTTCTTCAAATGGTTATCGGAATTGCCCTTGCCCTCTTTGTCGATGATCTTGTCCATGGTAAAAAATATATGCGTACCATTGTCCTATTGCCCTGGCTTATCCCTGGGGTGGTTACTGCTCTGATGTGGAAATTTATGATGCAGGCCGATGTAGGGATCATCAATTATTTATTGATGCGATCCGGCCTGACCGATAAAAACATCCTTTTCCTGTCCGATCCTGTCTTTGCTTTACCTTCGGTGATTTTTGTTAATTTATGGAAAGCCGTTCCGTTCTGGTTTTTAATGATCACCGCCGCTTTACAGGATAAACCACTGGAACAAATTGAGTCCGCGCTGCTGGATGGCGCAAGGTATCGCCACATCCTGATTCGTGTCATCCTTCCCTACCTTTCACCGGTAATTGCGGCTACCGGAGCTCTTTCTACTATCTGGACATTGAATTATTTTGACCTCATCTGGACTACCACCAAGGGCGGCCCCATGGATTCAACTTCAACCCTGCCTATATATACCTATCGTCTGGCTTTTGAATTTAACGATTTTGGCCGGGCGGCGGCACTGGCAGTAGTTTCGCTGATCATTATTTCCCTGGTGTGTATCCCATATGTAAAAAGTATTTTTAGTAATCTGCGGGAAGAAGGCGTACTATGACGCGCAAGCTGAATAAAACGCTTCGCAGTTACTCAGGATGGATTATTATTGTTATTACCACGGTGATGGTGCTCTTCCCCTTTTTCTGGATGCTAAGTACCAGCTTTAAAAGGGAAAGCGAGGTATTCCGCATTCCTCCCAGTTTTATTCCGGAGAGCATCAGCGCCGAAAACTATGAGTTTGCCTTAACCAAAACCCAGGTTCCCCGGTTTTTCATTAACTCGGTAATTAACGTTGCCGGAACTTTGGCAGTCTCTCTTCTCTTCGCTTCATTGGCCGCTTACAGTATCAGCCGTTTTAAATTCCGCGGCAAGATCGCGTATCTGGGAATAATACTGCTTTCGCAGCTTATGCCGATTACAACCTTAATCGTGCCTCTTTATATCAGTCTTGGCAGTATGCGGCTTCTCAATAACCGCGTCGCGCTTATTATTGTTTATTCGGCAATACAAATCCCCATTGGAACCTGGCTGCTTTTAGGTTACTTAAATACCATCCCAAGGGAGCTTGACGAAGCCGCACGCATCGACGGTTGCACCAATTTTTTGATTCTCCTGAGGATAATTATGCCGCTTTCAAAACCTGGCCTGATGGCCGTCGGCATTACCACAGCTATCTTCGTTTGGCAGGAACTGATCCTGGCAATGACCTTTAACAGCATGGACAGCAACCGTCCTCTGATGGCCGGAGTCAGCGCTTCTATTGGCAGAGCGGGAATTCGTTGGGGACAGATGAACGCCACCGGCATTATTGCCTGCATACCGATCATCATTATCTTTATTTTCTGCCAGCGTTATCTGATTAAGGGACTGACCGGCGGGGCTATAAAGGGATGATAGTTGAAGCGGAAGTACTGCTTTTGCATTTCAATTTTATTCCTATGACATGGCTATCCGCATTGCAATTTTCGCTGCTTCCATAAGGCGTTTTGGATCATTTCTTACCGTACTAACATCCTTGAAAATAAACTCTAATGGACAGCCGTATTGCTTACAGACAGCTCTGGTTTTTTCCAGATCTTTTTTTACCGATTCGTCATCAAAAGAATCACTGGCGAAAAAAACCGGCGATGGTTTATTGGAAAATACATAACCAGTACCGATCTGTTCCGCGCATGATTCCCGATTTGCCCAGGGACTAACTGAAATCTTCCGCACATGGGGAATACGCTTTACAATATTCAATTTGGATTCCATTGGTTCACAACAGCCGTAATATACCAGTCCAAAGCGTTTATAAAGGGGCATGCAGTAGTTGATCTCGTATTCTTCGAACATGGCCGGGGAGACGGAAATAAAAGCCTGTGCCATGGAATACATCCACATATCCTGAGTCCTCTGGCCTTCATTTAAACTTCCTGACGGCAAATCGTCGGTCCATGCGCCGGTTGTATGAACCAGCGCCTGTGGATAATTGTACAGAAGTTTTTGGGTCTCCAGTTGATCCAGCATGACCATGTACGCATCTACTACCCGCTTAATAAGAGCGTGCATCATCTCTGGTTCATCAATTAAACTGTAAAAAATAGCTTCAATACCCATCCACATGGAAATGGGATCCCAGCATGATAAATACGGATCGTAGCCCCAGCCTTCTTCCCTTAAAGGCATGGTACCGTCAAAAAGCCACTGTGCTTTTTCCATACGGCGCTTAGTCTCATCCTCATCGTGACTGACTATGGGCATCTGTATTTTTTGCATTACATCGTCCATGGTTTTGAATTGGTTTTCATAATGATGGCTGACAATATCATTTTTCAAATCGGTAGCCAGCGTTTGTTCCTGTATATTCATGCCGAATAGGGCTCCAGGCAAATTATTCACTGTTGTGGGAGCGCCGTTAATCGCCTTTGAAACTTGAATATAGCCCTCAACTACCATGTCTACAGGGAAATATTCCCACTGAAAAAGAATTTTTCGCAACCGATCTTCGTAAATACGACATTCGGGATCCTCGCAGACAAGTGTGAGTTTGTCATCAATGTTGAGTTCGTTCCAGCATAGCTGATCTATGGTAACCATGGGGCGTTCCGGTTTCAGGCCGTTAAGTTTACGCCACAATTTCTTTTTTTCTTCCTGGACAGGCAATGAGGCGATTTCAGCGACTTTTTGCGCTAATTCACGCAGTACTATTCGATCCTTATCAAGACCAGTCATAATAAATTTCCCCAAAAACTTTTAAAACAGCTTTCAACAACGCTTCGATTAAAAAGCTCAGGCACGGCGCGCGTATTTCTTCATATCAAAGAAGACCGCGACGATTATAATTCCGCCCTTTACAAGGTATTGATAATAGGAATCAATAGCCATAAAACTCATCCCGTAGTTGATAAGCCCCATGGTAAAAATGCCGATGATCATGCCGCTTACAGTCCCGACGCCGCCGGTCTGGGAAACGCCGCCTACGGTAACCGCCGCAATAGCATCCAGTTCCATGCCGTTTGCGGTCAGGGCGTTTGCAAGGGCAAGACGGCTTGCCAAAAGAACGCCGGCACAGCCGTAAAGAATCCCCGCGTAGAGGTACACGCAGACCAGATCACGCTCAACATTGATACCCGACACACGAGCCGCCTGGGTATTTCCGCCAATTGCGTAGAAATTACTGCCCTGCCTGGTATGACGCAAAAGCACCCATATTATGAATGTGATTATCGCCACATAAATTCCCAAAAGCGGGAACTGGAGGAAAGGCGGGCCAATGGATGTCTGGGCAATAGCCTTAAATGATGATTTTAGAGAGCTTACGATAGCCGCCTTGGTGTATAGGAGCTGAACACCCCGTGCAATGACCATGGTTCCCAGAGTCGCGATAAAGGGCGGTAATTTGCCGTAGGCTACCAATATACCGTTAAAAAGACCAAATACCGCGCCTGCAGCAATACCCGCCGCAATCGGAACAATAAAGGGAAAGTCTTTCCCCGGGAAAATCGCGGCCAGCGCCGGTATATCGACTTCCTGAGCGAAAGATGCGGCTACAGACGCCGTCAGGCACACCACATAACCAATGGAAAGATCAATGCCCCTGGTAATGATAATCATTCCCACACCGAGAGAAGCAAACGCCCGTACAGCCTCGGCAATGATCAAGGTTTTAATGGAATCCCAGCTAAGCGCCCTCCCCTGAGTCAGAATCGACAAAATGAATACAAGCACTACAAAAGTAACAAAAGTTGTATACTTGCTTATGAATTCCTTTGCCTTAATTTTATTCATACTCTCTCCTCCGCTTTATCAGTAAAACTGCGTCGCATAGCGCATTATAGTTTCTTGGGTTATATCGGCTCTTTCAAGGGTCCCGGTTAACTGCCCGGCGCATAGTACCAACACCCGGTGACTCATCCCTATAAGTTCCGGCATCTCACTTGAAACCATAAGGATGGCTTTACCCTGTTTCACGAGGTCAGCCATTATTGTGTAAATTTCATATTTCGCGCCAACATCGATGCCTCTGGTAGGTTCATCCATAATCAGAATTTCCGGCATGGTCATCAGCCACCGGCTTAAGATAACTTTCTGTTGATTACCGCCTGAAAGGTTCTGAATCATGGTATTCATGGAAGGGGTCTTGGTTTTGAGCTGCTTGTTTTGATTTGCCGCTACCTCTGTCAAAACTTTGTGATTCAAAAGGCCGATTTTTGTTTTGTAATTTCCCAGAGAGGGTAGAGCGGTATTCATTGTAATGTTAAGCAGAGGAAAAATACCGGAATTGCGCCGGTCTTCGGTAACAAGCCCGATGCCGGCTTCAATCGCGTTTCTTGGCGACCTCTTTTTCAGAGGCTTACCGTCTATCAGTATTTCGCCCGAGGCAATGTGCCTGATCCCAAAAATCGATTCCACAAGCTCCGTACGCTGTGCGCCGACAAGGCCGCCTATGCCTAAAATCTCACCCTTGTGTAGCTCGAATGAAACATTCTTAAACGATCTGGGGTTGGCGGCAGAGAGATTCTTCACTTCCAGGCATACATCGCCAATCTCAGACTCTACCGGAGGGAAGCGGTGGGTCAGATCCCGGCCTACCATAAGCGAGATGAGCTTGTCGCTATTCATCTCACTCACAGGATAAGTACCGATGACCTTTCCATCCCGCATAACCGTAACATCGTCGGCAATTTTGAATATCTCTTCCATTTTGTGAGTGATGTATATAATCGCCACTCCTTTTTCCTTTAGGTTCCTTATAATATTAAAGAGGTGGGTTACTTCATTCTCGGTTAACGATGAGGTCGGCTCATCCATTACAACGATTGAAGCGTTGTAAGATACCGCCCTCGCAATTTCACAGCCCTGCTGCTGGCTGATGGAAAGACTGGCCATTCGCGCATTAGGATCAAAATGGTAATTGAGCCCCTCAAGGAGGGTCTTTGTATCCAGGTACATTTTTTTATGATCGACAAGATGAATACCGTTTTTCGGCTCACGGCCAAGCCACAGATTCTGTGCCACCGAACGGTCAGGCACATTAGACAATTCCTGATGGATCATGGACACACCGGCGTGCATTGCGTCGGCAGTACTGTTAAAATGACATTCTGTTCCATTGAGTGAAATTGTCCCGGCATCCATTTTATATATACCGAAAAGACACTTCATCAATGTTGATTTTCCCGCGCCATTTTCTCCCATGAGTGCATGCACGGTTCCGCTTCTTAATGAAAATGAAACATTATCAAGGGCAAGTACACCGGGGAACTGCTTGGTTACACCCCGCATTTCCAGAATATTGTTTGCCATCACAACTCCATAAGCAAATAACAAATACTAAATAACAAAATAGCAATGAGCAGTTAACAGTGTCAATTCACTGTCCTCTGCCCATTGCTGATTAAAACATGCTATTTCTCTTAGTGGGTTCTGAAGTATTCAGAAGCCTTGTCTACCGGCGCGTAGGGAACCAGGTAGCACTGCCCGATGGTAGCAGGATCATTGGCCGGAGGTTCAGCAATCGTTGCAGTAGCGGCAGGTGTTCCACCAGCGGCGTTACCGGGCTTATAAGTTCCGGTAGCGACCTGATAAATAACATCAAAGGCCGCCGAAGACTGGCCAATCGCGTCCTGAAGAACCGTCGCGTAAAGCTCGTTTCTTTTCATGGAGGCGATAGCATCGGCGGTCGCGTCATAACCCAATACCGGAACGGTAAGCCTTGTACCATCTGAGGTATCATCCTTGACCATCCCGTTCTGGATCATTGACTGCACCGCGCCAAGAGCCATACCGTCGTTCTGGGCGGCAACTACGTTGAATCTGCCACGGAAGGCGGCAATCCACGCATTCATCTTTTCGTTGGCCTGATCCGGCGTCCAGTTGGCGGTATCTTCAGCGATAATATTCAAAGTGTAACCTCTATCCGCGATTTCCTTAACCATTCCGGCGCGACGGTTAACCTGGGCAGGATGCCCCATTTGACCGTTGATGAGAAGCATGTTAATGGTTTTGTTTGGCGCCTTGGCCGGATTTTTGTCAAAATAGTCACAGATAAGCTGACCATGATACTTTCCGGCAACCAATTCCGGCGAGGAAGCATAGAAAAAGTTTTTGCCAACTTTTAGAGCTGCGGTTGTAGGCGGAGTGTTGGAATATGACGCTGCCCCGCCCTTTGCCTGGATTTCCCTGTTCATCTGTTCCGAAAGCTCAGTTACACAGGGAATAATTACAAAGTACTTGTAACCCTGGTTAAGCAGAGTCTGCAACTGGGTAAGCTGGGTATCATTTTGACTTCGGGCATCCTGTATATTTAGATCAACGCCCTTCTCGGCCGCCAGCTTCCTTACATTGTCAGCATAGTCTTTCAGGAACTGTTCGTCCATATTCCGCATTAAAAGGGCAATCTGCGGCCTGCCGCTTCCCGCTCCTGCATCCTGTCCGCCACGGGCGAACACCACGGATGATACTGTAAGCAGTACCACCAAAATCAACGCAAGCTTTTTCATTCTTTTCTCCTTAAGAATAAATTATTGATTCGGTTTAACAAACCGTTAATCACTTGTACATCGGCCCCAGAGCCGAACACGCCCGGTAATCCGCGCCTTCCTTGTCCATACCGAAAGCGTTCCAGTAATTGGGCCGGAAAATCTGCTCTTCCGGTACGTTGTGCATGCACACCGGAATCCGCAATATGGAACAAAGGGAGATAAGGTCAGCGCCGATATGCCCATAAGAGATGGAACCGTGGTTGGCGCCCCAGTTGTTCATCACGTCGTAGGCGGACTTGAACGGGCCGCAGCCGGTAACCCTGGGGGCAAACCAGGTGCAGGGCCAGGTGTAGTCCGTGCGTTTCCAGAGTATGTCCGACACGTTGTCCGGCAGATTCACCGTCCAGCCTTCCGCGATCTGCAGCACAGGGCCCACTCCCTTTACGATGTTGAGCCGCGACATGGTTACCGGCATTTCCGCCTTTGTGATAAAGCGCGACGAAAAGCCGCCTCCCCTGAAATAGCCGAAATCCGCCGGGTTCCAGGTGGTCGCCGCGAGGCAGGCTTTCCAGTCCGCGTCGCTTACCTCCCAGAAGGGCTTCATCGCTCCCTTGCCATTCGCGCCTTTCATCTCGCCGGAAGCGTCCAGACAAGCCGCGCCTGAATTGATCAGGTGAATGAAACCGCCAGCCTCTTTCGCGGCTCCTGTCAGATCGTAGCCAGTAACGCGCTTGACGGCTTCGGGGCTCCAGTAGGTGCGCACATCCGCGAAAATCTGCGCGGTGCCTGTCAGGAGTTTCCCGAACAGCATCCCTACGCCGTTGAGGGTGTCGTTCTCGGTTGCCAAAACATAGGGCTCCCGCGCGCCTTCCCAGTCAAAAGAAGAACACATAAGGGACTCGGGGAAGTCGCAGTTGGGATAGAAGTCCGTCCACTGGCGCTGGCCTTGGAAGCCGCCGGCGATGGCGTTGTGGCCCAGCCTTTCTTCCTCGCAGCCGGCCGGCAGGTTTGGGTTGCCGTTAAAGAGGTCTTTAATGATGCACATCATCTTGACCACGAATTCCCATGCCTTGTCCTGCTCGGCGCGGGAGCGCTGGAGTTCTGTCGGATTTTTGTCAAAGCCTTCCTTGCAGTACTGTTTCGTCCAGGCAAGGGCTTTCTGGTATTCCTTCTCGTCGTAAATGCCTTTTTCCATGCGGCGGATGATCTCAACCTCGTCGACGCTCTCAACCCGCATTCCAAGGTATTCCTCAAAAAATTCGGGGTTGATTATTGAACCCGCGATTCCCATGCAGATTGAGCCGATCTGCAGATAGCTCTTGCCCCGCAATGTAGCCGCCGCCAGCGCCGCCCTGCCGAAACGCAGCAGCTTTTCCTGCACGTCCGCCGGAATCTCCGTATCGCTGAGATCCTGCACGTTGTGGCCGTAAATCCCGAAAGCGGGCAGCCCTTTTTGCGCGTGACCCGCCAATACCGAAGCCAGGTACACCGCGCCGGGCCTCTCCGTGCCGTTAAAGCCCCAAACGCCTTTTATTGTGGAAGGATCCATGTCCATGGTTTCCGAGCCGTAACACCAGCAGGGCGTTACCGTCAGGGTTACGTCCACGCCTTCCCGTCGGAATTTGGCGGCGCAGGCGGCGGCTTCCGCTACCCTGCCGATGGTGGTATCGGCTATCACCACCTGAACCGGCTCTCCGTTGGAATAGCGCAGGTTTTTTTCAAGCAGAGCCTTTGCCGCTTTTGCCATGTTCATGGTCTGCTGCTCAAGAGATTCACGCACTTTAAGCGGGCCCTGCCGCCCGTCGATAGTCGGCCTCAACCCGATTTTTGGATATTCGCCCTTAAAACGATTAACTGCCATTTTTCCCTCCATACGCGTTTGCGTTTATTATTGTTACCGGAAGACGGATGATCCGCACACCGGACTTATTATTTTCAAAATTCAACGCCCTCTTTTCCCGGATCTTCTCAATGATCCGTTGGCCGGCCTTCATACCCATGCCTACAGCGTCCTGGGAAGCTATATAGCGGCAGGCCGGCAGAAACGGCGTATAGCGGGATTCGTCAAAACCCGCGATAACCACACGCGGTTTTGAGCCGCCTGAATCCAGTAAACAGCGTTCCATTCCCAGGTGAACCAAAAGGTTCACCGCTACCATAGCCTCTGGCGGATTCCGCTCTTTAAGCAGGTTCGCCATCAAGCGGTAACCGTCTTCCACTTCCATGCCGCCCAGGCAAATCCAGGAAGGCTCCGGTTTTATCCCAGCCTCCGCCAAAGCCCTTGCGTAGCCAGAAAGCCTTTCCCGCGCCGCAGAGAGGGTAATCTCCCCGCCCACAAAGGCTATACGCCGGAAGCCGTCGCTCAGAAGGGCCTTGGTCAAACGAAAAGTTCCCTCCTCGTTATCGGAAGTTACCCCGTCAAGCTCTGTCCCCTCGACAATCCTGTCCACAAGGACAATCGGCATTCCCTGATCCGAAAGGGACTGAAAATGCTCCCCCCGCGAACCGGCGGGAATAATCACCATACCGTCAACCATACGGTCGGCCAGCATGGAAACCCGCTTTTTTTCTTCCTCAACCGAATTAAGAGACGAGGAAAGGAGCATGGTATACCCCTCCGCGTGGAGCTCCTTCTCAATCCCCTCGGCCACATCCATAAAGAAGTCGTTTGCCAACTCGGGAAAAACCACGGCAACGGTCATTGTGGACTGGCGCTTCAGGCTCCGGGCGGTGTAATTCATCCGGTAACCCAGTTTTTCCGCGGCGGCCATAACCCGGTTCCGGGTTTTCTCCGCCACAGGCATGGATCTTTCCGGCGCCAACACCCGGGAAACCGTCGCGGTTGATACCCCTGCCACTGCTGCTACATCTCTGATCGTCTTTCCCATGATCTGTCCAAAATGTAAACGATTACATTTTACTTATAGGAGTAACCCCCTTTTTCAAAATAATATTCCCGTATTTCACGGTTTCCCCGGTCATAAGCACGGCAAAAGCTTTTTTTGCCCGTTCATAGAAGGCGAAACGCTCCATTCTTTCAGTGGGCGCGGTACCCGGCCAGCGCCGGTCTATAACCGCCCGATACGTTTTCTCGACATTTTCGTCCAGACTGTCCCCCTGAACCGGGGCCATCATGACAACCGGGTGGGGAACATAGGAATCAAGGTTCATCAGGGCTAAAATTCCGTCCAGAAGGGCCGGAATTTTTATTCCGTCCGCCCGGATTACACGGGAATTCACTGAATCGCCGGGGAAAAAGGCGTCCGCCAGTACAATTTCATCCCCGTGGCCCATTCTAAACAAAACGTCAAGAAGCTCGGGGCTAATTACAGGATCAATTCCAATCAACATAGTTTCCCCCGTAGGTAAACTATACACCAGATTTTCTGTTTGTCAACAAAAAAATGCAAACGATTACATTATGGGAACCCTAAAAAACCCGAAATTGGGGTTTTTTAAGGTTCCTCGGATAAAACCGCTAATTTTTAGTAATTTAGAGAATTACATCAAATGCGGTTTTATCCAAAGGGTACGAGAACTTCTAAAAACTGAAGTTTTTAGAAGTTCTATTTATACCTATACGCCCCGCCTGTTTTTCCTGAGCAAGTCACCTGTAGTTTGCACCGTTACCGGAGTATAACCGGGCAGTGGCAGTATGCGTTCGTGAATGGCGTCGATGAGCCAGTCGATTTGTGGAAAGTAGAGCTCTTCCATTTCCGCCGCCGGGGTGATCCAGTTGCGGCTTCCGACAACTGCCACGGGGGCGTCAAGGTAATCGAAGGCCAGGGTCTGCACATTGCTGGCTACTGTGTGGAGGAAAGAGCCGCGCTCGGCGGCGTCGCTTGCGAGGAGTAACTTCCCTGTTTTCTTCACCGACTCGATTATCTTTTCGTAATTCAGTGGGTTGATAAAGCGCAGGTCGATGATCTCGGCGGAAAGGCCAAATTGCGTTTCCAGTTTTTTCGCGGCTTCCACCGCCTTGTAAAGGGTAGCGCCCAGAGTGGCAATGGTTATGTCTTTGCCCTGCCTGCGTATAGCAGGCTCTCCTTCGGGAACCTCGTAGTAGCCTTCCGGAACCCCGGCCTTTTCAAACTGCTCGCTCACGTCGTAAAGGAGCTGGCTTTCAAAAAAGATCACCGGATCGGTGCCGCGAAGCGCCAGATTTAACATTCCCTTGGCGTCGTAGGGCGTGGCGGGGAAGTAGGACTTTAGGCC
>Ga0268262_10002946_pt1 | contig 19037 bp, 15 predicted proteins | sample TergutNc150P3_FD_190354 | JGI IMG/M metagenome (GOLD analysis project Ga0268262, IMG submission 190354) | Nasutitermes corniger P3 segment gut microbial community from laboratory colony in Florida, USA - Nc150 P3 (SPAdes) (version 2) | ecosystem: Host-associated > Arthropoda: Insects >...
CTTCCCTGAGTTTTTCCACCTCTGCTATGTGTCCGGGAGTCAAGGTAAAATCCCGCATATCAAACGCTTCGAAAAAATAATTTTTTAAGGCAGCCCAGAAATCGGCAACAGGCATATCGGTTTTCATGTAAGGCCTGATATTCGTAACCCGGCTTTTAACGGATTTAATGCCCCTGGATTCGATCTTGTCGCTGCCTGGCTTTAAGGCACGTGAAAGTACCTGTAAATCAGAATCGTACAAAATCGTGCCGTGGTGCATGACCTTCCCGTCTTTTATGTACTGCGCGTTGCCTGAGAATTTTTTCCCTTCGACGGTCATGTCATTGCGCCCCGAAAGCTCCACCGGGACTCCGAATGAGCAAAGGGCTTTGCGTATAGGCTCGCAAAACGCGGAAAAATCCAGCCCCTTTTGCTTGTCCGCCGCCGTAATGAAGGTAAAATTCAAATTTCCCATGTCGTGGTAGACCGCGCCGCCGCCTGAAAGCCTGCGCGCCACGGTAATGTTGTTCTCCTTAACAAAATCTGAGTCGATTTCTTCAAGAGTGTTCTGGTGCCTGCCGATTATTATCGAATTGCTGTTCTGCCAAAGCATGAAACAGTCGTTTCCCTCCCCCGGCTTTTCAAAAACAAACTGCTCCAGCGCCAGGTTGTGGTGGGGATTGGTTTCACGGCCTTCTATGTAGTACATTATGCTATTTTATATATGTTTACAATTTTTTTCAAATGGGGCATTGTTAAGGCAGGAATAATTGCTATAATGAACTATTAATTATTTATACTATGATTGACTATTAATCATTTTTATCGAGGGTTTTATGAAAAAGATGCAATTTCTGTTTTGTTTCGGTTTATTCGCGTTTCTATTTTGCTCCTGTGATTTGAAGTTCGAAATCGGCGGCGGCGGTTCCGGCGGTGGCAGCGGTTCCGGAGGCGATTACGGCACTATAAATAAACCGACAAATGTTCCTTCCAGGAAGTTCTGGGCTCTGAATACTGTAAACGAAACCTTTTATCAGGTTGAAGCGGAGTTTCTGGCTGAGAGCAAAAATTGCAGGGTATGGGCCGAAAAAGGGGAAGGTGTCAGCGACGAGACGGCTGTTCTGATGGCAAAAGCCTATGAAGAAAAAATCCGGCCTAAAATGCTGGATACTTTTTCCTATAATGGCCAGATAGGCTATAACGGGACGGAACTTGGCCCAATTGATAATATTAGCGATGGAGTAGTAGTCGCAAATAACACTCTGGAACTGGCTGGCTGGATGACTAATGATGTTGAGAAGAAGCTGACCATCCTTCTTCTGAATATCAAGGACAGCTACAAACCAAGCGTGAATGATGGTTATGTCGCAGGTTATTTCTGGACCGGTAATATTTACAGTAACAATCCTTCCCATCCACAATTAAAATATTCAAATGGGTGCAGTATGATCTATGTCGACACTAATCCCGGAAAGCCGGGATCGGAATATTCAAACCAAACTGTTGCCCATGAGCTTCAGCATTTAATGAGTTTTATCAACGCGTACATTTCAGATAAAGAATCCATTTTAGATACCTGGATTGACGAAGGCCTTTCGTCCGCTGCCGAATGGCTTTACCTCGGCAAGCATGTAGACGACAGACTGGATTGGTATAACTACGATCCGTCCGGCCTGATTCAAAAAGGGAATAATTTTTTTGTTTGGGGTAACCGTGGAGCTGAAACCAAAAATGACGATTATGCCAATTTGGATGATTACGCAACTGTTTATCTCTTCTTCCAGTGGCTCAGGTTGCAGTCGGGGAATAAAGATATTTACAGAGAAATTACATTGTCAAATAACTACAATCACTTGGCTGTTACTAATGCCGCAAACAGGGCAATAAGCGGGAACGGTTATGATAACTGGGAAACTTTGCTCAAAACCTGGATGGCGGCTACTTATATAAATGCCCCAAGCGGCCCTTATGGCTATATGAACGATGGTGTTCTGAAAGGCATAAAGGTCAAAACCGTGCCTAATAGTGTTACGAGCATTTCTCTGGCTCCGGGGGAAGGAGTCTACAGTATTACAAACAATTATAAAATGCCTGGGAATAAAAAATCTGTACGCTATGCGGGTTTGGACAAATCCGGCAGAGTAAGCGATACCGAAACTTTTTCAGGCGGAGCCCTGCTTACCTATAACGCGAATACCAATCTCAAAGGAAGCGTGGAAACCGGAACAACTACAGGCATCGCTGCTTCCGTTGAAGCTGATATTATTGCGCCAGGCCGCTCCGCTGTAGGGGCAGGTTTCCCGGGGCCCTATGCAATTAGCGCATGGGATATGTTAAGGCGGAATGGATTTGAGATAAATCCCTTCATCGAATTACCTATATTAAGGGAGAGTATTACAATTCTTGAGTAGCAGGTATTGCTTGCTTTTTGGCCTCTTTTTCTGCCTTGCGGCCGTTTTGCCGGCCTGGGGCAGGAAAGAAAAAAGCGAATCTAAAAAAATTGACGCTCAAACAATAGTCTTGGATAAAAATGCTGTGGAGGAAATCGAAGAAGGGGAAACCAAAGCGGCGACAACCTTGCTTGTGCAGGCAACCGGCATAGTAAGGCTTGTTGGAAGCGGGATCATGCCTGAGCTGGTAATTACGGGGCAGGACAGGGAGTGGTATGTTTCAAGGGAGGACGATCATTTGCTGAAAGACCTGCAGCACCGTACTGTAACTGTTGAAGGCTATGAAAGCGTATATGAGCTGAGGTTTGCAAACGGCCTGTATGCCGGCCAACGGCGTACGCTTAAAGATATAAAAATTATCAGCATAGAGTAAGCTCTTTCTGCCCGGTTTTCAATCCATTGATATTCGTTATCGTTAGATTTATTATTAACAGAATAATCATTCTCTAAAGAGGGTCGTATGAAGGATTATTATCTGGCAATTGATTTGGGCGCTTCCGGAGGGCGGCATATTCTTGGCAGTGTCGAAAACGGAAAACTCCAATTGAATGAAATTTACCGGTTCTTAAACGCTCCGGTTAAAGAGGGCAACTCTTTTTTATGGGATATAGATTTAATTTCAAATGAAATAATCGCCGGCCTTAGGGCGTGTTCGCAATGGATAAAAGAAAAGGAATCTTCCGGATTTCCAGCCGGAAATCAGGGCGGAATTCTGCGTTCCTTAGGCATCGATACCTGGGGAGTCGATTATGTTTTGCTGGATAAAAATGGAAGTGTCATTAAGCCGGTTTTCGCGTACCGTGATTCAAGGACTGAACCTTTCTTAAAAAACTCAATGCCCTTTGAAGATCGGTACAAAATCACAGGCATTGCGGATCTGCCTTTTAATACCATTTATCAATTACTCGCCGATAAGGCCGCAGGCAGGCTAAAGAAAGCGGAGTATATGCTGCAGCTCCCGGAATATTTTTCGCAGCTCCTTACGGGGAATGTACTTGGCAAGCTGTATAACGAATACACAATGGCCTCTACCACCGCTCTTTTGGACGCGAAGAAAAAAACCTGGGCCGAAGAAATTATTACCAAGCTTGATCTCCCGCTAAAGCTTATGAAACCTGTCCGCGAGCCTCCGTATGAAATCGGATGCCTGAGCTGGGAGCTGCAGGATCAAACCGGCATGAATACTAAAGTGGTGATGATCGCGAGCCACGACACGGCTTCGGCGGTTGCCACGGTAAAGAAGGATTCCCTGTATATCAGCTCCGGCACATGGAGCCTTCTGGGCGTTACTGGGGATCCTGTCTTAAGCGACGAAGCCAGAGAAGCGGGCTACACAAACGAAGGTACCCATAATGGCCGCACCCGTTTTCTTAAAAACATTATGGGCCTTTGGGTTCTTCAATCAGTCCGCCATGAGCTGAATGACGCGCATAGCTTTATGGAACTTGAATCCATGGCGAGGGATGCGGTAAAAACCGCGCCGAAAGACTGGAACATTGACCTAAACCTGCCGCAATTTTTAGCGCCAAAAAGCATGATTGGCGAAATAAAAAAAGAATACTTAAGGCTTGGCAAGAGGGTTCCCGAAAGCCCGGCGGAACTGGCTTTTTCGGTTTATACCAGCCTGGCGCAATGCTATAAAACCGCAATCGACGATCTTGAAAAAATAACCGGCAAAAAGTACCCGTCTATTTCGATTATCGGGGGCGGCAGCAAGGATCAATACCTCAACACGCTGACAGCGGAATATACGGGCAAAACCGTCTTTGCCGGCCCATCGGAAGCAACCGCAGTTGGGAACATCCTGCTCCAGATGCAGGCAGCGAAAGATCCGGCAGTCGAAAGCGGTTTTGAGAAACTGGTGGAGAGGTCGTTTGATATAGCGAAGTTCTAATTCATTTTACCACGAACAATACGAACCATCACAAACCCGTAATAACACTATACGATCTCACTTTATTTCCCTCTTCTTGACAAGCGCGATGCTTGATAGATCAAACGCGCTGCAGTACCATACATCAATGGCATAAAAATGAGTCTTAAATCGCTTGTTGAATTATCAAACTACTACGGAAAAAATCCTGACTATGTTCTCGCCGGCGGGGGGAACACTTCGTGGAAAGACGGGGAAACTCTTTACGTTAAAGCTTCGGGAACTTCCCTTGCCGAAGCGGTTCCCGATTCGTTTGTCAAAATGGACAGGAGAGTCCTTGCTAGAATTTGGGAGAAACGGTACCCCGAATCAAGCGACGAGCGGGAAAGCGCAGTGCTTGCCGATCTGATGGCGGCAAGAAAACCGGGCGAAGAAAAGAAACGGCCAAGCGTTGAAATACTACTGCACGACATCCTGCCGTTTGCTTTTGTTGTGCATCTGCACCCGGCGCTGGTAAATGGCCTTACCTGCTCGCAGCAGGGGGAAAAAACGGCGAAAGAAATTTTCGGTAACGAAGCCGTTTGGATACCACCGGTAAATCCCGGCTATGTGCTTTCCAAAACCGTGAAGGTCGCTATTGATGACTACAAGTCCGAAAACGGCAAAGCGGCGGCTGTCATCTTTTTGCAGAACCACGGTGTCTTTGTGGGGGATAACAGCTCGGAAGGCATAAAAGAAATATACGATGGAATTATGAATAAAATAGGTACACGGATAAAACGGCACCCGGATTTTTCCGATGAAAAAATTTTGTCAGCCGATTATAAAATTAACGATACACTAAAGGCTCTGGCGGATCTTGCCGGTTCCGCAGTTTTTATGCGGGGCGGGGAAATATTCACGCTGGTCAAAGACCATGCGTCCTTTGCCCCGGTCTCGTCGGCTTTTACACCGGATCACATAGTCTACGCCGGAAGCAATCCGCTTTTTACAGAAGCAAATACAAACGCCGGTATTCGGGACGCATGGAAGAAGCATATTGAAAAAACCGGAAGGGATCCGAAAATTATCGCCGTTCAGGGACTGGGAGTCTTCAGCGTTGGGCCTTCGGAAAAAGCTGCCCTCCTGGCGCTTGAGCTTTTCAGGGACTCGGTTAAGGTCGCGGTGTACTCCCAATCTTTTGGCGGGCCCCTCTTTATGACGAAAGATAAAATTGATTTTATTAATAACTGGGAAGTAGAACGCTATCGCGCAAACATCTCGGCAAAATAAAGAATGGAGGAAAATATGGAATCGTACTTAGACCCCGAAAAGATTGAAAAAGCTTACGCTCTGGCAAAGGGCGCCTACGCCGCCTTTGGAATTGACACAGACAAGGCAATAAAAGCCGCCGCTGATATTCCCATATCCATTCATTGCTGGCAGGGTGACGATGTTACCGGCTTTGAAGGAGCTGACGGGCTTTCAGGCGGCGGCATTCTTGCCACCGGGAATTACCCCGGCAGGGCGAGGAACGGGGAAGAGCTTAGAGCAGACGCCGAATTTGCCTTTACCCTTATTCCCGGGAAAAAGCGTTTTAACCTCCATACCCTTTACGCGGAAACCGGCGGGAAAAAAGTAAGCAGGGACGAGCTTGAACCGGAGCACTTTAAAGCCTGGATGGACTGGTCAAAGAAAAATAAAATCCCGCTGGATTTTAACCCAAGCTTTTTCTCGCACCCCATGGCCGATTCAGGCTTTACCCTTTCAAGCGCCGATCGCAAAACAAGGGATTTCTGGATTCGGCATTGCAAGGCTTCGCGCAAAATAGCGGCGGCTTTCGGGAGCAGCCAGGGCTCAGCTTCGGTAAATAACATCTGGATACCCGACGGCTCAAAAGACCTGCCCGCAGATCGCCTTACCCCGCGAAAAAGGCTGCAAGAAGCGTTGGACGATATTCTTTCGGTAAAATATGACGCGGAAACAATTACCGACGCGGTGGAATCCAAACTCTTCGGGATTGGCAGCGAATCCTATGTGGTAGGCTCGCATGAATTTTATTTGGCGTACGCCGCTTTAAGGCAAATCAGGCTCTGCCTGGATACCGGGCATTTTCACCCAACCGAAACAATCGCGGATAAAATTTCCGCCGTTATGCTTTTTGTGCCTGGCCTCTTAATCCACTTCAGCAGGGGAGTCCGCTGGGATTCGGATCACGTCGCTATTTTTTCAGACGAGCTTCGTGAAGTTTGCCGCGAAATAACCAGGCACAAGTATTTTAAGAGGATAGACATTTCCCTGGATTATTTTGACGCGTCGATTAACCGTATCGCGGCGTGGACGATAGGAAGCCGCAGTTTGCGGAAGGGCCTTTTGGAAGCCCTGCTTGAGCCGGTAGAGCTTTTAAAGAAAGCCGAAAACGCGGGTAAATACCACGAGCGCCTTGCGTTAATGGAGGAGCTAAAAACTCTGCCGTTTTCGGCGGTCTGGGACAAGTTGTGCCTTAATGCCGAAGTAAGCGCCGGCATTGACTGGATTGAAAAAGTTAATCAATATGAAAAATCGGTATTGGAAAAACGAAAATGAAGACAAAAGCAATACGTTTATACGGGATTAACGATTTAAGGCTTGAAGAATTTGAGCTGCCGGAAATTCGGGACGATGAAATATTGGCGATAGTTGTTTCCGATTCAATTTGCATGTCCAGCCATAAACTGGCAATGCAGGGTGGGGCGCACAAAAGGGTACGCCACAACCTGGCTCAAAACCAGCCCATTATCGGCCACGAATTTTGCGGTGTCATTGAAAAGGTCGGCGCAAAGTGGAAAGAGAAATTTTCACCCGGCGACAAATTCGCGATACAGCCCGCGTTGAATTACCCAGATGATTCAGGCGTTCCCACGCTCTGGGCACCCGGCTACTCGTATGAGTACATAGGAGGGGACGCGACTTATATTGTCATCCCAAAAGAAGTGATGGAAATGGACTGCCTTTTGGAATACCGTGCGGACAATTTTTTCATGGGTTCCCTGGCTGAGCCTGTTTCCTGTGTTGTCGGGGCTTTTAACGCCCAGTACCACACGAAGGGCGGCTCCTACATTCATTCCATGGGTATTGCCGAATGTGGCTCCCTCGCCCTGCTTGCGGGAGTAGGCCCAATGGGGCTTGGCGCTATCGATTACGCTATTCATAACAAACGGAAGCCGTCCCGCCTTATTGTTACCGACATCGACGATATGCGCCTCAGGCGGGCAGCCCAGCTCCTAAGCATTGAGGAAGCCAAAAAGAACAATGTTGAGCTCCACTATGTGAACACCAAGGACATTCCCGACCCGGTAGGCCATTTAAAGTCATTGAACGGAGGAAAGCTATACGACGATGTCTTTGTTTTCACGCCGGTAAAGCCAGTGCTTGAAATGGGCGATAAGCTTTTGGGCAGGGACGGCTGCCTCAACTTTTTCGCAGGCCCCACAGATACGGCTTTTTCTGCCAGTTTTAATTTTTACAACGTGCATTATGAATCCCACCACATTGTGGGAACCTCAGGCGGCAACACCGACGATATGAAGGAATCCCTGGCGATGATGGCGCAGGGAAAGCTCAACCCGGTTTTTATGATCACCCACATCGGCGGCCTGGATGCCGCTGTAAAAGCAACAATCGACCTGGAAAAAATTCCCGGTGGCAAAAAGCTGATTTACACGCATAAAAAAATCCCGCTTACCGCCATTGACGATTTTAAAGCCGCCGGTAAAGCAGATCCTCTCTTCGCAAAACTCGCTGAAATCTGTGGCCGTTACGGTAACCTCTGGAACGTGGAAGCCGAAAACTACCTTTTGCAAAACGCCCCTGAGATATAAGGAATTATGTATGGCGGTTTTTGATTTTTTCTGGAATAAATTAAAATATTATACTGACACCAGCGCTAAAAACGCTGTTTCCGGAATTAATGAGTTTCTTGCGGAAACAAGCGAGCGTTTGCGCAGAATAGAAAATAAGCAAAAAGAAATGAATATCCAGCTTGAGGAAATCGACGAGTTTCTTCAAAACGGCGGTAAAGAAACCACGTTTATCGACACGCTTATAACGCTTGCCGACACTATCGGGGATTTTTATTTTTTTACTGCCGGAGATCAGAACTCGTCGCTTTTTGAACAGGCGCAAATGATGTGGAATAACGCAAAAAACGCTGTTGAAGGTGCAGGGCTTAAAATAATTGACGCAAACCACGAGCCTTTTGATTTTCGTTTTCATTCAGTGGAGAACGCTGAACAGAACATGGAAATACCAAACGGTTATGTTATCAAAACCCTGAAACTCGGCTACATTTACAATGACGAAGTTGTACGGCGGGCGTCTGTGATCATCAATAAAATCGAAAAGATCGGAAAAATCGATAATGAAAACGAACCGCCCAATATTATTTATTTGTAAGCAGGGGTTAACATAATGAAGGTGGGAATAGATTTCGGCACGTCGACTTCTGAAATTGCTTATGTTGAGGATAACGAAAAAATTGTTATTGTTCCAAATCATTTGGGAGAATTGATAACGCCTTCAGTCGTATACATAGCCACTGACGGTACGCCTGTTGTCGGGCTTGAGGCTAAAGAAAAGGCGCTTGTCGAGCCGGAAAATACATTCCTTGAGGTAAAGCGGCTTTTTGGCCAGAATACGGAACTTCAGGCGCGGGACAAGGTTTATTCGCCTGTGGATGTAGCAGCAATAATTATTCGCTATTTGGCTGACTGTGCGCAAAAACATTCGGGTCGGACGGTTGATTCTGCGGTGATTACCGTTCCCGCCTATTTTACCGATTCACAGCGCAAGGACGTTATGGCTGCGGGAAAAGCAGCCGGGCTTGAAGTCGAGCGTATTATAAATGAGCCTACGGCGGCGAGCCTGGACTACGGGATCGAGCATATGCGCGATTGTAACTATATGCTGGTGTACGATCTGGGCGGGGGTACCCTTGATGTAACCGTGCTTGAGCTTTTTGAAGGCGTGGTAGAGGTAAAATCAGGCTGCGGAAACAATGCGCTGGGCGGAAAAGATTTTGACCAGGCTATCATGGATCACATAACTAGCGTGATTAAAAAGCGCGATAGGGTTGATGTTTCAGGCGATGCCCGTGCCATGATGCGTATAAAAATCGCAGCCGAGCAATGCAAGATCGCGTTGAGCGGCGAAACCGTGTATAACGTAGAATTGCCGTTTTTGTACAGCAAGAACGGCAATCCCGTCGGGTATTCCGAAAATATCACGCGAACGGTATTTGAATCCATGATCCGCGAAAAGATTTATTCCACCGAGCAGCAAATCAAAACGGCGTTATTCGACGCAAATTTAAACGCCGAAGATATTGAATTAACGTTGCTGGTAGGCGGAAGTACGCGTATTCCGCTGGTTGCGCGTTTTTTGGATGAAACTTTTGGTATCGTTCCGGAGTCGGCGGTAGATCCGGATCTTGCCGTTGTTCGCGGCGCGGCTATCCAGGCAGGCGTATTAAGCGGGGTGCTGAACGAGAACGCGATTGTGCTGACGGATATTTGCCCCTACAGCCTCAGCACCGAGGCTCTTGTGGATATAGGGTTTGGCCATGATGAACTGATCTGCGATACTATAATAAAACGCAACACAACCCTTCCCGCTGCCGCATCCAAAATATATTCGACTTCCTACGATAATCAGACTAAAGTGCATGTTACCGCGTATCAGGGTGAAAGCCTCGATCCGAGCGAGAATTATCTGTTGAATAGTTTTGAACTCAGCGGCATACCAAAAGCAAAGGCAAACAAAGAAAAAATAAATATCCGCTTTGAGTATGATTTAAACGGCATACTGACGGTTCAGGCGGAAATAGTCTCAACCGGCAAATCGGCGACAGTAATGGTGAACACTTCAGAGATGGGCAAAAACCTTGACCTTTCAAAATGGAAGGATGTTCCCGCCGCCCGGAAATACCGGCAGATAATAAACAAAGCGGAAAGGCTTGCGATAGTTCATGGCTATGAAGCTTCAAGCGATCTCAGGGCCGCCACAGATGAATTGAAAAAAGCGCTTGTTATGAATTGGGACTTCGCAATTATCGAAAAACTGAGGGCCATCCTTACTGACGCTATTGACGATCTGGAAGAGGAAGATAAGGAGTGAATTACTACGAACTGCTGAATATTGAGCGTGATGCGGATGCCAATCAAGTTAAGCGCGCGTATTTTTCAGCGGTTAAATTACATTCGCCGGATTTCGATCCTGAAGGCTTCAAGGCGATACGGATCGCTTATGAAACGCTTATAGATGCAAAAAGCCGCGCCGGGTACGACGCTTTTTTTACAGAGTCTGGCGATTTACAGAATGATTTACTGGCAGCCCGCGAACTCATCCGGGAAAATAAATACAAACAAGCCATGGAATTCCTGACAGTATTGAGCGATAGAAATCCTGCTTCAGCGGATGCCAGGCGGCTTCTTGCCACAGTGTTATGGTACCTAAAAAAAAGCGGGACTGCCGATAAAATGTGCGGGGAGCTGCTTGAAAAATATCCGTCAGATTACGAGACACTGCTGTTACGCGCAAAAATAGCGGCTTCGATGAGGCACATAGATAAAGCCAACGAATATTTTACCGATGCGGTCAACGCCGATCCGTCGAACCCAAAGGCATGGATCGCGTATTTGCGTTTCGGGCTCAACGACGCTCATTCACAGGTTCCAAACATTTTTTATCGCGCCATGGAACAGGATATAGATATGTTCCGCGATAAATATGTTTTTTATCTTGTGGGAGCGCAAAGCACCAATTTATTTAACAGTGAAAATCAATTGCAATACCTGGATAAATTCGCGGAATTTTTTATCAATGATAAAGATCCGGATGAAGGCACATATTCAGAAGTGATGGGATTAATGCCGCGTTTTATTGAAAAGGACGAATTTATCCCGTTTGTAGAAAAAATACTGCCCGCGCTTGAGAAGAGCAAGCAATGTGATGATGAAGACGAAAAAAGTTTTATATATATACGCATAGCAATCATAATGCATAAACTTCGCTCGGATAAACGAATACACGACGTGCTTGTTGATATAACGGGATGCCTTATGGAAGAAGAAATAGACAAAGATGATCGGCTGCAGATGGAGGTTTATATTGTCTTTCATATTTCTGATTTACGCCCGTCAATTAAAGTACTGAAAAACGAATACCCTGAATGCTTCAAATTAAACCAGGCTTTTTACCTTGACGTTCTGAATGAAAAAAAAGAGGATTATCTTACCGATAAATATACCGGAATATATAAAAAGATCAGGCCCAAAAACGTGGTATTTAGAGGCGAAGAATTCCATGACGATGACGATGATGAAAAACCTTATATACGCGAGTCTCCTAAAGTCGGACGAAACGATCCATGCCCGTGCGGTAGCGGAAAGAAATATAAAAAGTGCTGCGGGGCTTGATAAAGAAAATAGATACCATAAAATATAACTATGGATGAAAAAATAATTATTCGGCGGGCGGTTTTATCCGATCTTCCCTATTTATATGAAATTTGCCTGAAAACCGGGGACGAAAGCAGAGACGCCACGCCCTTCTTTTCAGATCCATACACAATAGGCCAGTATTATGCCGCGCCATATTTGGTATATCAAAACGGGATTTGTTTTGTGGCCGATTATGAGCATCGCCCTCAGGGTTACATTGTAGCGGTTCCCGACACTGTCGCCTTTGACCAGTGGATGGAGGAGGAGTGGTTGCCTCCTTTAAGAAAACGCTACAGCGAGCCTTTTCCAAAAACCTCTTCTGATAAAGAAAACGCGATAATTGCGCTTCTTCACAAAAGGCGTTTCCCTGTTAATATGGCTGCCCAACCGTATCTGGCGAAGTATCCGGCGCATCTTCATATAGATCTGCTTCCCTGTATACAGCAAAAAGGAGTTGGGCGTAAATTAATGGACAGCCTTTTTGCGGAACTGGCACAGCAAAAGGTACCCGGTTTGCATCTTGGGGTTGGCTCATCAAATACCGGCGCGGTTGCTTTTTACCAAAAAACAGGTTTTACCGTACTGGAAGAACATCAATGGGGTTTCACATTGGGCAAACTCTGTGATATTTAGTGCAGCATAACCTGCCCACCGGTTACAGGGATGGCCTGCCCGGTTTCGTATTCCTGCTCCACAATGTAAAAAAGGGCGCGGGCCAGGTCTTTCCCTGTACAGCCCCTTTTCATCGGGACCCTGGACTCGTAAAAGGCGCGGACATCGGCAACAGTTTTTGCTCCTCTTACTTTGCCTGTTTTAAGGTATTGGACAAAAAGCCCTTTTTCCGGATCCGACCAGAGGGGGCCGTCCAAAAAATTCCCCGGACAAATCGCGTTCACTTTAATATTGTATTCGACCAATTCCAGGGCAAAGCTCGCCACGAGGCCAAGGCCGCCGAATTTGCCTCCCGCGTAAGCGCCGTTCTTGTTGGAACCTTCCAGGCCGGATTTTGAGTTTATCTGCACTATGTCGGTCTTCCAGTCAGGCGCTGTAAGATGCTGGGTTCGCAGGAGCCGTCCAGCGTATTTGCAAATAATAAAAAAGCCCGTGTAGTTTATATCCGTAACAAATTTAAAATCGGCAAGCGGCTGTTCCAGAACGCTGCCCGCTTTTAGCACCCCGGCGTTGCTTACACAGAGATCCAGACCGCCTGAAGTTTCGGCAATAGTTTTAAACATTGCCTCGACAGAAGCTTCGTCGCAGACATTTACTTTTATTGCGAGGGCGGCGGTTCTGCCTTCTTCAGCGTTTATGGCATCCGCCAGTTTTTGCGCCCCTTCAAGGTTTAAATCCGCTATAAAAACAATTGCGCCTGAGGCTACCAGGTTTCTGACAATTTCCTCGCCTATGCCCTGTGCGCCGCCTGTAACAAGCGAGATTTTATTTTTTACAACCAAAGCCCTTTCAGATGGGTCTATCGCTATTCCTTCTTTTTGTAAAGGCAGAATTTCCGGCGACGCGTCTTTTTTAGAAAGCCGTTTATGCGCTGAATCAATATCCTCGCCAATCCAGTACAGGGCAATAGGTTTTCCGTTAGCGCATAACGCGACGCAGGAAGGAAGCAGGGTTTTACCTTCGCCCGGATCGCATGACGCATTGGATTTTTTCCATGCTTCGTAGGAGCCTTGAATAGCACTGTTCGCGCTTGTTTCGTCTTCATTGTCTTTCATTTCCACCTTCATGGCGGCAGCAGAGACATTCCCTTCAGCAGCCGCTTCCGAGATTACTGTTTGCGGAGTTTTCGACAGGTTAATGCAAAACCCCCTTACAAGTACCGCGAAATGTTCTTTATTCATATAAACCCCCATGGTTCTTAATATTTTTACCACGAACCACCACGAACCATCACGAACACCAATAAGTTATGTGGTAAGAGTTCGTGTTGGTTTGTGTGGTTAGTGGTAAATTCTTTATTAACATTTTTATGCTCCAAACTACTAGGTATCACCCTTATCAATTTCTTTAGCCAATATAACAGCGGATTCATCGGGATGATGAAGATCGAGCTTTTTACCCAGGCTGGCATAGAAACCAAGCCGCCCTGCAAGGTTCATTGAAGCGGCAGGATTTTTATCCGAAAAAAGCCCGTAGCGTTCATCTACCGACGCGAGCTGTTCGTGGGCAATCAGAGCCCAGGTGGTATCCAGGAGATGGCGGCTATCTTCTCTGAGTACTTCGGGGCAGTTAAAGGACTGGCGGGAGCTGTTGATGTCTACTCCGGAGATTTCCATGAAGCCCCATTCTGCCGAAAGCTTCCTTACCCTGGCGAGCTGCGCGGGCGTGTTCCTGGGAGGCATGTAGGCAAGCGCCTGATAGCCAAGCCTGGAAATTTCCGCGAATAGCTCATCTAAATATTCGTCTTCGAATTTTTCTGCTTTTTTGTCGCCGGTAGGAGACTCGTCCACGTCGCCTAGGTACGCATAGGCGGGAATGGCGGCGATGGCTCTGGCAAAAGCGGTTGCTTCCGCTGCTGGAATGCACTCTTTTTCATCGGGCTGTATGTATATTCCAGGCAGGAATTCGGTTTTCAGGACCCCCAAGAGGTCGTAGAGGTAATGCGGGTTATCGGGATCGGAAAGCAAGGCAACAAGTTTAGGAGAAACATGCAGACCCATTTTTGACTTTAAACCCTCGGCGAGGCCTGGCCCTTTCCTGAATTTTAAAATTATCTTTTCCGCCACCGCTGCCAATAAATGCCGCTCGGTTATTCCCCCTCCTTCATTGTACTTTGACTTTGCGATAATATCGCTTTCAAAATCAATCTTGGAAAAGCCCGCACCCGATAGCAGGGCGTTAGCCGATACTGCCATTGCCTGAGTCCGCTTTAGCCGTTCCACCCTGATGGGAGCGAGAAAGTCCGCCATCTTCTGAATTGACTGCTTTGGAACGCCCTGTATGGTCATGTAAGCGTACCCTATGGAATCGGGGTTGTTGAGCTTTCTGGAAGCGAAGGCGCTGGCTTTCCCGTCCGCACCGGTTCTGAAACTGACGCGAAGCTCCGCGCCGACACAGCCTCCAATGCCCAAAATAGCGCAGGCTGCAAGCATTTCGCGGGCGGCGGTGATGGAATCGTGATCCACCGAGCCGGCAGCGCCAAGCCCTGCGTTCCTTGCAAGCAGGGCTGCCATGCTTGGGCTGTAGGGGCTGAAACTATAAATCGTATGAATGTGGTTGTTTACTTCTCCGTTTTTTCGGTTCTCTGTATTGCCGCGCCCGGCTTCCAGCTTAAATAGCGCATAAAGCCGCTCTTTTCCTTCCAGAGCCGAATCGTTAATCGCCTGAGAATAATTTTTCATGTGTATTTCATTATAATTTATTTTATGTTATTTTAAATAGATGAAATGGATTGTCCTTGTCGCGGCTGTACTAATGTACGGATGTATCATTGTTTTTCCTGAGCGGAAGTCCTGGGTTTCGCTGGGCGTGGCGGTTCTGATGCTGATACTGCGGGCGCTTACGCCTGTTGAAGCGTTAGGCCACATCAACTGGATTGTGCTTATGATATTTGTGGGCAGCCTGGTTTTGGCAGACCTCTTTATTTATTCGCGGGTTCCCGCCGCTATTGCCGATTCCATAGTGCTTCATTCTCCAAACGTAGGCTTCGCAATCGTGGCAGTTCTTATAATGACGGGGATAATCTCGGCTTTTGTCGAGAATGTCGCCACAGTGCTTGTTATGGCCCCTATCGCCCTGGCCTTCTGCCAAAAACTAAAGCTCCCTCCGAAAATGTTCATGGTCGGCCTCGCGGTAATGGCAAACCTCCAGGGCACGGCAACGCTTGTGGGCGATCCGCCCTCGATGATCTTCGCCGATTTCTCCGGCTTTAATTTCAATAACTTTTTCTTTTATCAGGGTAGGCCCTCAATTTTCTTCGCGGTTCAAATCGGCATGATCGCGGGCGCGTTGTTTTTTTACTGCTTTTTCGCGAAGGCGGGAAAGGGAAAAGCTCAAATCGAAAAGGAGAAAATTCTTTCTATCGTTCCTTCCATTCTGTTGATACTCATGATCGTGGGGCTTGCCGTGTTCTCATTTTTATTTAACGGGCTTACACTGGCCTCCGGTATTCTGGTTGTAGCGCTTGGCATATTGGGCATTCTTTGGTTTGCTCCCCGGGAGGGAATTGGCAAATCATGGAAGATGATTAGGGAACTTGATTGGGACACTGTGTTGTTCCTTGTCGGGATTTTTGTGGTTATAGGCGCGGTCAGCCAGACGGGCCTCCTGGAAGAGTTCGCGGTTTTTTTGTCGCTTATAGTTGGCAGCAATGTGTTCCTGGGCTTTTTGTTGATCATTGCGGTTTCCGTGTTTATTTCCGGCTTTGTTGACAATGTGCCTTACATCATTGCCATGCTTCCCGTCGCGGCGACTATGGCGAGGGAGCTTTCCCTAAAGCCGGAACTCTATATGTTTGCCCTGCTGATTGGTTCCTGCCTTGGCGGAAACCTTACCCCCTTCGGCGCTTCAGCAAACGTGGTCGCGGTAGGCATACTCCGCAAGCAGGATGTTCCGATGAATTTCGGCCAATGGCTGAAAATCGGCGTTCCTTTCACCCTAATTACTACCGCAGCTGCCGCCCTCTTTGTCTGGCTGGTGTGGCGCTAGGTACTGTCTCAATACTACGGACAGGATTATTAAGGTGTGGCATAAATAATAAAGAGGCATAACTAAAAAAGATAATTTTTGCCAGCGCAGAAAATTTCCAGCCGCGATGAAACAATCTGATGTAAGGATGCATGCTATACCGGCTGTATAAACCCAGGAAGCCGCGGATCTACCTTTTAGATCAATCGAAGCGGAAAGAGAAAAGCAGGAAACCGCCACATACAAAAAAACGGCAAAAGCCAGGATACCATTGTTGCTAAGGCGATTAGTAGGCAGTAAAACCGCAAAATACCAAATCAGGAACGGTACTAAGACCACGGCAAAAACCAGCCACGAAAATTTTACTCTTTTCAAAGAATAAAATGAAAAACCAATATGTGCCATGAAAAAGGAAGAAATACCCAGGACAAACCAATAATCCGGAGGACGCAATTTCAGGAACAAATCCCCCAGGATCGAAAAGATAAATGATGCTGCCAGGACGAGAACCGTGCGGTTGTTTGCCGGCGATATAAAATACACCAGTACGCAAATGATACTGCACGAAAAAGCGGGGCTTCCCGCCAAAAGCAGGTTGTCCGTGTGAAACAAGATACGGTAGAACAAAGCAGATATTGCCAGCACGGGTGGTATAAAAGGCAAAATCAACAAATGTTTCTTATTCATTGCCTTACAATATCACAATGCGGTATAGTTTGCGAATAATCTGAACTATTGCATAGATATTTATCATGTGTTATTATTCTTATATGGTATATAACCATATAGAAAAAAAACAGTTAAAAATTGTTCTTTTGGCGTATTTGGTGCTTGCCTTAATAGGCTCGTCCGCGATTTCAGCGGGTGAAGCTTTCTGCTTTGATTATTCAAACAATGATAGCATATGTTCAGGCAGATATTTTTCCTCAATAAGCCATGCTTTTGATTGGTTGGCCGGAGACGTACTCACAATAAGGAAAACCAATAGTTTTTCAAATTCCCCGTTACGAAACAGATCGCTTCGTGTATTTGCGTTTGCCGGGACAATCGTCGCGGCAATATGCCTGGTAGGAGCGAATTTTCAAACATTTTATAAAGATAATAATCCAACAATAAAGAATTTTATTCTACTGAGACTCCGAATCTAAACCCTTTTCACTAAATTTTTTCTCATAAAAAATTACAATGAAACTTTAAAAACGAAAGAGGCATACCAATGAAGAAGAAAGTAAAAAAGACAAAGGCGGAGATAAAAGCAGAGAAGAAAGCAGAAGCTAAAGCAGTAGCGGAGGCTAAAGCGGAAGCTAAAGCAGAGGCTAAGGCGGCGAAGAAGAAAATGACGATTAAGCTCAGGCTGAGCTTGATGATGATTGCCATTGTGGCGATCGTGTCGGGCACCATTGCCGTGATTGAGCTGATGAAGGCGTCCAGTATAGCCAGGAAACTGTCAGAGGATAAAACCATACTTATGGCGCGTCAGCTTGCCAAGGAGTGGGACGGCAAAATTGACGGTTATATTAAAGTGCTGCAATCGCTGTCGAATATAATGAACTTTTATGAAAACGTGGAACCGGCGACACGGCGCGAGAAATATGAGAATACGATGCAATCTGTTTTTGAGGATATGCCCGAATTTGTCCGAATGTTTACTATCTGGAAGCCGGACGCCATTGACGGCATGGACAGCGCATATATAGGCAGGGTAGGCTCAACCCCAACTGGGCAGTTCGCTTTTGCCCTTTCAAGGGAAAACGGGGTGATAGAGAAAACAATCAGCAACGTTGTCGATGACGCGATGGCGCATATGGCCGGACCAAACAGCAAGGTAGTCGAGATGGTTGACCCCACCTACGTAAAGCTGGGGGGAGTAGACACCTGGTGCGTAAGAATCATGGTTCCCATTATTAATAAGCGCCTTGATGAAACAGTCGGAGTTATAGGCTGCCGGTTTAATATGGAGCTGATCCAGCCCCTGGTAGAGCAGACCATCCACGATTACGACGAAGTTACCAGCATGGCGATTTACACCAGCAACGGGTTTATTCTGGCAAATTACCTGCCGGATATGATAGGAAAGCAGTTAGCCGACGAAACGCAATACGGGAATTATTTAACCAAGGTTAACTATGCCGTTAGAAACGCGAAAGAATGGGAAGGCCAGAATTACGATCCGGCGCTGCATACAAACATGGTAATGGCCATAGCCCCAATCCCCCTGGCGGCTTCCCCGACAACATGGGCGGTGATGATCGGCTCAACGGAAAAGTACATCCTGAAAGACGTCAATTTTATGATGCTGTTTGTTATTATTTTGGCTCCGTTGGCCATTGGAGTAGCGGTGGTAATTATATATAAAGTCCTGGGCAATACTACCGCGCCTATCGTCAATGTGGCGGAGACCCTCAAGGATATTTCAGAAGGCGAGGGCGACTTGACGCGGAGCATTGAGGTCGAATCCGACGACGAGGTAGGCGACCTTGCCAATTACTTCAACAAAACGCTTGAGAAAATCAAAAACCTGGTGCTTATCATCAGGAACCAGGCAAGCGTATTGAAAGAAATCGGCGTCACCCTTTCCAGCAATATGACCGAAACCGCAGCGGCGATAAACCAAATTACCGCCAATATCCAGTCTATCAA
>Ga0268262_10002947_pt1 | contig 19035 bp, 14 predicted proteins | sample TergutNc150P3_FD_190354 | JGI IMG/M metagenome (GOLD analysis project Ga0268262, IMG submission 190354) | Nasutitermes corniger P3 segment gut microbial community from laboratory colony in Florida, USA - Nc150 P3 (SPAdes) (version 2) | ecosystem: Host-associated > Arthropoda: Insects >...
TGTGCCGGTTGTACTGCCAAGTGCAAGCGCCGGGTAGCCATGTCCGGGAAGGATAACCGCTGAAGGCATCTAAGCGGGAAGCCTGCCTCAAGATGAGCCATCCCTGGGGGTTCGACCCCCCCGAAGGCGCCAGGGAGACTACCTGGTCGATAGGCCGGAGGTGCAAGCGCGGTAACGCGTTCAGCCGACCGGTACTAATCCGCCGCGAGGCTTGACCATATTGTTGTTCCGCCTGATGAAAACGGCCTGAAGCCCTTTCCGCAGCGTTAATTTTGTATTAATCGCTTGGTGATTATAGCGGAGGTGTCACACCCGTTCCCATACCGAACACGGAAGTTAAGCCCTCTTGCGCCGATGGTACTGCCCCCCGAGGGGCGGGAGAGTAGGTAGTTGCCAAGCTTTTTTATTTCTAAATTTCCCGCCCCGGACAGGAAAAATTTGGTACTGCCCCCCGAGGGTGCCGAATAACAGCACGCGAAAGCGTGTTGACGGATAAAAGCGGCCTGGCATGGCGCCCGGTAATGCCCCGGTATGCGTATAAAGGCGCGGAAGCTTTAGCTTTCGCGGGGCGCCCGGACCGGGAGAGTAGGTAGTTGCCAAGCTTTTTTTATTTCTAAAAGAAAATCCTTGAAAATCTTGTTTTTTTTCCCGTATGCATAATAATTAAAGGTAGGGCTTATTTTGAATCAGAAATTTGCCCCAGAGGGAGACAGGAAACAGAAAATGAGACGGGTAATACTGGCTATACTGGGATTATTATTTATAACTGGTATTTGCATGGCACAACAAAACCCACGACCGGGACCAAGAGGGTTTTTCACGCAGGACAATACAGAAGAAGGTTTAATCGCTTATCATTCGTCCTATGCACTTGGCAGCAAGGCTAGAGTAAAAAATCTCACCCCTGGCAAAGAAGACAAAGAAATAGAAGTTACCATCAAGGGACGTATCCTTCCATCCATCGACCGGCTTGTTGATCTTTCCCCATCCGTTGTTATGGCCCTGGAGCTTAATCCCGGAGATAGAGTAGAAATAAATCCAGGACGTATGCCTCCTCCGCCACGTCCTCTTCCCCCGCCTGAGCCGGAACCTGACCCGGAGCCGCTTGCCGAAGCTCCGCCGCCACTCCCGCCTCCTCCGCCCCCGCCTGCTCCTCCGCCCCCGCCGCCGCCTGCGCCGCCGCCACCGGCTCCTCCTCCTCCGGCTCCGCCGCCTCCACCGCCTCCGCAACAACCGGTGAATATTACAATTTATAACTATATTACCCCGCCTGATCCGATCCCGCCGCCGCCTCCGCCGCCTGAACAGCAACAGGAAAAGCCTTCAAGCTCGGATTTGGATTATCTCGCGTGGCTGTCATTGATGGCATTAGAGACCCGCAAAGAACCTGAACCGCCTCCGCCACCGCCGCCCCCACCTCCGGCACCACCGCCTCCTCCTCCGCAAATTATAGTGCCGCCGCCTCCGCCGCCTGTTTATGTTCTTCCGCCTCAGCAGTTGCAGCCGATTTATCCGCTGCCCTTTATAAACGACGTACAAGTTATACCCGGTTTTCCGGACCCGAACAACGGAAGGATATACAAGCTTCAGGTCGGCTCTTTCTACAGCGAGGCCGGCGCCGCGCTTGCTTATCAGCAGCTTGTGTCGGCGGGTTTTAACGCCTTCTGGGAATATTCGTATAACGCGTACAGGGTGCTTGCCGTCGGTATTCCGGCAGCAAACGTATACGCCTCTGTGTACCGCCTCGGGTCTATGGGCTTCAGGCAGATATGGGTCAGGGAATAACAGAGAACAGGTAACAGGTAACAGAGAACAAAGGAAAAAGCCTGCGGGATATTTTCCTGCGGTTTTTTTATCGGTTGGCTACTATAGCACTTGAACAAATTTGTATATAGTGTTATACTATAGAGGAAGGAACGATTTTGCTTTCAAGGGGGATTTATGGCTGACGCTAAACAATTAGTTACTTTTCAGCTTGGTGAAGAGCTGTATGGCATTAATATAATGGATGTTAAGGAAATAGTCCGGGTTCAGGCGATCAGGGCCATTCCAAACGCTCCAACTTATGTAGAAGGAATATTCAACCTAAGAAGCGAAATAATTCCTATTATTAACCTTCACAAACGTTTCCATCTGAAAAAAATGATCAGTTCGGAGGAAGACGAGTTGCTGTCCGGGTTTGTCATCCTCGACATAGACGGAATGAAACTGGGGATCATCATTGACCGTATATCCAGGGTTATAACAATCGAAAAAGAAGATATACAGCCGCCGCCCCAAATGTTTTCAGGAATTGGAGCGGAATATATTCAGGGAGTAGTGCGCCAGGAACAGGGTTATCTGATTATCCTGGATATCCGGGACTTGTTTAATCCTAAAGAACTCCAAAAAATCGCCGAACTGAGACGCTAAAGGAAATGAGGAATGAGGAATTAGGAGTTAGGAATAAAAAAAATCAATAAGGTTTTTCTATTCCGCATGCCTTTGTCTTATTCCTTATTTCTAATTTCTCATTTTTAGGGTGTCGCCATGAAAATTGAAGTTTACTCGCCGACAATACGGCGGAAGGAAATGGACGCTGTCCTTACCGCAATGGTGGAGGATAAGATAGGTCCCGGAGAGAGGGCCCGCCTTCTTTTGCAAACAGCCAAAGAACATATCCGTTTCGATTTTGCTCTCGCGCTTAGAAGCCCCGCCACAGCCCTCCACCTGGCGCTTAGAGCGTTGGAGTTAAAGGAGGGGGACGGCGTGCTGCTTTCCGCGCTTTCGCCGCGTTATTACTCGCAGGCGCTTGCCGACTTGCGCCTAACGCCCCTGTTCTGCGACGTGGACTATACTTTCCCCTGCATAAGCCGCGAGAGCGTTGAAAAAGCGATAGCGGCGAAACCGTCCGGCGTAGAGCCCCGCTGTATAATCCTTCACCATACTCTGGGCTTCGTGCCGGACGCTGCGTCTGTCGCCGGCATCGGCATCCCCGTTATCGAGGATATATCCCAGAGTTACAGCCCCCCTCTCCCGCAGGAAACGGGAAACGGGCAGGAGGAAATCGCGGCGCCGGAGAAGCAAAACATCCACGGGGTATTTGGCATATTGGGGCTTGAGGAAAGGGATATGCTTACGGGCGGCGGGGGGGCGATCCTCTTTGCCATGAACAGGAAGGACGGCCAACTGCTGCGCGCCTTTTCAAATATCCCGCTGGAGTTTTGCCTGCCCGACATTAACGCGGCCCTGGCGGCAGTTCAATTCAGGGAAGCGCCGCGCAATACGGCAAGGCGGCAGGAAATTGCCAAGGCCTACATCCAGGCAAGCCTCCGTACCAAACACAAGCGTTTTGTCCAGCCGGACAGCGCCGGGGAATACTGCAATTACGCCTTTCCCCTGGTGCTGGAGACCGGCATGAAGGATGTCGCCTCTTATGCCCGTAAAAAAGAAATTATCGTGGAAAGCGCCTTTGAGCAAAGCCTTGCGGGAGCGGGGATCATTGATTCTGTTTTATGCCCTGTAAGCTATTCCCTTTCGCTTAGGACTGTACTGTTTCCCCTGTACCCCAGGCTGCATTCACAGGAAGCGGAGCGTGTATCTAAACTGATAATGACGCTTCCATAGCAGGGGGAAGAATGGCCGAAAAAAAAGTAAAATCGGCGGTTTTAATAGTCAACCTTCATAAAGAGAACGCCGCGTCCGTTGCCGGGGAAATCCGCAAGGAACTTGAAAGCTCCGGGACGGAAACAACCCTCTTTGCCTTTGAAGGCCGCCCCGCATCCCCGCCGGATGGGCAATGGGATGTCGCTTTCAGCATGGGAGGGGACGGGACAGTCCTGTATACGGCGCGAATCCTCGCCCATTGCGGCACGCCGATCCTCCCCGTGCATCTTGGAACGCTGGGATTCATCGCCGGAGTGGACAGGCATGAATGGCGCGGGGTTTACAGGCAGTGGCTTTCAGAGAAAATAAGGCCCTCCAGGCGCTGTATGCTGGAATTTTCCATTGAAAGGGGCGGTAAATATGCCGTTAATAATAGTATGTGCCTGAACGATGTGGTCATTTCTTCTGTGGGAATAGCAAAGCTGATACGTTTACAGGCAAAAACAGAGGTTGCCCCCGGCGAGTTTGCAGAAATAGGCTGCTACCGTTCGGACGGGCTTATCATCGCTACTCCCACCGGCTCCACGGCATATTCCATGGCGGCCGGCGGGCCTATATTGGATCCGGAGATGGAAGCGCAAATTATCAGCCCGATCTGCCCCTTTACTTTGTCGAACCGCCCGCTGGTGCTTCCCTCGCGGCAGACATTGCACATAACGGTGGACAGGGAGCAGCGAAGCGGGGTTCTGCTGACTTGCGACGGGCAGGAGACCTTTGGTCTGGAACCGGGTGATTTGGTCACCATAAAACATTCGCCGCATTACGCGCTTTTGATCACTTCGGGGTATTCGTCGTATTACAAGGCGCTGGCGGATAAATTGGCATGGTCCTCCTCCGGAGGCGCACATGCTTGAGGAGCTTACGATAAGAAATTTTGCGCTGGTCGATTCTATTTCTCTCTCCTTCCGTCCCGGCTTTAACGTGCTGACAGGCGAAACCGGCGCGGGCAAGTCGATCATTGTCGGCTCCCTGGGATTCCTTATGGGCGGAAAAACAGAGACTGACGTTATACGGGCAGGCTGCGAGGAGGCGAGCGTCTCCGCCATTGTATCAATAGGCAAGGGAAACAACGGCGCTTTTGAATGGCTTAAAAGCCATGAAATCAACAGCGAGGAGGATACTGTCATTGTCCGCCGGAATATCAAAACGTCGGGCAGGGGGACAATTTTCATACAGGAAACTCCGGTGACAAGGACCGACCTTTCCGGTTTTATGGCGCTCCTTTTCGACCTGCACGGGCAGCATGACCACGGATCATTGCTGAAAAAGGAAAACCACCGCCTCTATCTGGACCGTTTTGCCGGTATCGAAGAGGAGGTGCGCTCTTACGGCAGGGTTTTTACGGAACTTGCCGAAAAACGCAAAACACTGGAGGCATCGTTCAGTTCGCAAAGGGACAGGGAGGCGCGGCTTGAAATTCTCCGCTACGCCGTGGACGAGATTTCCGCCGCCGCCCTTCGCAGCGGGGAATTGCGCGATCTTGAAAACGAGGCGCAAATACTTTCCGGTTTTGAAAAACTGGCGGGCCATGTAAACGGCGCGGCGGGCGCTTTTTTTGACGGGGAAGGCTCTCTGGTAAGCCTTGCCCGCCTGAGCCGCAGTTCAATGGACAGCGCGGCGGCAATCGACGGATCATTGTCCGTATTACAAAAACGTATTGAAGATTTGTATTACGAAGCCGAGGACATAGCGGGCGAACTGCGTAACTACCGCGACGGCTTGAGCTATGATCCCAGGAGGCAGGAGGCGGTTGACGAGCGGCTTGCCCTGCTGTACAAACTCAAGCGCAAATACTGCCCGGCGGTCGGCTCCGGCGATACGGCCCCGGCGGAGGATTCGATACTGGCTTACCGCGCGGAAGCGGAAGCGGAAATTGAGACGTTAACAAACATTGAGGAAAACCGCGAGAATATCAAAGCGGGAATTGCCGCGCTGGAAAAAGACGTCGGTTCCAGGGCCGCCGCCCTGCGCCAAAAACGGGCAGCGGCATCCGTGACGCTGGGCCGGCAGATTACGGAAATACTTAAGCGGCTTGGAATGCCCAACGCCGGTTTTTCCCCCTCGATAGTGCCTAAAACACAGCAGGGGCAGGACGGCCGTTCGACTGTTGTCTGCGGCCCCTGGGGCGCGGAGGATGTCGAGTTCCTTATTTCCGCGAATACGGGCGAGCCGCTTAAAGACCTTTCCAGGATAGCGTCGGGCGGGGAGCTTTCGCGGGTCATGCTGGCAATAAAGTCCGTACTGTCAGTTTCAGACAGCGCCGAGACTTTGATTTTTGACGAAATCGACACAGGCATAGGCGGGGAAGTCGCCCTTGCGGTAGGGGAGTACCTTGAAAAAATGGGGGAACGGCGGCAGATATTCTGCGTTACCCATCTGGCGAGCATAGCGGTGCGCGCAGGGAATCATTTTAAAGTGGAAAAACGGACTGAAGAAGGCCGGACTTTTACAGGGGTCGGGCCGTTGAGCGCGGACGGCAGGAGAAAAGAAATAGCCAGGATGCTGGCCGGCGACGGGGGAGAGGCTGCTCTTGCCCATGCCGATGATTTAATTGCTAAATACGGTAAAGCTGGAGGATAGTATGAAAGATAATATGAAAGATAATAGCGGCAAACAGAACGAATACGCCGAGAGGACACAATCTTTCAACTCGTCTGTTGAACAGTTACTCAAGGATACCCAGGATGTCGATGCCCTGCTGAAAAAAGGGGAGATGCAGGACCCTGAATTTATGAAAATAAAACTGTCCATTAGCATGCTTACCATTGTAGCGAATTACCTGGCAATGAACCGTATTTACCATTCGATATTTGGAAAGACAAATGATAACCTGCTTAACGAAGCAAGGAAATCAATGCACAGATGCCTTACCTACCTTGAAGAGGTTGTTACCAACATTGTTGACGCGCCGTTTTCCGATTACGAAGAAGGGCTTGCGAAGATTGCTGCTGTCAGCCCCCATCAGCGTTATTCCCTTGTTGAAAAAATCAGCCAGCAGTTAAATAACCTGAAAGAAGCTTTTGGAAAAAATTCCAAATGGGCAAACATTTTACTGGAGTTTGAGGGGCGTTACGCGGTCATCGCGAAAAATCTGATTAACCTGCGCGATTATTTTGTTAACAGCGATTTTTCTTCGCCGCATTACGAGCCTACCGTCCGCCATATAAGAAAAGTCAGGGAGCTTCTGGAGCAGGCCGCCGACGGGTACCGGAAAAAATATGAACTTTCCACCAAAGCCATGGATGATTTTCAAAAGGGCATAAACTACCTTTCCGCTTTAAAACGGCTGGATATTTTTACCGGGGATCAAGAGTCGGCGGTAACCACAAAGAAGAAAATTGACACATGGACAGCTAAAATGACGGCTGACGCGGCAGCGCAAAAAAAAGCGCGGGCGGAGGCCAAAAGGTAGCCGGCGCAAACAGAGATTTTTTGGCTGGCATAGGGAGGATGGAAAATGAAAAAGATACTTTTTATCTTGTTATTAACAGGGTTGTACGCGGCAGCATTCGCGCAGAATAGAAGCGATTTTGAATTTAACCCCGAAGGGGGAATAATAACAGGCTATAACGGTTCCGGCCCCGATCTTTTCATCCCTGACAGAATCGACGGCGTACCCGTAACATCTATTAGCAATTCCGTGTTTAAAGATAAAAATTTAACCAGCGTATCCATCCCGGACAACATTAAAGGCATAGGCCCGCAGGCGTTTGCCGGAAACAAACTGGAAAAAGTGGTAATCGGCAACGAAGTTGATATGGTGACATCGGCGTTTCCGCCCGATTTTATCAGGAAATACCTTGACGAGCCGAGGAAGGCGGGCGGGACCTATACGAACAACGACGGCAATTGGGAGTACAGCCCCGAGGGCATAAGGCCCTTGTCGCCGGAAAATGCCGGGCAGGCCGACGCTTCACTGGCGCAGAACGTAAGCCCGATAAATATTACCATTCACAACTATGTAGGGAAACAGCCGCCCGGCTCCCAGCCGCCGGAAGGGCCGCCGCCCGGCGGGACGCCCGCTCCTGCTCCGATTCCGGCCCCGCCGCCTCCTGCCAGAACCGCGCCGGGCAGTATCATGGTAACGCCCGGCCTGCCGGACCCGAACACCAACAGGATGTACCGTCTCCAGGTTGGATCGTTTAACAGCCAGAACGCCGCCGCGAACACGTTCAGGAGCCTTCAGGACGCGGGCCTTAACCCGGTTTACGAACATTCGCAGAATTTTTTCAGGGTTATTATTGCGGACGTTCACGCTTCAAACGTAGCCAGCATGGTACAGCGGCTCGGGTCAATCGGCATCAGGGAAGTTTGGGTGAGGGAGTGAACAAAATAGCAAATAGCAGGTAGCAATTAGCAAAGGAAGAGGCGCAGAGTGCCTTTCTTAACTTTGCTCATTGCTACCTGCTCATTGCTAATTGTTCAAATGCTGAACGATCAAACAGGAGATGGTAAGCAAAAAGGTTTGTTTCGCGGAAGGCTGTTTTATGTCAAAATTCAGAATTTCCCCAGCTTTGCTTAACCTGTAAATAAGGGTGTTGCGGTGTATATGCATTGCTTCCGCAACGGCGCTGATATTTTTGCCGTTTAAGAAATAATGATACAGACAAAGTACCAGATCGCGCTGTGATTCGTCACCGCTTTCCCAAAGCGAAAGAATACCGGGGTGGCAAAAACAGCGCAGATCGGCTCCAAGCGATAAGGTTTGTAAAACATGATCCGTTTGATAATCTTCGTATGAACAGATTACGGGACTGAGCGGCGGTTTGCATTGGGCGGCGGCAAATTTGCTCTGGGTATAATAATAGTGCAAATGTAAAAAATTATTAAAAACCATGCTGACACCGCAACGCAGCATAATGTCTTTTTTAAGGAATTGTTCCAACTGCAGTTTCTTTTTTCTGTACGGCGGCTTTTTGTCGTTGCACCGTATAATCATGACAACATACTCTTCGTAAACGGAAACGAGCGCTTCGGGAAAAAGGTCGTTTATTTGTTTGAGATCCAAAATGGATATAATGGGAATCTTCAGGTCGGCGGAAACGGTAAAGGTGAGTATACAGAAGTGGTCGTCAAGTCTCCATTTAAACCTGTAAAGATATTTGGAAATTATATTCGCAGGAATTTCAACGCCGCCCAGCAGGCTGTCCAACCAGTTAGTCTTGTCTTCCGCAATCCGCATATAGATACTGTGGTTCTGAAAATACAGCTTCAAAACTCTGGAAATGATTAAAAGGGTTTCTTCCTCTCCGTCGGTAAACGGTTCGTTCATATCCACCGTTCCTATACCGCCGTAGAGTTTGCCGTCTATCCAAATATTCATCCCTAAAGTACAGTGGGCAGGATCATTTTTGGGATTAAGTTTAACAATTTCTTCATTCTTTTTCGCGATATTCTGGGAAATAATGCGTATTTCTTCGGGGGTATAAAAATTTTCCAGTACAAATCCGGGCATATTGACTTTTTCCCAAAAGGTTCCCAGGACAGGGCTTTTTATGAAACCGGCAGTACCTATAATGCTTATGTTATTATTAAAAACGATTATGGGGTTTGCCATCCTCTGCGCCGCTATATTCAAAAAAACATCAATGGGTTTGTGGTTAATAACAGCCATGAGAAGCGAGTTATACCACGCGTCACAGGAAGCAAGAAGCGCGTTCCCCGTTTGAAAGAGCGCGTCAATCGGGAACTCTTGCGGAATCTGAATGAGCGTGTCTGTTTTTTCCGGAAGTTTTTTGGGAATATTACCGGAAATGATAACGTGCTTTGGGCAATTTTCAATAAAAGATTTTCCTGTTTTGTCAGTATTGACGATATACATATAATCATGGGCTGTTTGGGTAAATTCATTTGAATAATATTGGAATCCGCGAATTTGCGCCCTTGTATCGCTTAATTTATGCACAACAGGTTTATACATGGAAAAACCGTCAATAATAATACCTGGACTCAGATCCATTTGCCGCCTCCGCCTTTCGTCAAAAATGACGAAAACTAAATATCTTTTATATATTATGAACGTATATATTTTTGAGTCAAGAGAATAAAATACATACAAAGGAGTTCTTATGACACAAACAATACAGCCCTTTGCGCGGGTTTCATTAAGCAAAGAGGGCAAGGATCTGTCCGAAAACAAAAAAACCGAAAATGAGGTAAACTTGAGCCTTCTGTTTGAGTTATCCGAAGACCTGAATAATCTAAATGGGATGTTAAGCGGTCTGGATTATGAAATGGAAAAAAAAATTATGGAACTTGACGATTGTCTTAAGAAACTGGGAGAAATAAAATGAAAATCAAAATCAAACTAAGCCTCATAGTTATCGCCATCGTGGTGGCTGTGGCGGGGAGCATTACGGTTGTTTTGCTGAATCAGGCTTCCAAAATCATTTTAAAGAAGAGCCTTGACGGTATCAGCTATCTGAATGACGAGCAGGCTATGTACTGGTATGGCAGGGAACAAAGGTATTTTGAAGTTTTACGCACACTCGCGGCCATAATGGGCGATTTTGACAATACCGAGCCTTTGGAGCGGCGCGACCGGTATGATGATATACTGCTGTCCGCCCTGAAATCCCAACCCAATTTTATGCGAATAAGCGCCGTCTTTAAGCCCAACGCCGTTGACGGCATGGATTCCCGTTTCATAGGCCGGCGGGGATCGACCGCTACGGGGCAGTACGCGATGACCTGGGGCAGGGACACGGGACAGATTATCGCCACGCCCAACCTCAATATTCCTGAAACGATGGCTCACTTGACCGGCCCGAACGCGCGCAAAGACCGGGTGGAAGACCCTCAGCCTTTTACAATACTGGGAAAACCGTCCTATGCTTTCAGATTGGGGGTTCCCGTTATTAACGAGAGAACCAACGAAGTTGTCGGGAGCGTAACCTGTCTTTTAAGTATTGACGGGGCGCAGCCCAGGGTGGAAGAGATCATTAAAGGGAACGACGCGATTGTCGCCATGTCCATTTACACCAACACCGGGTTTATTATCGCGAACCTGGTGCCTGCCCGTATAGGCAAGAAACTGCCGGAAGCGGAAACAGTATACGGCGATCAAGTTCAGGAGGCTAACAGGGTTGTCATTCAGGGAGATGAAAAACAGTTTCCAGGCTTATATTCGCAAACATTGAAAACGCGCGTGTCGGTTGACTTAATGCCTTTTCAGGTAGGCGATTCCGACGTAACGTGGACGCTGATGATAGCGGCAGATGATAATTTCGTTTTAAAAGAAATAAATGAAATTAAAATATTTGTCATCATTTTATCGGCGATAGCCCTTGCGGTATCAGTGATAATTGTATACTTTGTACTGCACTTCACTACAAAACCGATCGTTACCGTAGCCGACACCCTCAAGGACATATCCGAAGGCGAAGGCGACCTGACGCGGAGTATCGCCGTCAGTTCCAAAGACGAGATCGGCGACCTTGCCCTGTACTTCAACAAAACACTGGAAAAGATCAAAAACCTCGTCCTGGTCATCAAGAAAGAAGCGGCGGGCCTCCAGAAAATAGGCAATGATCTTGCCAGCAATATGACCGAAACCGCAGCGGCGGTGAACCAGATTACAGCCAACATCCAGAGCATCAAAGGGCGTGTCATCAACCAGAGTGCCAGCGTTACCGAAACCAACGCCACCATGGAGCAGGTTATAACGAACATCAACAAACTCAACGGACATGTTGAAAACCAGAGTCTCAATGTTTCCCAGGCTTCATCCGCCATTGAGCAAATGGTGGCCAATATCGGTTCTGTTACCAAAACATTGGTCAATAATGCCGCCAATGTAAAAACATTAAAAGAAGCCTCGGAAGTAGGCCGAAACGGATTACAGGGAGTGGCTGCGGACATTCAGGAAATCGCCCGCGAATCCGAGGGCCTGCTGGAAATAAACGCGGTAATGAAAAACATCGCCAGCCAGACCAACCTGCTTTCGATGAACGCGGCGATAGAAGCGGCCCATGCGGGGGAGGCGGGCAAGGGCTTCGCCGTTGTCGCCGATGAAATCCGCAAACTGGCGGAAAGTTCCAGCGAGCAATCCAAGACCATCGGCAATGTGTTAAAAAAGATAAAGGATTCTATTGACAAGATAACCAAATCCACCGAAAACGTACTGGCCAGGTTCGAGGCGATTGACGCGAGTGTGAAGACTGTAGCGGAACAGGAAGAAAATATCCGTAACGCGATGGAAGAACAGGGCGAAGGAAGCAGGCAAATCCTGCAAAGCGCGGGCAGTTTGAATGAATTAACCCAGCAGGTAAAAAGAGGTTCTGAAGAGATGCTTGTGGGCAGCAAGGAGGTTATGAATGAAAGCCGTAACCTGGAAAGGGTAACCCAGGAGATTACAGGCGGCATGAACGAGATGGCGTCCGGCGCGGATCAGGTGAACTCGGCTGTAAACAATGTCAACGGGATAAGCGCAAAGAACCGCGAAGGCATAGACGCTTTAATACAAGAGGTCTCGCGGTTCAAAGTTAGCTAGAATTCCTGCGCGTTTTCGTGTTTAATGTAATATAGTGGAAACAGGGAAATGCGTCAATTTGAAGTAGTATCGCCGTTCAAGCCCGCAGGGGATCAGGGGGAGGCAATCGCCGCGCTTGCCTCCGGGATAAAGGCCGGGGACAAGTACCAGGTCTTGCAGGGCGTGACAGGTTCGGGAAAAACTTTTACCATGGCGAAGATCATCGAGGCGGTTCAGATGCCCACCCTGATCGTCAGCCACAACAAGACACTTGCCGCCCAGCTTTTCCGGGAGTTCAAGGGCTTTTTCCCCAACAACGCCGTAGAGTATTTTGTCTCATATTACGATTACTACCAGCCGGAAGCCTATGTCGCAAGCCGCGATCTGTACATAGAGAAAGACGCTTCCATAAACGACGAAATTGAGAGGATGCGGCTTTCTGCGGCGCGCAGCATGATGGAGCGCGAAGACGTTATCATCGTGGCGACGGTCTCCTGCATCTACGGCATGGTTACGCCCGACGTATACAGGAAGATGACTTCCACCTTCGCGAAGGGCGAGACCGTTGACCCCGCCTCTCTGATGCGCCGCTTTGTGGAACTGCAATACGAGCGCAATGACGCGGTTCTTGAGCGCGGGCGTTTCCGCCGCAGGGGCGACACTATTGAAATATTTCCCGCTTACATGGAAGAGGCCTACCGCGTCGATCTGGACTGGGACCGTGTCGAGCGTATACGGCGTTTTAACCCCGTGTCGGGTGAAATGCTGGAAGAGCTTGACCGGGCGCTGATCTACCCGGCAAAGCAGTTCGTCATGCCCGCCGAAATGGTGCATAACGCGATGGGGGCGATTAAACAGGAGCTTGAAGCCCGGCTTGAATTTTTTAAAAACGAAGGGAAAATACTGGAAGCGGAACGCCTGAAAACCCGCGTCGAGTATGATATGGAAATGTTAAACGAAATGGGCTACTGTTCCGGCATTGAGAATTATTCGGCGCTTTTGGCGGGGCGCAAACCGGGCGAGTCCCCTGACACCCTGGTCGATTACCTTCCCCAAAAGCATCTCACTTTTATTGACGAAAGCCACGTTACGCTTCCGCAGTTAGGCGCAATGTACGCCGGGGACCGCAGCCGCAAACAGAGCCTCGTTGATTACGGCTTCCGCCTGCCCTGCGCCCTGGACAACCGCCCCCTGCGCTACGACGAATTTGCCGTCCGTCTGGACAAGACCGTCTTTGTGTCCGCCACGCCGGGCAAGACAGAGATAGAGCAGTCCTGTCGCGTGGTGCAGCAACTTATCCGTCCGACGGGCCTTCTGGACCCGGAAATCGAAGTCCGCCCCAGCGAAGGCCAGATGGAAGACATCTACGGCGAAGTGCACAAGCGAATCAAAGCGGGGGAGCGTTCCCTTATTCTTACCCTCACCAAAAAAATGGCCGAAGACCTTACCGATTACCTTTCCGGTCTGGGGCTGAAAGTCCGCTACATCCACAGCGAAGTTGAAACCATCGAGCGTGTTGAAATACTCACCCAGCTAAGGCAAGGCGAGTTTGACATACTGGTGGGGATCAACCTTTTGCGCGAGGGCATAGACCTGCCCGAGGTTTCATTTATAGCGATTCTCGACGCGGACAAGATAGGCTTTTTGCGGTCGCACACAAGCCTTGTGCAGATAATAGGGCGGGCGGCCAGGAACGCCGCAGGCAAGGTGATCATGTACGCCGACCGGGTGAGCGAAGCTATGGAGAAGGCCATAAGCGAAACTAACCGCCGCCGCGAGATTCAGGTTGCGTATAACAAAAAGCACGGCGTTACCCCGGCGACGGTGAAAAAAGCCATTGCCGACATTCTAGTCCGCCATGCCGAGGAAGCCTCAGACTCGGCGGCCGCCTCCGTCGAAGTTCTAAAAAAATCCTATAATACGCTTATTCCCGCCCAGCGCAAACAGCTTATCAAGGCCCTTGAGAACGAAATGCTGGAACACGCTAAAAATCTGGAGTACGAACAAGCGGCAACGATTAGAGATGAGATAGACAAAATCAGGGAGCAGATAAAAAATTAGGAGTGAGGAATTAGGAATGAGGAAGGAAAATTATTCCTCATTCCTCACTCCTAATTCCTAATTTTATTTTGGCTGTCCCTGGTTCTTTTTCTCTTTCGAGTTATTGGTGACAGTGCTGCGGATGTTCGCCAGGCTTTGCTTGGCCCTTTCCTTGACCGGCGAGGCGTAATTGCCTTCCGCTATCGTAACGAGGAGATGGTAGCCGTCCGCCCTTACGCCGTTGTTTTTGGCTAATTTATCCAAAGCGTCTATTGCCGCAAGCGCGAGAAAATTGTCCGGCGCTACGCTGTTGTTGTATTTGTTGGTAACCCAGACAATAGTGCCGACCACTTCGCCGTCGTTATCTATGCCTATTTCGCCGAGCGCTCTGACCGCTTCCTGCAATACCAGCGGCTCGTTGTCGGAGATACAGACTTGAAGAAGCGCGATCTTGGCTTCCTCGGTGCCGAGGGCTCCGAGCTGCCTCGCAGCTTCCCTTCTTACTTGCGGGAAGTCGTTCTTGATACGCCCGCTTTCCCTGTTCTGGGCGTTGGTTCCTTCAAGGGAAAGGCGTTGCAGCGCAATGCGGATTGCATCGTTGGTATCGCCCTGTTCAAGGAGGCTTCCGGTAAACTCAAGCGCGATAAGTTTTTGCTCAAGGCTGTCCTCTTTGACGGATTCCCTGATAATCATCAAATCCACAGCTTCCTGCTGGGATGTCCCGCCCGACGTGTCCGAAGCCGAACTTTGAGATTGTCCGAAACCTGCCGGTATTGCAACCAGAGCTGCAATAATCAGTGCTGAAAAGCGGTAAATACCCTTCATACATTTCTCCTTATATTTATCAAATATCGTATAATCTCCCAATAATATATATCATAAGCGATTTCGGTTTGTTCGTCAACCGTTTCATACGTCTTTGGAGTGGATTTCCAGAGTCAGCGTAACCTCGCTTTTTGACATATTGTACGCTTTTGCGATTTCGTCGATAGTCCAGCCTTGCGCCTTGAGTTTTTTGATGTTTTCACGGACATTTTGCGTCGGGGCCTCGTCGTCCGCTTTGCCTTTTTTACGCGCCGACACCTGGCTTTCGCCACGGGTCATCACTGACTGGACGAGTTTAACCTGGTCTTTTGCCTTTTTTTCAAGGTTTTGCAGTTCGGTGGCAAGCCGCGCCAGGCTTTCGCGGGCAATATTCATTTCCTCAATGCGTTTTTCAAGCCATTGGATGTTGTCTTCCAGCGAAGAAACCTTTTCTGCGGCGTCGCGGGCCTTTTCGTTCTCGGCTGACAGGGATTCTACCGAGTTGCGGACGGAGTCCAGGTCTGTTTTTAGCAGGGAAACCGTATCGTCAAGCCGTTTGACCAGCAGATCGTTCTCCTGCAAAGCCTTGAAATTCCGGTCTATGCCGTCGTTGGTTTCCTGCAAGGTTTTGCTCTTTCGTTCCACCCGCTGGTACTTTTCCTCGGTTTCTTTTATCGCGTCTTCCAGATGGCGCAGCTGCAGCTGCATTTTTTGCAGGAGATCGTCAGAATTGGAAACCTCGGCGAGTTTTTGATCCACAGACTGGGAAGTCTGGAGCAGGCGGGTAAAGTCGTTCTCCAACACCTCGATGCGGTGTTTTTCCGAAAGGAAACGGGTCATCTTGCCGTTCACTTCTTCTTCCAGGCGTTTTATCTGGGCAAGCTGCGAGTCATATCGGCTGATTTCCGTCTCGATAAGGGCAATCCGGTCTATTGTGCCCTTCATGTCTTTGATATATTCGTCAAGTTCCTCTTTGAGCTCCCCGGTCTGGCCGGCAATATTGTTCTGGGCGGCGATTTCCAGTCGGATAATGTCCATCGTCTTTTTCGTGTCTTCCATGTCCTGGGCAAACTGTTCGCTGAACGCTTTCGCGGATTCTTCCGTGGCGCGGATTCCTTCGCGTATGTCTTTTTCAATCGCCGCCGCCTCGTCTTTGAAAGTCTTCATGCCCGCAATGATTAATTCGTTTTTGTCATTGGAGATTTTATCCATTTCATCGTCCAGCCGGTTGTCAAGCTCCTTCTGCCAGTCTTCAAGCTGCTTGTCGATTTCCCCGCTGCGCCGGCTGAGGTTGGCAAGGAATTCGTCTTCAAACCCTTTGAGTTTTTTCGAGACGTTGTCAAATGATTTTTCCTTGATCGCCTGGAGTTCCTGATCTATCCCCGCCAGTTCCTGCTGCAACGCCTGTAATTTTTCCTTATATTCCCCGGACTCGGCTTCCCATGAATTGCGTATTTTATTGGCCTCGGCTTTCCATGAATTCTGCATTTCGTCGCCGATACGGGCAAATTCGCCGCTGGCCCGGTCTACAGTCTCCTGCATCGCCTTGCGTAACTCGCCGTCAAGCCCTGAGAGTTCCCGGCGCAGGGTTTGCAGATCGGTTTTATACTTGTCGGTCTCGCTTTCCCATGAATTCTGCATTTTGTCGCCGAAGCGGGCAAATTCGCCGCCGACCCGGTCTGCGGTCTCCTGCATCGCCTTGCGTAACTCGCCGTCAAGCCCTGAGAGTTCCTGGCGCAGGGTTTGCAGATCGGCTTTATACTTGCCGGACGCGCTTTCCCAGGAATTCCGCATTTCGTCGCCGAAACGGGCAAAATCTCCGCTGACCCGGTTTACCGTATCCTTCATTGACCTGCGAAGTTCCTCTTCCAGATGGCCGACGTCGTTTGAAATGCTCGCAAGCTGCTTGTACTGTTCTTCCTGCACCTGGCGGTATTCTTCCAGCCGGTGTTCCGCGGCGGCGATTAGCTCCTGCCCGGTCTTGTGGGCGATCTCGGCCCATTCGTCCTTTACCTGTTTCGCGTAAGCGTTAAGATCGTTGATTTCTTTTTTCCAGTTGGCGGTAAATTCTTTTTGGCGGGCGTCAAGGGAGGCGGTCTCGTTTTTCCATTCCTCTCGGTTTTCCTTAATCTGCTCGTTTATTTCAATGATTTTTGTTTTTACCGTATCCTGGACAGTTTTGATTTTTTCCTCAAAACTGGTTTTTATATGGTTCACGCGTTCCTGCGCCTGGTCGCGGAGTTTTAACACTGCCGACTCTTCGATTTTTTCCGCCCTGCTGCCGGCCCTCTCAACTGCTTCGGAAAGGAGTTTTTCGATTCGGCCCTCGTCCCGGGCCAGTTTTTCCAGCCGCCCGCGCTCCAGCCTTTCAATCGTTTCCCGGTGTTCTTCCATTCTCCGCCCGATTGTTAGGGTTTCGGCTTCCATATCCTTGATTGCCGCCCGCGCCGCGGAAACGGACTCTTCAACGGCGTTTTCAATGGCTGCGGCGTTCTCCCGTTCAAAATCCGCATGTATTGCCCCGAGTTTATCATGGAGAGAATCGATCTCGCCTTCGGCGGAGTCGAATTTTTCGTTGATCTCCCTGACTTTTTTCTCGACATTTTCAACATACGCGGATTCTTCGCGGAGCCTGTTCAGGTTGTCCTGTACCCTGCCTGTCATCTGGAGCAGTTCTTCCAGGTTGGTGTCGTATTCGCGTATCCTTTCGTCAATCGCGGTAAGGGCCTGGACTTTTTGGTTAAGTTCCTCTCTTGTGAGGGTCTGGATGCGCCGCAGGAGTTCCCCGGCGGATTTTTTTTCCACTTCAAACTCTATACCGAAATTTCTGATAAAGGTTGTTTTATCTTCAATATAGGAAGCCAGCCCCTTCTCCCACTGGGAGATAAATTTCTGCGCTCTGTTTACGGAACGGAGTTTGCTGTCGATAAGGCGGAAAAACAACAGGAGAAGCAAAACAACGCCTATAGTTATAAGATTTTCAATACCGGGCATATGTATCTATTCTAGCATAAGATTTCGCAATTGGCGATAGTTACGGAAGGTAAAATCCGCCTTAATTCCGGTTATAACAGGGAATCCCGGGTTAAGCAGGGCCGCTTTCATGCCCGCCCGTTTTGCCCCTTCTACGTCGTACCGGCTGCTGTTGCCCACATAGAGTATCTGTTCCGGCGGGCAGCCCAATGCCTTTGCCAGTTCTTCAAAAGGCAGCGCCGCCGGCTTAAGCGCCCCTATGCTTTCCGTGCAAAGCGCCGTGTCCCAAACGCCTGAAAGTCCCAGGTATTCGAGTTTGGTCTCGGGCGGGAAATCGGAGAGCAGCCCGAGTTTCAGCCCCGACGCTTTAAGATCCCTTAAAAATTCCTTTACCTCGGCGAACGGTTTTATCTTTAAGAAGATCGGCTCCCAGCCCCTGTAGATGAGGCGTTCTATTTTTTCCCGGATTTCTTCATCCCGCATTTTGAGCTGCCGGGCGACAACCTGCGCCTGGCGCTCGTAAAAATTTGGGACTCCGGGCTGTGACAGGCGCGCCTGTTCGTCGCGGATTATATTTCTCGCCCTGCCGAAGGCCAGCATGAGCCTCCAGTGCCTGACTAAAAAGGGCAGCAGCCGTATATTCAGGCTGTAGTTGGGGTAGAGTGTCCCGTCCAGATCGAAAGCGACGGCGCTGATTCCCGGCATCATTTGATAAAGTATATACAAATAAAGAACAAATAGCAAGGAACAGTTAGCAAGTAGCAGTTAGCAGTTAGCAGTTAGCAATGGAAGAGGCGAAGCGCGCTTTCTTATCATTGCTAATTGCTCCCTGCTCATTGCTAATTGAATTTACTACCATTCTTTCGGCTGGCCTTTCGGCGGGGTAATAGTGAAAGTTTCGCCAGAGGGTTCTATAACAAAAAAGCCTTGTTTTAATATATACTTTCTTACATTGTCCGTAATTACCACACCGGCGACAGCGCCCAAAAATATGCGCTTATCGCCGCGCAAATCGGCATACTTACGCATTTTTGCAAGGCGTTTAACATGATCCTTCACATCTTCGGTAGTGGGCGTGGTTTTTACCTCGGTAAGCATTGCCT
>Ga0268262_10002948_pt1 | contig 19033 bp, 17 predicted proteins | sample TergutNc150P3_FD_190354 | JGI IMG/M metagenome (GOLD analysis project Ga0268262, IMG submission 190354) | Nasutitermes corniger P3 segment gut microbial community from laboratory colony in Florida, USA - Nc150 P3 (SPAdes) (version 2) | ecosystem: Host-associated > Arthropoda: Insects >...
GAGGATGGTTTACAGGCGCAAGCGGAATGAGGGCGCAGCAATGGCGGCTTGACGCTGTAGGTAATAATCTGGCTAACGTAAATACAACCAGTTATAAAAAGGATGTAACGTCTTTTAAGGCGTTTCCCGAGCTGCTTTTAAGGCGAATGGACGATGACGGTGTTTATAAGCACCCATTTGGCTCCGCGGACGCAGCGCCAATTGTCGGAAAACTCGGCACAGGCGTTGAATTAAACGAATTATTTACGGAATTTACTCAAGGAGCACCTTTGGAAACCCAAAGCGATTTTGACGTAATGCTTGAGGGTAAGGGTTTCTTGTCCGTTGCGACTCCCTACGGTGAAAGATACACAAGAAACGGCTCGTTTGTCCTTGGCAAAGAAGGCTTTCTTGTTACAAAAGACGGTTATCAGGTTCTTGGAGAAAACGGTCCAATCAGAGTAAAAGCGAATAACTTTAAAATTGATAATGAAGGCAGGATATGGATTAACGCTGCTTATCCCGATGAGACGGATGTCATGGTTTCAAGAGAAAAGAACCAATGGGATGAGATGGTTTTACTGGATACCCTTAAAATAGTAGATTTTGAACTGGATCGCTATCTTGAAAAACAGGGAACCAGTTTTTACCGCGAAACCGACACATCGGGTCCCGCTAGACTTATGGACGAGGTAAGCCGCCCAACGGTTAGACAGGGATTTTTAGAGGCAGCAAATGTCGATCCGGTAATTGAAATGGTTCAAATGATCGAGGTAAATCGTTCTTATGAGGCGAATCAGAAGATAATCCAGTCGGAAGATTCTATGCTGGGAACATTGATAAATCAAGTGGCGAAATTCGGTTGATAGAAAATAAATAACAGGAGAGGCAAAAATGGTAAGAAGTTTATGGACAGGCGCATCCGGCATGATCGGACAGCAAGCTAATATTGATACAATTTCAAACAACCTTGCGAACGTAAATACCCACGGTTATAAAAAGCAGCGCGCAGATTTTGAAGACCTTATTTATCAGACAATAAGAACAGCCGGCACACCCGCTACGGAAGATACTGTAGTCCCTGTCGGCATTCAAATGGGTCACGGCGTTAAATTGGCGGACACTCAAAGGGTTTTTGAACAGGGTTCGCTGCAAAATACGGGCGTTCCTACCGACATTGCGATTGTCGGCGAAGGTTTTTTCAAAATACAGACTTATGACGGCACTATGGCATACAGCCGTAACGGAAACTTTAAGGTTGACTCGGACGGGCGTATGGTTACAAGCAACGGTTATTGGCTCATTCCCGATATAATCATGCCGGAGCTTTTTTTGCCGGATAGCATAAATGTTACCAAAGACGGAAGAGTCAGCGTAAAAGTTCCCCGCGACGGCGAGACTGTCGAAGTTGATGTAGGAAGAATAGAGCTTTACCGTTTTCCGAACCCTGTCGGCCTTACCGCAATAGGCGAGAATCTGTTCAGAACCAGTCAGGCTTCAGGCGATCCGGTTCCCGGCAGACCCGGTTATGAGGGCATGGGACAGCTTGAGCACAAGTTCTTGGAAATGTCCAATGTTGCGGTTGTTCAGGAAATGGTTAATCTGATTATCGCCCAGCGCGCTTATGAGTTTAACTCAAAAACAATTCAGACAAGCGATAATATGCTTGGTACTGCGACCACATTAAAGAGGTAATTTAAATGGAAATAGCCGGATTTGATTTTCAAAACCCAGCATCGATGTACGCTGATAACATGCGCTTATCGTCAAGTCCGGCTATCCAAAGCTCCGAAAAATTCGCGGATGCGCTGAGAAAAGCCTCCGCGAATGCCGTCGTTGAAAAACCCATCGGTGAAGCGCCTATTGATAAAGAGGATAAACTCTATCAATTGTGCCTTGAGCTTGAAACTTTTTTAGTTAAAAATTTGTTAACCGGCATGAGGAATACGGTGCAAAAATCAGGATTTATAGATGACAGTTATGCCGGAAAAATGTACGAAGATATGCTCTACGATGAATATGCCAAAGATTATACCAAAAACGCCAACTTCGGACTCGCCGCGCAGGCTTACCGTCAGTTAAAGAATAAAGGCGTTTAGAACTTACATCATTAAACCTTAAAAAACTCTTCTCTTGATTAATAAAATATGTTATATTATTACAGGGGGAGGGGGAATGCCGCAGGATAAAGACAAAGGGCTTACGAAAGTCCTATTTTCAATCGGCGCAAAATTAATTGTAATTATAACATTTATTGTCCTCATTTCTTTAGGATCGATCATCGCTCTTGTTTCATGGCTTACCCGCGACGACTTGCGAATTTCAGCTGAAGCGAATAATTTTGAGACAAACCGTCAAATGGCGTTGGCGGCTGATTCCGCTTTTGAACATATCTATTCCAATTCATTAACCCTTATCCGTACAATTACTTCTTCCGGTGTAAATAACGCCCTTGCGCGGGAAACCGTTGATTTTTTCTATGAGCGTAACCCGCAAATTGCCTCTGTTTTTTTCACTGCTTTTTCAGGTTCGGATCGAGCGGAAATTATCATAAACTATGATTTTTTTGAAACCAGAAATATCGATCCGTCTTTGGCGGAATCTTATACATCAGAGCAAAAAACAGCGTTAAAAAGAGCCGTTGCGGGCGAGACCGTTCTTGTAAACTCGGCGCGCAGTTTCGGCGCTCCGCTAATCGCCCTGTTTTTCCCGTGGCAGTACGGCGGGGCGGGTGTTTTATTCGCCCCCACGGATCTTTACGATACTTTCGGTTACGGCGCTAATCAGTCTTATCTGATAAATGACTCAGGCGATATTTTAATACATAATAATTATGAACTAATCCGCGATGCGGTAAACATGGCTGACCGTACTCTTACAAAGTATATTTGGAGCCGTACCGAGCGTGATTCCCAGACCATGTATACCGACGAAGACGGCGTACGTTTTTTTGCGGCGTTTACAAAACTGAATATAGCAGGCGCTGTTGTAATTACCAGTGTTGAGTACAACAAGGTCTTTGAAGGAATAAACGCCACCACGCGGCGCAATTTTTACTTGACGATTACCGTCTTGAGTATTTCGATAATATTAATTTGGTTTTTTGCTAAGAGCATTTCCGTACCGTTAAAAGAACTCGCTGCCGCCGCGCAGAATATAGAGGGCGGTAAATTTGAAATCTCTCTTACGCCTAAAACCCACGATGAAATCGGGCTATTAACTTCCAGTTTTCAAAGGATGTGCAAGGCGCTTAATATTTTCGGCAGATTTACAAACCGTGACATTGCGGTTCGCGCCATGCGCGGTGAAATTAAACCGGGCGGTTTCCCCAAACATGCGACAGTCTTTTTCTCGGATATACGGGATTTTACCGCAATATCCGAACACTTTACAAACGCATTCGGAGACGAAGCTTCCGATAAAATAATTCAATGGTTAAACGCATACTTTACCCGCATGGTTGACTGCGTGGAAAGAACCGGCGGCGTTGTGGATAAATTTATCGGAGATGCGTTAATGGCGCATTGGGGAACGGCGTACACTACAGGCAGTACAAGAAAAGACGCATATAATTGTATTTCCGCGGCGTTAATGATGCGCAGGGCGCTTTTACGGATGAACAAAGAAAGGAACAAAGAAGACCTTAGTAATCCGCGCATTAAATTCGGGTGCGGCATCAATACCGGAATAGTTACGGCGGGTCAGCTTGGAAGCGATAAACGCATGGAATATACGGTAGTAGGCGATCCTGTAAATCTTGCTTCCCGCGTTGAGGGACTGAATAAACGGTTCGGAACCGATATTCTTATTTCCGAAAACACATGGAAGCTGGTAAGAAGAAAATTTATAACAGTTGAAATGCCGTCTGTAAAAGTTAAAGGAAAAGAAAAACCCGTGCGTCTATTCGCCGTTATCAATTACGCAAGAAATCCGAAAGGACCAAAATCCATTGTAAAACTTCGCAGAATACTCGGTTTACAAGAGCCTGAAAACCTAAGAAAAATAGATACCAGTTCAGGCGAAGTAAAATACAGGATTATAAAGAAGAAGCAGAGGTAGGGAATGAGTGATAATGCGCAAATATCCTCTGCATTAAGTAAATTCAGGTTTGTGGATATTCTTGTTCTGGTTGTTTTCATCTCTACCGCCGTTCTGGGGCTTTATCTGTTTCGGCAAGATCTTTTGCGGACAATGGACAACCGTGACATAGACCCTGCCGGAATTATCACTATAAGAAATAATAATGTTCAGCGCCGTCCCGATGATCGCGTTATATGGGACAGAATCTATGTAAACTCACTCGTATACCCGGGAGATTTAGTCCGTGTGGCGGAAATGTCTTCTGCCGCGATAGATATAGAAAAGAATGAACTGTTCTTAAATCAAAATACCCTGATACGCATACAGCAGATGGGGAATGTCGGCAATTTTCAAGTTGAACTGCGCGAGGGAGATTTAAGCGTTACAACCGCCGCGGAAAGTTTAGGCATAATGCTGGATGTTATGGGTAAGAAGGTGCAGACAATGTCAGGTTCTGTGCTTAACGCTGTCGCCGGAAAGGACGGAATGTCCGTACAGGTAAGCGAAGGGAAGGCGGCGATTATTCAAGACGGAGAGAGCAGGGAAATAACAGAGGGCTCTATGATTGCGTTTGACGAAAAGGGGGTAGAGCAGGTATTTCCCTCCGCCGTTATTATGAGCCCTAAGCCTAATGCTCGTTATTTAAAGAGCGGGATAGAAAAGCTTGTCATTGATTTCTCGTGGAACCGTGTAAATATAGATAAGGGCGGAAATTTAAGTCTTGAGATTGCCGGAGATATTGCCTTTTCGCACAATGTCCGCATTTTAAACGGTCTTGATAGTTCCGCACAAGCGGTTTTTGATGTCGGTTTTTGGTATTGGAGATTGATATACGAAGGAAAGGTTCTGAGTAAGGGACAGCTCACAGTTGTTAATTCTTCAGGTCCGCCGTTGATAAGTCCTGTAGCGGGCAGTATTTTACGTTCTTCCGAGTCCGCGCCTCAAGTGCGTTTTCAGTGGGCGGACAGACATAATGCTTTTGGCTATATAGTAGAAATTAATAATACCCGCAATTTTTCCGCTCCCAAGATACAGCAGCAGACAAACGCCCCCGGGCTAGTTGTCGCATTAGAGCCCGGGACATGGTACTGGCGCGTAAAGCCGGTTTTTATTTCGATATATCAGGGAGAAACCGCTTTCTCGCCTATAAGTTCTTTTCAGGTAATAAAAAGCGCTGAAAAAACAGAAGCCGCTATCGAGATGGAAATCCCGTCGATTCCGGCGGAACGAATAATAAACGCAAGTACGCCGCCGGCGCGTACTTCTTCCCTGCCTGTCATTACCGTAGCTAAACCTGTGATTAAACAGGAAGCAAAGCCGGAAGTAAAGCCTGAGGTTCAACCTGAAATAAAACCGGAAATAAAACCTGAGATTCAACCCATGACTAATCCAAAATATAATCTGCCGCCTGTACAAGTACTGACGGCAAAACCGATACCTACGCCGATGGCGAGACCGATCACGACCGCGGCACCTGTACCGCCGCCCCCGGCACCGCCCCCTGCAGTAGTTCCGGCTCCTTCACCTGCAAAAAGCGCCGGACAGAGTTACACTATTCAGCCGGGCGACACTTTGGGCAAGTTAGCTAGGAAATATTACGGAGATCCGATGTTATGGCCGAGAATTATGGAAGTAAACAATATTGAAAATCCGGACTTGATATATCCGGGACAGGTGTTTATTATACCATAATGGAGGTTTTTTATGATGGATCCTGTAAAAGGGAAAATAACGTTAAAAGACGGTTCAGTGTACGAAGGCGAGCTGCTAAACGGCATACCCCACGGCAAAGGGAAATTAACCTTTAGAGACGGCTCAGTGTACGAAGGCGATCTGTTTAACGGCAAATTTCAAGGCAAAGGAAAATTAACATATTATTACGGCGGCGAATACGAAGGCGATTGGGCTGACGGCGAAATGAATGGCATAGGGAAAATGACCTATCCCGACGGCAAAGTTGATGAAGGAAGATTTGGAAACAGCGAATTTGTAGGGTTTTAACAGGAGATTTTATTATGTTCCGAAAATTCCTGTTATTAGCAAGTCTTTTTATATTTTTCACAAATTTTGCTTATGCGCAGGAAGAAAACTTATCGGAAGAAAACAATACAGAAAAATCCTTGATCGAAAAACCTGATTTCTGGGTGGGGTTTGGTTTTCATACTGCATTTTATGATTCTTTTGGAGGACCTTCTATAGGCGGGAATTTAACCGTTGGATATGGTTCAGGGACTTTGATAGGGTTTATGGCGTCTTATTTCTTAAACGGCAACGATAGCAGTATTTTGGAATTTGATTTATTGCTTAGGTTCTATCTTTCGGGAAAAAACGCTTTTTTGGGTCCGTTTTTGCAGTTTGTTGGGGGCGCGTCATTAATAAATTACAATGTCAGTTTTAATATTCCGTCAAATACAGGTGTAATTAACGCAGGATTGGGCTTTGGCTGGCGGTTAATCGCTGTTGACAGGTTCTATTGGGAACCTTCCATAAGAGTAGGGTATCCTTATATTTGTTGTTTTGTCCTTTCCATTGGAATCAGAACCTAGGAACATGCTCGGTCTGTTAGGCTAAATTCCCGTAAAAACCGCTATTTTACGCATAAAAATCACACGATAATATAAATATGAGCCCAAATTATAAAAGGCGCGCTCTGGACAAGATAAAGTTCCCCATTGGCGCGAAGTTAATTATCATTATTTCGTTTGTTGTAATTGTCTCTCTTGGTTCCATTACAGCGCTAGTTTCATGGCTGGTGCAGGCGGATGTTAAAATAACCGCAGAAGAGAATAATTTTGAAACAAACCGCCGTTCCGCTATAGAAGCTGAAACTCTGCTTGCAAATACACGAGCTAATTCAAGGGTACTAATTCAATCTATCAGCGCTTTGGGTTCACAAACAGCCGCTGTAAAAATAATGACGGATTTTTTCTGGAAAGAAAATCCGCAGATTGCCGCTGTTTATTTTGTTATTCCCGGTAAGCAGGAACGTTTATTTATTAACAGGCAGTTTTTTAACTCGCGTAATATTGACGAGACGCTTGTTCCGTCGTTTTTTGATGTGCAGAGATCTGCGCTTGGACGAGCTGTCCGAGGCGAGACTGTTCTTCATAACGGAGCACCTCATTTTTCAAGAGCTATTTTGGGTTTATTTTTTCCGTGGCAGGGCGGCGGAGTGGGATCTGTTCTTTTTTCGAGTGAAGATTTAAACAACAGTTACGGTTATGGAGTAAATAAATCCTATATGATTAACACTGACGGCGATATTCTTTCTCATGGTGATTTTGCCGTCATAAAAGATAATACAAATATTAAAAATATGAGTTTTATCCGCTCAATTATTGACAGCAATGAATCTAACATACAGCAGCTTATAGAAGAGGATTTCGGCGTTACACGGACAATAATCAGTAAAATGAGCTTAGGGGTCTTTGAGTCTGTATGGGCAAAAATAAGCGCCGCAGTGAAAGCCGCCGCTGATGAAACTTTTAAAATGCTGGAAAAATATGATCTTTTAGTTATTAAAACCAAAGAAAAGAAAATACGTCAGTTTGTCGCATATTACAAATTGAATACCGCAAACGCTATTGTAATAACAAGCATTGAGTACAATAAAGTATTTGAAGGTATTGCCGCAACCACAAGGCGGAATATTTATCTTACAATCGCCGTATTAAGCATATCTGTTATTTTTATTTGGTTTTTCTCCAAAACAATTTCCAGCCCTATCAAAGCGTTAGCTTCCGCCGCAAGACAGATTGAATACGGAAGGTTTGAAGTTTCCTTACGCTCCGATGCCAATGATGAACTGGGCGTTTTGACAAAAAGCTTCGGTAAAATGTGCACGGCGTTGAATATCTTCGGTAAATTTACAAATAAGGATATCGCCATAAAAGCGATGAGAGGTCAAATTAAACCGGGCGGTTTGCCGAAGCATGGCACTATTTTCTTTTCCGATATCCGTGAATTTACGGCGAAGTCGGAGAATTTTACAAAATTTTTCGGTGCGGAAGCTTCCGATAAAATCGTTTTTTGGCTCAATCAATATTTTACGCAAATGGTTGAATGTGTGGAAAAAACAACCGGCTGTGTGGATAAATTTATAGGTGACGCCGTAATGGCTCACTGGGGAACCGCCTCATCGGCGGGCAGTCCGCGCAAAGACGCTTTTAACTGCGTGAAAGCGGCGCTTATGATGCGCAAAGTTCTTTATTTTATGAACTGCGAACGCAGAGCGGGAGACCCGGCAAATCCGTCAATCCGTATCGGGTGCGGAATTAATTCGGGCATTGTAACAGCAGGACAGCTTGGAAGCGATTTAAGAATGGAATATACGGTTATAGGCGATCCTGTCAATCTGGCGTCTCGTATTGAAGCTCTTACCAAACCTCTTGGAGCGGATATTCTTATTTCTGAAGATACATGGAGACTTGTCGGCGACAAATTTGTTACGGAAGAAATGCCGTCGGTATCCGTTAAAGGAAAGGCAAAGCCTGTGCGTATTTTTGCTGTTGTTAATTTTGCGGGAGAAGACAAAGGACCTCAAACATTGAACGAAGTCCGTTCCCTTTTGGGAATTGATCCGCCCGATCTTTCAAAAGTAGACGTTAACGCTGATGAAAAGAAATATAAAATTGGCGAGGCTCAAAAATAAGAAATGGAAAATAAACCGCGTTATAAAAAAAGAAGCGATTTCCGTTTTCTTGATTTATTTATAATTATTTTCTTTCTCTTTATTACCTTTGTATGCCTTTATTTATTCCGATTGGATTTATTAAATACTTTCAATTTGCAAAATGTCGATCCTGCCGGAACTGTTGTAATAAAAAAAAATACAGTCCAAAGACGGCTCGGCGACCGTGTTATATGGGACAGGTTAAATAACGAATCGCCTGTGTATGTAGGAGATTTAATCCACGTTGCGGATGTTTCCGCCGCAACGCTCTATATTAAAGGCAATAGCATAGAATTGGACGAGAATACAATTATCCGCATTGTCCTTTCTCCTGACGGCGAAGGTTTTCAGATTATATTGACTTCCGGTACGATGGCTGTTTTCGCCGAAAAAGGTGCGGAAAAAGTTTCGGTAAATTTAAACGGAAAAGAAGTAAAATCTGAGCCGGGAACAGTTTTACAAGCCGCTGTGCCTGAAAAGGGAAAGGGAGAACCTGCTGTAAAAGTTTTCGAAAGCGTCCAAAAATTTGTCGAGGAAACGCCTGTGCGTAAAATACAAGCGCCTCGTCTTTTAAGCCCCGCCGCAAACAGTATGTTCCATTATGTCGGAGATAATAGTCCGACATTGAATTTTCAATGGACAAGAGTTGATGAAGCGGCTTCTTATGTTCTGCAAGTTAGCTCCAAGCCTGATTTTTCCGATCTGCGTGTTAATATAAGTACGAATGCTGTTTTTGCATCTATAAGCAGTTTGGGGCGGGGGGTATGGTATTGGCGCATATCGCTTGGTCTTCCGCCTCCGTATAACAGCCGTCCTGTTTCTTCCGGTGTGTCTTTTTTCCGCATAGAACAACAAGGTCCGGACAGAGTAGAACCTGTTCAAAGAAGCAATATTCCGCAATGGCTTGCTGAGGAAGCGCCGCCTGTAAAAGCGCCGCCCGAAGTGCCGAAAGAAATTCTTGCTGAGAATTCTATTGCGCCGGCATCGGCACAAACGCCGGCAGCAGCTGTTCAGGCGCAGCCTGCCGAGACTGTGCCTCCTCCCGAAAAAACTCCGCCGCCTCCAAGATTACTTCCCGCTCCGCAAGTTGTTCAGCCGGCGCAGAGAACGGTTTATGGTTTTGACAGGCTTCTTTCTCAAAGAAAGATAGATTTCAGGTGGTCGTCGGTACGGGGGGCAAACGCCTATATTTTTACTCTTTATGAACAAACAGCAAACGGAAGGAAGCAAATTCTCCGTACAACTATAAACAGAGGCACAAGTTATACAATGGAAAATCTGCGATTACTGGAGAAAGGAAATTTTGTCTGGCAGGTTGAAGCGATAAGGACAGGACGCAGAAATGTTATTGAACAGCGCGGCAGAATGCTGGAAAGTACTTTTACGGTAAATTTCCCCGCTCCCGGACCGGTTGAAATTGAAGATGCAGGAATTTTATATGGCAATTAATAATAAAAAGTATTTATTACTTGCGGTTTTTTTATTTGTATTTACCTCTTTTCTTTCGGCGCAGAGCCCGGGTTATTTTGTTGAAGAAAAAGACAATGAAGTTAAATATATTCAGCGGTTTGTATGGAAAGGCGGCGAACATGCTCTGCAATATGAAGTTATTTTTGAAAGAGAAAGAAACGGAGCATATATTCCGTATTTGAGGGAAACTACAAAAGCGCAATTTATCGAAGTTTCTCTGCCGCCGGGGCATTATCGTTTCCGTGTAATACCATACGATATTCTGGGAAGACCCGTTGAAGGTTCCAAATGGACAAACGCAGAAGTTCTTCCGGTTCCCAAACCGGAACAATATGAAGAACAGAAACCCGAAGTTAATACGGCACAAAAACCGGAACTTAAACCTGAAATAAAAGAAGAGCCTGAAGCCGAAGAGGCTGAAAAACCTGAAAAGGAAAAGACCGTATTATTTAGAATAGGCGCAGTGTTTGAACCGCGGCTGCTTCTTTATGGTGGAACTCAATATTTCGACAAAGGCAAAATTAATGGTGAAGGCGGCGGACTGCACACAAGTATTGTATTTAAGATTCCGTTGGATGTTTATATAGGGGCTGAATTAAAAGCCGATGTAAACAGGCAGGGCAATATAGAATATTGGAAATTATTTTATTATACATTCGGTCTTAATATTCTTGCCGAAAAATGGTCGCCGAAAAAAATACTTGGCGTTGGTTTTAGAATGGGCGTGTTGTATCCCAGTATTGATATACAAAAAAATTGGCGAGAGTTAGAATATGAAGAGCAAAGGGACTATTTCAAGAGTAACAAAATTGATATTATTGCGGCGGAAGAAGGATTTTACAAAGAAAGACTAATACCGAATATCGGCGCTTCTTTTTATTGGCTTATCAAAAAACATATTTTACTTGATTTTGGTTTTGATTACATGCATATATTTCCCACAAAAAAGGGCGGCGAATTTCCTTTAACCGGTTTCTTTTGTCCAAGGCTTGGAATAAGTTATCAATTTTAAATAGTTAATCCGTAAATAACAAAAACCGAAATATTATACAAAGCATGGGCGATAGCAATACCGTGAAGCGAATTATACCGCAAGAATACAAACCCTAAAATTGCGCCCGAAATGACAGCATTTAAAACCCCCCAAGGACCTTCGTAAATGTGGCAGACCGCAAACAAAACCACGGAAAGAACTAAGGAAGACACGGCGTTTAAATTTAATGCTTCTCTTTTTGTTAACAGGTAGAAACGGAAATAACTTTCTTCAAGATACGCCGATAAAAAGCATGTAATTAACAGTAACATCCATTCTATGCCGGACGAGGGCAAATTCAACGCGATATTTCCGGTTGAACCGCCGATATATGAGCCTATAAATGTAACAGAAAAACCGGTAATTAACAGGCATGGAAAAGTAATAATAAAGGACAAAAAGTCTTTTTTCCCGGGTCTGAAAACCCACATTTCTATCTTTTGCTCTTTAATAATCAAGTGCCAAATAAGCATTAAGGCTGGGATAAAATACGCGAAAATATTTACAAGTTCCGCCGTGGCGGAAAAATTCGAGTTTTCAGCCCCGCTGCCCGTAAATAAGGCAAGTGAACCATGCAAAAAAAGGAGAATATACAGTATAAGAGCTTCAATATATATACCCATAAACTTATTTATGTATTATAATGAATATATAGAGAATAATCTCTAATTTTGCGGTTTTAAAGGGGAAAGCTTTGTTATCGCTGTTGATATTAATTTTATGTCTTCTCGTCGGAATCTTTGTTGCGACAAGTTCCAGAGCTCAAAAATCCGGGAATTGGCTTCAATTCTTCGCAAAAGGGAAAGAAGCCGGCTTTACCATTAAAGACATGGAACAGTTAAAACAGCTTGCCACCAGCTGTAATATCCCCGATCCGATAACTATTTTTCAGTCGAAAAAAAAGTTTGAAACAATAATCCGTTCTTTGGTAAAAACATTGCATTTGTCGGGTGAATATAACAATCCGGTAACGCAGTTATTTCTTGCAAGGCTTTTTGATTATTACCATAAAATAGAAATGCAAACTACCGAGAACAAGGTTAAAATTACAACATCGCGCCAAATCAGCGAAGGACAGCCGTTAAGGGTTTTAGTGGCGGGTACCGGCGTTTATAAATCCGAGGTTGTAAAAAATACAAGCACTAGTCTTACAATTGCGCGCCCTGTAAATGCAGGTTCGCAAAGTTCTATGGAATGGTATGGGCTTAAAATATCCGTCTATTTTTGGCGTGAAGACGACGCCGGATACGTTTTTGATTCCGAAGTATTAGACGAGGTTTTTTCCAAAGGAATTTCTTCATTAAAAATAGATCATAATGATGCGCTTTTCAGAACACAAAAAAGAAAAGCTATGCGCGTTAAATACCAGAAACCCGCATTTTTGTATCTTGTCAATGATGCCGAGAATCCGCACAAGCTTGAGAAGGCAGCCGGGTTAAGGGTAATGCTGGAAGATATTTCCGGTTCAGGGTGCGCCTTTAAAGTATTGGGACAGGTTACCGTAGGGCTGCGTTTAAAAGTGCAATTTTTACTTGATAAAATTCCCGTATGTGTGCCGGGTACCGTACGTTCTGTAGATTATTATCGGGATATTAATACGACGATTGTGCACATGGAAGCGGATCCTCTTCCGATAGGAACCAAGAATTATCTTTTATGCGAAGTATTTAATTTACTTCCCGATGATGATGAAGACGAACTTCCGTTCCGTGTTATTGAAAACGAAGCCGACGGTATCACAGATAAGCCGGCGGATCAAAATGCCGAAAAGAAAGAGGAGGCGGTCAATGCGTAAAAGAATTATAATAATTTCTTTATTTATGCTGTCCGCTTTTTTTGCTTATTCGCAGGAAGAAAAAACAGATATTTCCAATATTAACGATGCCGGTTCTCTTTGGCGTCTTTTCTTGGATAACATCGATTCAAAAACCGGATACGATATTCTTATTAAACTTGGAACTGTAGGAAAAGGGAACAGAGGTATTATCGATAATATCAATAATTACCTAATGGGAAAAAATTTGCTGTTCCGTTCCGGCGAGACTGTGGATTATACGACGATATCAGTGTGTATTTCCGCGCTCATGGAGTTGGGAGACAGCTCTTCTTATCCTGCGCTTTTCTCGGTTCTCTATGCCGGGTATCCTGAAGTAATTGTGTCCGAGGCGCAAGGCGCGTTAGAGTTGATTCCCGGAAATTTACAGCAATTTCTTGTAAATGTAATAACGCACAATCCGCCGGAAGAAAAATTTGCCGCTTTTTCCATGGGAACAAACAGCGACAGACTGACAATATCTCAGCGCGGACAGCTTGCAGAGCTTGCGCTTGAACAAAGTTTAGCCGTAACAGATGATAACATCGATCTTACCGCAATGCGCTATACGGCTGTTAAATTGCTTACACGGCTTAGGTGGACGCGCTCCAACGCTCTGGCGATACGGCATTATTACCGCGTACAGTCGGAGTATCTTTTGAACCCTCTGCTGAAAGAAAGATTTATAGAAGCGATTACATGTCTTGGCGCAGTTGGAAATTCCGACGCAGCGCTTGTACTTGGTTTGCAATTGGGACTTATTAACGCAAGAACGGAAAGCACAGGATCGTATGATCCGCAAATAACGATGGCGATTGTTCAGTCTCTGGGAAGAATAGGCTACAACGCCGCGTTTGATCATTTATTATACGTAAGTAACTTATCTTACTCCGAAGAGATTCAAGCCGCGGCAAGGGAGGCGGTTGCTCGCCTTAAATGGTAGTTCAGTTTCTGAAACGTCTTAATATTACTCCTCTCCTGTGTGCCTCTTTCGGAACGGCAATCGGTTTTTATTTTTTATTTCACTGTGCAAGACCGGTAATCGCCGCCGTTGTATTGCTCTCCATTGCGCTGTTCAATTTTTTAATTGTTTTGTCTTCCCTTAACCCTCAATCACGCGCGTTAAAATTGTACTCTGTCTGCACAATAGCATTAACTATCGGGTTTGTTCTCGGTATCTGCGCGGCGCAAGCGGGGCAGAATAAAATAACCTTCGGTCTCCCCGAAAATAAAATTACAGGCATTGAAGGCATGTTAACGGAAGACCCAAGAATTATTTCAGGGGGGAAAGCGGTTGCCTCTGTATCTTTGCGTAACTGCGCCGCCGGAAATTCATTGCGCGCGAGCGGCAGGGGAGAAGTAGCGGTTTTTATCTCTGCTGATAACGCGGAAAGACTTAAAAATTTCGGGCGGGGGGCGGTAATTTTTGCTGAAGGTTCATTGCGTTCCAACGAAAAGGGGAACTGGTCTTTAAGCGCAAAATCTCTGCACGTTGTAAAAGCGCCGCCGCCGATAGAGCGATTACGCACAAACATCAGATTGAATTTGATAAAACGCTTTGGCGGCAAAGACTGGGGCGGGCTTGCGCTTGCCCTGCTTGTGGGAATAAAGGACAACCTTGATACAGACTTGGCTGTAATGTACAGAAACTCAGGACTGTCCTATATACTGGCTTTGTCGGGAATGCATCTTGCCATACTTGCCGCGCTTATTACATTTCTGTTAAAAAAACCGCTCGGCTTAAAAGCGTCCGCTGTTTGCGGCGCAGTCATCATTTTACTTTATTGTTTTTTGGTAGGTTCAATGCCCAGCCTTAACCGAGCCGCAATGATGTATGTCATCGGAGTTATAACCGTCCTCGGGGCTTTGCCTAAGAAGCCGCTGTCAGTCCTATCGCTTTCATTTATCATTCAAATTATTGCAACGCCGTCGGCTGGGAACAGTATCTCTTTTATCCTTTCATACTTGGCGCTTCTTGGCATTTTGATAATCGGTAAAGCTCTTTATTCATTGCTTGCAGGCAAAGCTCCGGATTTTTTGTTACAGCCCCTTGCCCTCTCCTGCGGCGCTTTCTTGGCGACAGCAAGCGTTTGCGGCTCCGCTTTCGGACTCCTTGCGCCTGTTGGAATTTTAACAGGGCTTGTGATGGTTCCGCTTACAACCGTCTTTATGATCGGTTCGATAATCTGGCTCGTCTTGGATTTCCTTTCGCTCTCCGCCTTGATAAGTCTGCCGCTGTCAATCTTGTACAAATTAATGGAAGCAATCGCTTCCGTTTCGGGGCGAGTTCCGAGTCTCTCCTTCGGTGCGTTATCAATAATCATTCTCTCCCTTGCCCTCTCGCTGTTAATCACCGTCTTTGAATACAGACGGCGTTTGTCTTTGTTAAAATTGGAAGCGTTTTTATGACGCTCAATTATAACTCAGCGTCAGCCCTGCGCGCCTTTCTTGATCAGGAAGGACTTGGAATGCAGAAAAAGTTCGGGCAGAATTTTTTAATTAACCCCGAAACAAGGAAGGCACTTGTGCAAGCCCTTGACGCTAAAAGCGGCGACGAGGTTTGGGAAATCGGTCCCGGTCTCGGCGCAATGACGGCTATGCTTCTTGAAAACGGATTAAAGGTAAAAGCGTTTGAAATCGACATAGGATTTATCCGAGTCTTAAAAAATATTTTTGCCGAGAATAAAAATTTTACCCTTGTTGAAGGCGATGCAATGAAAACTTGGCAAAATCATCAGCCTGTGCCGTTTCTTTTTGGAAATCTTCCGTACAATGTGGCGGCGGCTTTTCTGGCGGATTTAATCGAGAATGGTTGTATATTCTCGCGCATGGTTGTTACCGTTCAAAAAGAGGTCGCACAGAGAATGGCGGCGTCGGCAGGGAAGCCCGACTATTCGTCGTTTTCCGTACTGTGCGCGTCGGCTTACAATGTTAAACCGTTAATGACAATCCGCCCCTCGTCCTTTTACCCCCAGCCTAATGTGGACAGCATGGCGGTTCTTCTTGAAAAAAAAGACACTCAAAAGTACCCGGCTGTTTTTTATCCGTTGGTGCGGGCATTGTTCTCTTCCAGACGCAAGACAATTAAAAACAACCTGTTAAATTTTCTTTCCGCCCGTTTTGGAGAGTCCCTGCAAAATAAATCGGCGGTACAGGACTTATGCGCCTCTGTTTTACAAAGCAACTTGCTTGACGGCGGAGAAAGAGCTGAAATTCTCGGGCAAGAGGTGTTTTTATCTCTTGCATTATCCATTGATAATATGCGATTATAGAAACAGAGATGTCAGTTGCCGAAAATATAGCAAAGTTGGAAGAGCGGATACAAAAAGCGTGCGCCTGTGCCCGCAGAAAACGGGAAGAAGTTACGCTTATGGGCGTGTCGAAATTTGTGCCCATTGAACAGATAGACGAGGCATACCGTTGCGGCATTCGCTGTTTTGGAGAGAGCAGGGTAAAGGACGCTGAAGAAAAACTTGCTTCCTTTAAGAGCGAGCGCTCCGACGCAAGATTTCATTTAATTGGTTCTTTACAGCGCAACAAGGCAAAACAGGCGGCTCTTTTTTTTGACTGTATTCAATCGGCGGATAGGGACGAGATTATAATTGAGCTTGCGAAACATTCGCCGCAGCGGCAGGAGCCGCTTGAAATATTGCTTGAACTGCATACCGGAGAGGAAACAAAGAGCGGCTACCAAAGCATAGAGGCGCTCTTTAAGGCGGCGGAGTTGGTTTTGGAAAGCCCTAAATTGAAGCTTGCGGGGCTTATGACGATGGCTCCGTTTACAGCGGACACCGACTTGGTTCGCTCTTCTTTCAGGCAGCTTGCAAGCGCAAGAGATGAAATTGATAAGCGTTTTCCGGGAAACGTGTCATGTCTTTCTATGGGAATGTCAAACGATTTTGATATTGCCATAGAAGAAGGAGCGACGCTGATAAGAATAGGCGGAGCGATTTTTAAAGGTAATTAAATGAAGAAAATATTTTTTTTAATAATATTAGTTTCTCTCTTGTTTAACGCTGTATATAAAACGGAAGCTCAAAGCTTAAGCACAACTAAACCGACAGAATCAACATATAAAACATCAGATTTGCCGCAGTGGGTAAAAGATTTCCGCCGCTTTGATATTATCGCCTTCGGTATATTTCCGTTCTCTATGTTTTTTGTTACAACCGCAACCGATTTGATCCGCTGGAAAAACGCAAATAATTTTAACTTCTCGGAAGAAGGGCGGCGGTATGCTCCTTGGCCGTTAAAGTCGGCAGGCGCGGCTGAATTGTCAAACGAAGAATTTAAAAAAACTATTTATATCGCCGCCGGAGTATCGCTTGGGTTGGCGCTTATTGATTTGACTATTGTAAACATAAAAAGAGCGGCTGAACGCAAAAGAAACGAAAATCAACCTTCAAGCTCTTATGAAATTAATATAACTCCTTATGGAACTGAAGCTGATAATTCCGCAGGCGGCGGAAGAAGATAATGCCCGATCTTTCCCATACTATTGATGAACAGCTTGCCCAACCCGTCAGGCTCGACCGCTATGTGTCGGAAAATTTACGCATCCTCTCCCGTTCGCAAATTAAGGCAAGGTCTTTAACCGCGAGAGTAAACGGAAAAGATGTAAAAAATTCCCGTCTTGTAAAACAGGGAGACCTTCTTGAATTGCGCTGGCAGGATAGCCCGCCCGTGAATATTATCCCTCAAGACATTCCGCTTGAAATAATTTATGAAGATGATAACTGTGTTGCAGTAAACAAAGCGCAGGGAATGGTAGTCCACCCGGGAGCGGGCAACAACAAGGATACCTTTGCCAACGCCTTGTACTTTAGAAGGCTCAACAGGGGCGGTAAGGTAATCTCTGCGGAAACAGACAATGTGCGCCCGGGCATTGTTCATCGTCTTGATAAAGACACGTCGGGAATAATTATCGCCGCCTACAATGAAGAAGCCCACGCATTTCTTGCGGGGCAGTTTAAAACTCGCAAGGTGCGAAAAACTTATACGGCGATTGTTCAAGGCGTGCCTAAGGAAACAAAAGGACGCATAGAAAGTTTTATCGCAAGAGACCCGAAGGATCGCAAAAAGTTTACGGTCGCCGCTAACGGAAGAAATGCCGTTACTTATTACAAGGTGATTAATTCATGGCGAACTCATTCGTTCCTGCTTCTGCGCCCGCGCACAGGACGCACACATCAATTAAGAGTTCATCTGCGCCACATCGGCTGTCCGATTCTCGGAGACCCAATCTACGGCGGCGCAGACAAATTATTCCCAGACGCAAGCCTTATGCTCCACTCAAAAAGCCTTGCGATCATTTTGCCGAGTGAAACAGAGGAGCGGATTTTTTCCTCGCCTATCCCCCAGCGGTTTACGGCGGTAATTGAAAAATTGAATAGGATAGCAAATGGATAGCCCCTACATATTGGAAGAAACGGAAGATTTCGCCGTGATCTTTAAACCGCCGAAAATGCACTGTACCAACGCAGGAATAAAATCGCAAAAGGACGGCACGCTCTTTGAGTGGTACTCCGCTCAATACCAATGCTTCGACATCTTGCACCGCTTGGATTTTGAAACTCACGGACTTATACTGTTCGCAAAAAACAAAAAAAGTTACGACACTCTTAAGTCATTGCAAGACAATGGCGGCTTTGTAAAAGAATATTCCGCAGTCTGCGTAAAAGCCGATGTTACCGCCCAATTAACAGGCTTCCCCGAATATTCAAGCGGCGTGCCTCAACATCCCTTTGCGATAGAAAGTTATTTCCGTCCCTTTGGTATCGGCAGAAAACTTGTCCGCCCTGTAATTGAAGACGGGAAAAAACACAAGGAAATTGCCAAAGACAAAGGCGGCTTTTACAGAACGGAAATTACCGGTATTAACGGCAATATTTTCACCGCAAGAATAAAGCGCGGTTTCCGCCACCAAATACGCTGCCATTTGTGCTGGATAGGTTTCCCTATTCAAAATGACCCGCTGTACTCGCCC
>Ga0268262_10002949_pt1 | contig 19028 bp, 13 predicted proteins | sample TergutNc150P3_FD_190354 | JGI IMG/M metagenome (GOLD analysis project Ga0268262, IMG submission 190354) | Nasutitermes corniger P3 segment gut microbial community from laboratory colony in Florida, USA - Nc150 P3 (SPAdes) (version 2) | ecosystem: Host-associated > Arthropoda: Insects >...
AAAAGCCGTCTTGAGTTCTTTCCATTGACTGTCTGAAAGTTTATACAGGTTATAATTTTGGATGCCGCTTTCTGCGTTAAATTTTTCTATAAGGGGTTTCTCGACTCTGGTTTGAAGAATCGCCCAATAGGCGAGTAAGTTCGCGTCCGCCCCGCAATGGGGCTGCACATTGGCGTATTCCGCGCCGAATAGCTTGCAGGCCTCCTGCTGGGCGAGGGCTTCTACCGCGTCTATGTTTTCATTTCCGGCGTAAAAACGGTGGCCGGGATAGCCTTCGGAGTATTTGTCGGTCAAAAGATTTCCCATGGCAAGCTGCACTGCCATGGAACAATAATTTTCACTGGCAATAAGTTTAATCCGTTTCCTTTGGTTTTCAAGTTCCCTTACTATGGAATGGGAAATTTCCGGCGCTGATTTCGCGGTTTCGGTAAGGTTGCAAAGATAGGCCAAAAGACTTAAATTCACCTTTTCAAGCGGAGTTGACGCCAGATAAGCGGTTACAGGGTTTGTGTTCATACCGTATGATACACAGGACAGGCTTGTTGTTTCAAGATATGGGGTCGTTTGTAACACCCGCTTTTTTAAGATATAGTTGTCCCATGCAAAAAGAAATTGATGTTTCAAAAATCAAAGCTCTTGCAGTTGACCTTGACGGAACAGCCCTGATGCCGGATAACAGCATGGGCGAGCGTACCGTGCGCTGCCTGAAAGGCCTTGTAGACAGAGGCATACAGGTAATGCTCTGCACAGGCAGGGCGATAGAATCTTCACAGCGATATTACACCGCGATAGGCGCGACAGGGCCGATGGTGTTCTTTAACGGGGCGGAAGTTGCCGAAGTGCCTAATGTCAAAGTGATCCGCTCCGATTTACTGAGTCCGGATGTGATTGATTACGGACTTGACCTTGCCCGGAGCATGGATATTCATTATCAGGCGTTTTTCCCCCCGCGGGACAGCCTCTGGGAGGCGCTGCTCATTGAGAAACAAAGGATGGAAGCGGATATGTACCGCAAGCACACCGGCATAGTCCCGGTTGTCACTGACATTAAAGCGGTACTTTCGGAACCGGGGACAAAAGGCTGCTTCAAAGCGATGTTTATTTGCGACCCCTCCCTTCACGATGAGCTCCGCCGGAAGATGGGCGGGCGTTTCGGCGATTCGATATACATGGCTAATAGTTATCCCGGTTTTCTGGAGATAATGAACGCCGGGGTTTCCAAGGGAGAGGGGCTTAAAACCGCCATGAAATGCCGGGGCTTAAAAATGGAAGAGCTGATGGCCTTTGGCGACGAGGAGAACGATCTGCCCATGTTCGCCGTTGCGGGTTTTTCGGCTGCCCCGTCCAGCGCCAATGAAAAAGTCCGTCAGGCGGCCGATTTTATCTTTGGTTCCAGCGCCGGGGAGGGCCTTGCCGTTTTTCTGGAAGAGCTATTCAGCTAATTGCTATTTATTCTTTATTTCTATATAATATAATTCATGGCAGAGCAATTAAACGAGTATCAGGGTAAAGCAACAATGGAGAAAATCACTTCGCTGGCAAAGCGCCGTGGTTTTGTGTTTCAGTCTTCGGAAATTTACGGAGGGCAGAACGGGGCTTGGGATTACGGGCCTTTGGGCATAGAACTGAAAAACCGTATCGCCGGGGCATGGTGGAAGGAAATGACCCAGATCAATGATGACATTGTGGGTCTTGACGCGGCGATCCTTATGCACCCCCGCACCTGGGAGGCATCGGGGCATGTTGAGAATTTTACCGATCCGCTGGTTGACTGCAAAAAATGTAAAGCCCGTTTCAGGGCCGACATGATACCGGAAGAAAACCTGGCGGCCAAAAAGTGCCCCGAATGTGGCGGCGAACTGACGGATACCCGCAAATTCAACCTGATGTTTAAAACCCACATCGGCCCGGCTGAGGACACGGCCAGCATCATCTACCTGCGGCCGGAAACCGCCCAGGGGATATACGTCAATTATAAGAATATCATCCAGTCAAACCGGATGAAGATACCCTTTGGCATAGCCCAGATAGGCAAAGCTTTCCGCAACGAGATTGTCACCAAGAACTTTATTTTCCGCACCTGCGAATTTGAGCAGATGGAAATGCAGTTTTTTGTAAAACCGGGCAGCGATGACGAATGGTTCAATGAATGGAAAAAACGGCGCTGGGCATATTACGACAGACTGGGAGTCAAAATGGATCATCTCCGCTGGCACCAGCACGGGCCGGACGAACTGGCCCATTACGCGAAGGACGCCTACGACATTCAGTACCTGTTTCCAATGGGCTGGAGGGAACTGGAAGGCGTGCATAACCGTACAAATTACGACCTTACCCGCCATACCCAATTCTCCGGCAAGGATATGCAGTATATCGACCAGGACAACAACAACGAGCGCTATATCCCCTACATCATTGAAACTTCAGCGGGACTTACACGTAATGTGCTGATGATCCTCTGCGACGCCTACGATGAAGAGCAAGTCGCGGACAAAGGCAATGATGACGACTGGCGGACAGTGCTGCGCTTTCATCCGAGCCTCGCGCCTGTCACTGTCGCGGTGCTGCCCCTGATGAAGAAAGACGGTCTTGCGGAACTGGCCCTGGACATACGCCGGGAGTTAAAAGAAGATTTTGCGACCGATTATGATCAGGCCGGGGCCATTGGCCGCCGCTACCGCCGTCAGGACGAGGCAGGCACGCCTTTCTGCGTAACCATTGACTACCAGTCCAAAGACGACGGCACAGTCACACTGAGGTTCCGCGATTCCATGGAACAGATCAGGGTTCCAAAATCGGAACTTACAGCGCGGCTGCGGCAGGAGATAAAGGACTACAAACGAATAAAATAATATTAGGTGCAGAAAGAGGGAGGAAAATTCTGTGTCTATTCGCCTAAAAACAATTTTTATCCTTATTGCGACAGTGGTGGTTATTACCGCCTCCACGCTGGGTATAAGCCTGTTCGTCAGCCAATACCGTTTTACGGAGACTGTTAAAACCACTCTTCTTTTTATGAGCAGAATCGCGTCAGGATTATTATCAGCCGAAATTGGAAGGCTTAAGGAAGAAGTCAAATTTACAGCGGAGCATATAAAAAAGTACGACCAAAAAGCCCTGGATGATCAAATGGGACAGGAACCTCACTACCTGTCGCTTTCAGTGATTAGCCGGGAAGGCGTCGTACTACATTCGGGGACCTCTGATTCCAGGCCGCTTCTTCAAAGCAGGGAAAACGCATATATTCAACGGGCATTTAACGGGGAAACTATTTTTACAACTACTTCATATACCCCGGAAAAGATGCTTATATCAAGAATCATGACGCCCATTGACTCTAACCATATCCTTGTTGCCACGCTGCCCGGATTGTATTTATCCGAATTTATTTCACCTTACATTATATGGGAAACAGGCAGCATTTTTGTCATTGATAATGAAGGAACTGCCATAGCCGCAAACCAGGGTAATCTCCGGGTACAGGAACAGCATAACTATATTAAGTGGGGCAAAGATCGTCCGGCATACCGGAAGATGGGCGAGGTTTTTCAGTCCATTATTGAAACTAACGGGGAGGGGATCGATCGATACCCTTATGAAGGGTCCGAACGGTACTGCGCCTATAATTCCATAAGCGGAACTGATAACTGGTCTGTATTGATAAGCGCCCCGTTTGCGGAAAGCCCCCTTACCCATATCCGGCAGATGCTCTTTATCTGCGCCGCGATAATTATGGGGCTTGGGATAATAGCCGCGCTGCTGGCCGCCAACAGCATTTCGGCTCCCTATGAAAAAATGACGGAACTGAGAGTTACCGCCGAAACGGCGTCCGCTTCCAAAACCCGATTCCTCGCGAATATGAGCCATGAAATGCGAACTCCCCTTAATGCCATTATCGGCCTCTCGGAACTGGAACTTGGCTCCGCCAAATTGCAGGGGGAATCTTTTACCAATGTCGAAAAAATTTATACGGCGGGTATGACGCTGTTGGGAATCATCAATGATCTTTTGGACATATCAAAAATAGAATCCGGAAAATTGTTAATGATTCCGGTAATATACGATGTCCCCAGCATGATCAACGACACTGTCAATCTGAACGTAGTCCGCATTGGCAGCAAGCCGGTGCAATTCAGGCTCCATGTAGATAAATCCATGCCTTCCCGGCTTAAGGGCGACGAACTGCGGATCAAGCAGGTATTTAACAATCTGCTCTCAAACGCTTTTAAGTATACCGATTCCGGTTTTGTGGACTGGCATATTTCCTCTGTCCGCGAAGGAGATCAGATAAAAGTTATCAGCACAATCCGTGACACGGGGATAGGCATACATAAGGACGACCAGGAAAAACTTTTCAAGGATTATTATCAGGCCAACCTTAAGGCGAACTACTATTTGGAAGGAACAGGCCTTGGGCTTTCCATTACCAAAAACCTCATCAAGCTGATGGGCGGCACTATCAAGTTTGAAAGCGAATACCGAAAAGGTTCGTCCTTTACCGTTGAATTTTACCAGGAAGCCGTAAATGACGAGGTAATCGGCGAAGAGGCGGCGGAACATCTGTCGCGGTTCCGTTTTTCGGCCCAGCGCCGCAGCCGTAATCAGAGGCTTTTACGCGCCGATATGTCTTATGCCACTGTTCTTATTGTGGACGACGTAGTTTCCAATCTGGACGTTGCAAGGGGAATGTTGAAACCGTACAAGATAGGCGTGGAATGTGTTACATCGGGCAAGGAAGCGATAAACCGCGTCCTTGACGGAAAGGTACACTATGACGCGATTTTTATGGATCACATGATGCCCGGAATGGACGGCATTCAAACAACAAGAATCATACGCGAGGAGATCAACAGCGAATACGCAAAAAATGTTCCCATCATCGCGCTTACAGCTAACGCCCTCCTGGGTAACGACGCGCTGTTCCTTGAAAACGGCTTCCAGGCTTACCTGTCCAAGCCTATTGATATTATCAGGCTGGATCAAATTTTAAATCAATGGGTACGGGATAAAAAGAAGGAAAAAGAGCTGAAGGATATCCCCCAGGACCCGAAATCGGAAAGCCCGGTTAAAACCAGCGGTCAAAAGAAATATTTAATTCCCGGAATCAACACCGCGGAAGCTCTTGAACGCTTTGATGACGACGATGAGGTCTATTTCCAGGTGCTTAAATCTTTTATCACCTACAATCCAAAACAGCTTGAAACGCTTAGAACAGCGGGTGAGGATCATGAGACATACCGTCTTGCCGCCCACAGCATGAAGGGTTCAAGCAGAAACATTGGCGCGGAAGAACTGGGTAATCAGGCGGAAATGCTGGAAAAAGCGGCTATTCACGATGACTGGGACTATATAAACGCGGTAAACGCGGATTTTATCAAAGCCGCCGAGAAACTTATAGCCGATATTGACGCCTTCCTGAAAATCGTTATGCCTAACGATCCCGAGTCGAATAAACCGGAAAAGAAAAATCCGGCTCCTGAGGTATTGGATAAAATACTGGAAGCCTGTGAAAATTATGATATGGCATCCCTGAGAGAGGCAATAGACGCCCTTGCTGAATTCCGTTATCCGACATTTCCGGATCTGGCGCAATGGACCAAGGAGCAGGCCAACAAATCCAATTTTTCCGTGATACAGAAGAGGATGGCTTCACTAAGGGAGACTTCCGATAAATAAAAATCTATTGACACACCTACACCGAAGCGACAAAATAGTATATCTGCCCCTGTCCGCGTAAAGCGAATAGAGGCGTATACAAACACAAACTAAATAAGGAGTTCTTTATGTTTAAGGAAAAAGTTTTAGGAATGGTTACACTATTTTTTTTCACTTTTTTCATAACTGGTTGTTTTTCAGTACCAAATGTCGGTCGTTCAAATTACATGGACACTACTGACGATGTACAAAAATATGATGTGGTAATTGACAGGGATTATATGAATAATCCGGATGAGATAAAATACGCGCTTAACTCTTTTGTAAAAGAAAAAGGCGGTACTTCATACGACGCTGTGAAACATGGGATAAATGATTATTATGTAACTATTCCCGGGAAAACCCCTGTAGAAGATTTACCTCAAATAAAGCATTTTCATAAAGGGAGAACAGCTACGGCGATAGCGGTACCCAGCGCAGCGGCATTATTGATTCTTTTGATAGTTTTATTGAAATGAATATCTAATACAATAGAAGTGGGATTGATCCCGTCGTCCTTGTAATCCGAAACAAGCGCTTATTGAAGAAAAAACTCGAACCCTGCGTAGTGCCTCACGTAAAAATCAAACCAAAGAGGTTGACAAAAGAAGAATAAATAGGTACATTTCATATAATACATATATGTATACTTTGTTTATTTAAAGGAGAATTACGGTATGAAATCAAAAAGAACGTTCTTTATACGATCGTTTATGGTGTTTCTGTTTATCCAGGCGCTGGTGAATGTCCCGGCGATTTTCGCCGGCGGTAAGCAGGATTCAACAGCTCCGGAACAGGCGGTTATCCGCTTGGGCTCCCTTTACGAACCGGGCAACCTTTCAAATGTCGATGCCGGAGGCCAGGGCATTACCGAAGCCTTCAACGGGAATGTCTATGAGGGTCTTTTTCGGCTGACAGACGACGGAAAGGTGGAAAACCTCCTCGCCGTGAATTATGCCAAAAGCAGCGACGGGCTTACCTATACGGTGACCCTGCGGGATGGTGTTAAATTTCATTCCGGCAAAGTCCTGACTTCAGCGGACGTAAAGGCAAGTATTGAAAGGGTTACCGCCGAGACTTCCCTGGCGGCACGAAAGGCCAGTTACCGGGTAATAAAGAGCATAGCCACTCCGGACGCGAAAACCGTGGTATTTTCCCTGAATACTCCTTCCATCTCTTTTCCCTATATCTTGTCTTATGTGTGGATTGTAAACACCGACGGCAGGGATCTCAAAACAACCGCGGACGGAACCGGGCCTTATGTGCTGGAATCATGGACAAGGGGCAGTTCCCTCAGCCTTAAAAAATGGGATGGTTATTGGGGTCAGCCCGCTAAAAACTCCAGGGTAGTATTCTATTATTTTACCGACGCCAGCGCTCTTAATAACGCCCTTTTAAGCGGACAGGTTGATATTATCACCACCGTTCAAAGTCCCGACGCTATTTCCAAATTTGAAAACAATTCCAGTTTTGTAATCAGCAACGGCGCGTCTACAACCAAGGAACTCTTGGCCTTCAACAACAGGGTAAAACCTTTTGATAATATCCAGGTTCGCAAGGCAATTTATTCCGCCATCGACCGGCAGAAATTGTTAAGTTCTATCTGGGGTAAATATGGTTCTCTCATCGGCTCTATGGTTCCCCCAACCGATCCCTGGTATGACGCTTCCCTGGTCAACGCGAACCCTTACGATCCCGCTCTCGCCAAATCACTCCTTACCCAGGCTGGTTATCCCAATGGTTTTTCCTTTACTCTTGATTCCCCCACTTACGATCCTCATCCCCTGGTTGCCGAATTCGTGAAAAGCGAACTTGCCAAAATCGGCGTAACAGTGAGGATTAATCCCATATCCTCGGACGAATGGTACACCAAAGTTTTTCGAAACAGGGATTTTACCGCCACCCTCCAGGAACACGTAAATGACCGTGATGTGGTATGGTACGGGAATCCCGATTTCTACTGGGGATATAATAATCGCCGGGTAACGGAACTTGTGAATCAGGCCGAACAGTCCGCAACCGTAGAAGAACAGACCCAAAAACTCCTGGAAGTAAACAGGATCATCGCCAATGAAGCGGCCAGTGTTTGGCTCTACCTTTTTCCACAGATCGTCATCGCGTCCGCTAGGCTGTCCGGGTATCCGGTGAATGGGCTTAACTCCCAGTTCTACGTATACAACATCGTAAAGAAATAAAACAAACGGGGGCGTTTCGGTAGACCCCTTTACCGCGCCCCCGTATAATACCTTATGGGCAAATATCTGGCTCACCGCTTTTTTTTTCTGCTGGTCTCCTTTGCCGCCGCTTTACTGATAATATTCATGCTTCTCAGGCTGCTTCCCGGAGATCCCGCAAATGCCCTGTTGCCCGCTGACGCGTCGCCGGAGCAAATCGCGGCGGCCAGGGTAAAAGTAGGATCCGACCAGCCAATGATTCAACAAATGAGGGTGTGGTTTACAGGAATTTTCAAAGGGGATTTTGGAGAGTCCTATATATCCGGCATCCCTGTTGCTCCGGAAGTAATTAAACGCCTGGGCGTTACCATACCTCTCACCCTTATTTCCTTTGCAATATCCGCCCTCCTTGCCAGCGTAATCGGATTTATCTCAGCGTATAAAAACGGCAGATGGTATGCGGCGGCTCTGACAGGCCTTACCCAAATCGGTATAGCAATTCCCGTATTCTGGGTGGGGATCATCTTTGTCTGGATTTTTGCGCTGAAATTGCGCATACTGCCCTCCGGCGGATGGCCGGTGGAGGGATGGAAAAATATTGGCGCCGTTTTTCGCGCTCTGTTACTGCCTGCCGCGACCATCGTATTCATGATGAGCTTTACACTGTCGAGGTATATCAGGGCAAGCGTACTTAACGTGCTGGACTCAGGCTATATCCGCACGTCCCGATCACTTGGTTTTTCCCAGGTTTCGTCTTTTATACTCCACGGTATCAAAAACGCGTACGTTCCTGTAATTGCCATCCTGGGGATAGAACTTTCCTCAACCTTACTCGGAGCAGTGGTGGTGGAAAATATTTTTTCCCTCCCCGGACTCGGTTCAATGCTGATCAAAGCAATCGCCCAGCACGACTATCCTTCCATACAGGGAGTGCTGCTTACCACAACTTTTCTGGTTCTTGTAATCGGATTTATCGCCGATGTAATTCAACGGTTCATCGATCCCCGTCTTAGAAGACATAAGGGCGGACAGTGATATGGCGCGAAAAAAAACACCGGTTAGGTTATATGTCGCCGTTGTCCTGCTTTTAATAACTCTTACCGTCGCTCTTGTTTCGTTTTTCTGGACTCCGTACCGCCTTGACGATACTTCGGGAGGACGCCTCGAAGCCCCCGGCGCTGCCCATATCTTCGGTACCGACAGGCTCGGCAGGGATCTGGCGAGTTATGTGATGGTCGGTACAAGGATCGCCTACTCAATAGGGTTAAGCGCAACTATGATAGCCGTGGTTCTTGGTATTACTATTGGCATTCTCGCGGCATGGCTCCCCCAGTGGGCCGATAATGCCGCTTCTTCTTTCCTCGACGTGTTGATAGCTTTCCCCACCCTCCTTCTTGCAATGCTAATCGGCGCGGCCCAGGGAAGGAGTACATGGACAGCTGTGGTTTCTATCGGTATAGCCTGCTCGGCGATTATCGCCCGGCTTACCCGTATCCTCGCAAAACAGATCATGTCAAAGCAGTTTTTTATTAGCGCGAAAACTTCGGGAACAGGAAATTTTGCCATCACTTTTATCCATATATTGCCAAATATATGGCAAGTGCTGTCGGTAAACATCGCGGTGGTTTTCGGCGTATCCATTTTAGCGGAAGCCAGCCTTTCTTACCTGGGGCTGGGGGTTCCTCCGCCTAACGCTTCTCTGGGACGGCTCATGCAGGAAGCCCAGTCCACGGTACTGACCGCTCCACTGGGAGCGGTGCTTCCCGGCATAGTTATCGTAATGATAGTGACCGGATTAAATCTTCTCGCCGATGCAATCCGTGACAAGTTGGATTCGGGCGGAGGCATAAGCCAGTGAAAGACACGTCAGAAAAACCGGTACTGCTTAATGTGACGGGCCTAAAGGCTTACATTAGGGATTCTGGAAAACCCCTGCTCCGGAATGTTAATTTCAATATCGGCGAGGGGGAATTGGCAGGCATTTTGGGGCAGTCGGGTTCCGGAAAATCCCTTACTTCACTGGCGGTAACAGGGCTTTTACCCGCTTCAATTCAGGCGGAAGGGAGCGTCATCCTTGCGGGAAACGAAATTATAGGTTCAGCCGAGGGAGTCTTGAATACGATTCGGGGCAGGGTTGTTTCCATGGTATTTCAGGAACCGGCCGCCGCCCTGGATCCCCTGATGAATATAGAAAGGCAGATAGCCCTGCCGCTCAGGAAACATTTTGGCCTGCGGGGAGCGGAACTGCGGGAAAAGGTATATTCCCTGCTGGAGGAAGTAAAGCTGACGGAGATTCGGCGCATCGCCGCTTCCTTGCCTTCGGAAATATCCGGCGGGCAAAGGCAGCGCGCGGCTATTGCCCTTGCTCTGGCCGCATCCCCCAGATTGCTCATCGCCGATGAACCAACCAGTTCCGTCGATGCCCATATTCAACGGCAGCTTATAGAACTCATACATGATACCGCGAAAGCGCGGGGAATGGCGGTACTCTTTATTTCCCATGATATCGCGGCAGTGCGAAAAATCGCGGAACGGATTCTGGTTATGAAAGACGGGCTTATAGTCGAAACCGGAAATACGGAGGATATCATCAACGATCCGCGTCACGAGTACACAAGGTTACTCCTTAACTGTGCGCGGGAACTGGAACTCTCTCTTAAGAAAGAAGGCTCATCATGAACACCGTAAATAAAATTTTTGAGCTTTCGGATGTTTGTTTTGCGTACAGGAAAAAAGAAGTCCTGAAAAACATAAACCTGGAAATAGCGGCCGGTGAAAACCTGGGTATTGTCGGTGAATCGGGCAGCGGTAAAACGACTTTGCTTTTTTTGCTTCTCCATCTTGCAAAAGCCCGCAGGGGGAGCGTCCGCTTCTGCGGACAGCTGCTGTCGGAGATGGCAGGTAAAGCCCTGAAGAATTTCAGAACAAAGGTTCAGCCTGTTTTTCAGGACCCTTTTCTCTCTTTGGATCCCGCTCAAAAAATAGAAAGCATAATCGGTGAACCGCTGGTTTCTCTCGGGTTGACGAAAACCAAAGAAGAAAGAAAAGAACGGATCCGCCAGGTTCTGGAGAAAGTAGGGCTTGAGGAAGACTCCATGCCCCGTCACCCTGCGGAATTTTCGGGAGGCCAGCGTCAGCGCATCGCCATAGCCCGTGCGCTGGTTACTAATCCTGAAGTCCTTATTGCCGATGAAGCGGTAAGCGCCCTGGATATTATCACAAAAATCGAGATTCTAAAATTGCTGCACGAACTTAAAGAAAAAGGGAATTTTACTTTAATCTTCGTATCCCACGATCTCCCGGCGGTTATGGATATTTCCGAAAGGATCGTGGTGCTTGATCGCGGTGAAATTATCGAAGACGCGCCGGCCCGTTGTGTTGTCCGTTCCCCCGCCCACCCTCGTACAAAGCTGCTTGTGGAATCAGGGCTTCTACTTTAAATCTTATCTTATAAAACATTGTATCATATTCACCCCTTCTGTAACATCTCTTACAGTAACAAATAAGGCTTTATCTTTTTTAAATTTTTTCGGACAGAACACTTGCCCTTTCTTCTTAATTTTACTATTATTATATGGAATATTCTTTCATAACCGATTCCCATTTTTCTTTTACCTTTATTCTTATTAAGTGTGATTCTTCGTTTGAGACTTTTTGACTTTCCTGTTTTCCAAAGGAAAGAAAATTAAAACTGCCTGAAATATAATAATCATTATCTTTGATCATTAATTTACGGTGTGTACCTTTTAATCTTAAATTAATATTTTCAAAATGCGTTGGTAGATGGATCAAGTTGAAATAATTACTATACTGTTTTTGTAAGTCTTTAAGTTTTTCTACAATTCCAATATCATGCTCGTCCTTATCAGCCATACCGTATAAAATAATCAAGCGTTTTTTTCCCTTTAACAATTCTTCAAAATATGGAATATACTCGCGAGTTGCTTGTTTAATCCATGGGCTTTCTATCAGAATTTTTTCCTTTACACTGCCAAGAGCTTCGGTAAAGCGTTGTTTTGTTTCCCAAATGCCCAATGTCTCAAAATCAGATAAATTAGCCTGTGATTCTTTTATTGTTTTTGTTTCTTCAATTATTTCAGGTAATTCCTCAATATTATTCCGATCTGAATCTGTTAGTTCGTAAATATAATCCTGATATTCTTCATTAAATCGTTTTGTTAAAAACTTTATTTCTTTGGAAGGATTATTAAAGTTTCTTACTTCTAACTTTGCATCAGAGGCGGTATTGTTATTTTCAGGTATATACTCTATAAGCCAATAAGGGCACCATTCCTGATAATCCCTTTTTATTTCACCTGAATCATAAGATATTAAGGTTTCGTCTTTATTTTTCTGTTTGAAGAGCTGGGCTAATTGTATAAATTTTCCATTTACAAGTTCAGGGTTTTTTATAGGGAGATTTATCTTTGCTTTCAATTGTTTTTCTCCAATATTCTGAACTACTTCTCCCTCTTCAAAATCTTCAAATATCATTATATCGCCTGAAATACCATCTATAAAAAACTCAAAATCTTCATTCTCTTCAATTCGCAAAAATTTTTCATTTTTTATAAATTCTTCTCCCGCATTAGTGACAGACCATTTTCCGGAAACAAGATCGACATATCGCTTTTCCCGTATCGCATACAATTCACGGTAAATAAATTCATCGTCTTTATTTAATCCCAAAAAATTGAATAGTTTTTCTTGTGTATTCAAGCCCAATTGTATAGCGCGGAGGATAACATTATATACTTTTACCAGGGAGCTATCAGGGCTTTTATTTACAAGAACATTCATTTTTATTCTTCTGACAGGATAATAGAATTGTATCAATTCATTTATCCTATAGCCTGTTGGACATTTACTTTCTAATTCTTTGTATACCTCTTTATCTTTCATCTAAACAACCCCTGTACTCTTTCTGCGGGAATAATCCACTCAGGTTTTATATTTTCAAGATAATGCTGTAAAGCGGCTTTTTTTCCTTCTTTTCTTGTTCTTGCATTTATTATGCCATGATAATCTCCGACAATAACAAGAAGCCGTTTATTTCTTGAAAGCGCTACATTAATACGGTTTGGAACTTCCATAAAACCTAAATCCAGACCAGCACCGCTTTTTACCAAGTCAAGTATAATAATATCGCATTCAAGCCCCTGAAAACGGTCAACTACTGAAACTAAAAATTTGTTTTCCGGTTTTTGCCATTTAAAAACCGAAGTTAAGTCTCCGTGTCCTCTTATTTTATCTGTTTCCTTTTTTAACAAACGAGATTGCGCTTTATAGCAAGCTATTATTCCCAAGGAATAATTTTTTATTGCTTCATATTTATTAATACGTTTTAATATCTCAACTATTATTTTTGCACTTTCCTTGTTGTATGATGATTTATCTTTATCTTTTTCATTTTTATTGTTACTTCCAATATCAATAAAAAAAACAGACGAATTAATGGCCAATGGTAAATTATGTTCCGACGAATTCTCTCTTGATACAGGTTCAATAGGTTCATCTCCTTCAGATTCGTAAAAATGTTTCGAGGTCAATTTAACCTGCTCAGATGGCAACCGCCGACACTCCGTTAATTGTGATTTATAGTTTTGATCAATTTTAGTAATAACTTCCTCAAAAAGGCTTGGACGATTAAAATAATCATCCCAGTCTTCAAGATCGTCAGCTTCTTTTTTAAATTTTTCCCGAAGCCATTTTTCAACAGCCCTTGTAGACGTAAGCATAGGACGAAGCTGTCTGTGATCCCCTACAAAAATCAAATTGCTACCCATGATTATTGGGACTAAAGACTCTGCGGTTGTCGCCTTACCCGCTTCATCCATAATAACATAGTCGAATTTAAAATCCCATTTACTATATTTTTTTGCCGCTATATGATTACATGTCGCACCGATTACCCTGATGCTATCTATTAATTTTTTATTGATTTCACTGTCTTCGTCTATTGAACTAACGATATTTATCCAATCTCTATGTAATTGATATATCTTTAAATAATTAATTTTAAAAGCCTCGTCAAGCGGCAGGTATAATTCATTCTCTTTTTCAGCGGATTTTTTTTCAACATACGTTTTCAGGTCTTTTAGTCCATTTTGTTTTTTTAAACGGTTCTCAAAATCTTTCTTTAATTTATCAGGAATAATTGAATCATCTTGTATATTTTCAAAATTTTTCTTTGCTGTTTCTTTTACTTGTAATTTCCAATGCTCAAGCTTTTTATTCAATGTATGTTCACGAATTTCTTCTTTAATATTGAATGCTGTAATAGCGTTCAAGCGTAAAATTGCAATTTCATTTTTTATTAGATTTTCAAGCACCTGATCCACCGCGTTATTTGTTTGTGAGGTTATCAGTATTTTTGCCTGCGGTTCTTTCGCAAGAATTTGAAATACTATCTCTGTTATTACTGTTGTTTTTCCGGTTCCCGGAGGACCTTGAATAATGGAAAGAGGAGATTTAGAAATAGCGTTTCTTATGGCTTTATTTTGATTTTCTGAATATTTCAATTCCATTCCGTTCTTGTCTTTTTGATACACATGATCTAAAGGATCGTAATTGGGGAATTCTGTCTGAGGTAGTTTATCAGGAGTAAACAGAGCATAAATCAATTTCGGATTTTGGGCATCATTTTTCTCCGCTTTTGTAATAGCGTCAATTTGTCTGCGCTTCTCTTCATCCTTTTGAGTTGTACTTTCAAAAATGTACCCTGATTTTGGCATATTTACTTTATCTTTTTCTTTTAACTCACAATCTTTTATTTTAAATAAATAAGAGGTTTTATTATCTTTATCATCCCGGCACTCTTCATATTCATAAGGCTTTCCTGCAAATTGGACTTTATCCTTATTTTGTTTCCTGTCAGCAGTCGCCAAAATAATATATTCAATCCCATCGGAATTTACGGCATTACCATCTTCTATATGTTTTAATAAGAAGCTACGATCGCTATTTTTTACATCATCATTAACATGGAAAACAAGATCGCCATTATCGTCTTTCTCCCAGTGACTGTATCGTAAACGAAGTGAATTTTGAGCTATTACTTCTAATTCCTTATCAAGTAATTCACGGTAAAACCGCAATCCTTTTTTAATATCTTTTCCCTGCTCTCTTAGAGAATGTTGATTTTGTTTCTTGCTGAACCATTTTCTAAAATATGGAGTTAGATCATTAGTAGCGTAATTTTCAGTTAAGTTAATCTTATATGGAAGTTTTTCTCCGTCACGATTTTTTTGTTCTATATATTTATTTTCATAATCTACTTTGTTAATTAGAAGTCTACATTCTGTTTCTATCCAAAAACATTCTAAAACAATATTATTAATAACAACATTTACAAAATAACTATAACGATTATTATCTGGTTTTGTTCGCGCTATATCAAAAACAGGAGTTACAGAATTAAATTTAGATAATAATTCGGGAATCGGTTGTACTCGGCTTATATCAATAAAAATATTTTTAGTCTCAGATAACACAGGAAATTTTTTCAGAAATTCTATGACTTCCTGCCATTTTGGTCTGTCAGTCGGTTTTTCTGAAAGCAATCGTTGTAATTCCATATTTTGCTCTTCAGGAATTTCTTCTTTACGTTCACGAAATATCCAGTCAATAATTTTGCCTAAGGAGTATATATCAGCCTGATAGGGAAATCCACTTCCTGCCAGTCTGTCGAGTTTTTCAGGAGCCGCAAAATCCTTTGCAAATATCTCTATATTCTTATCTTGACTAAGAGTACGAGTAATCTCAAAAAGTTGAAAATCAATAAGAAAAAATTGACCATTTTTATCAACAAAAATATTATCAGGATGGATGTCTCCGTGAGTTATTTTGTTCTTGGAAAGTAAACTATTCAGGCAATCCGCCAAGTCAATCAATCCGCTCATAATATCTTGTATATTGATGTTTTTTACTTTATTTTCTAAACTTTCAATATCTTCCAAATATTTATATACAATGGCATAAGCATCTTGTTTTGGATCAAAATTATATACAATAATATCCGGCAAACATGGATGCTTTGCCCCCTGCAAAGAACGAAGTCGATCGCTCAACATCTTTCGCTTGGTGTCATTTTCACCAACACCCAATATCCATTTAATCCAGAAACGTGTTCCTTCTTCGTTTTCTGCAATACAATGCTGAGAATATCCTCTTTTCTTTATTCCCTCTTCGCTATATTGATATTTATCGAAAAGCATCATATTAATGTCTTTTATATATGAAACAACTATTCTTGTCAATCATTAGAATTTGTTTCCATTTACCGTTGACAATAAATGAATTCCTTTATAGAATTAGACCCATGCCTGAACAAAAAAATCCTATATATAACTGGAATAAAAGTCAACTTTTTAAGTTATTATTTGGCCTATATCACACAAAAATTCCCACGATGATTTGGGGAAACCCAGGTGGCGGCAAGACAAGTACCGTTACCTTTTTGGGTAAAACTCTGGGTAAACCAACTGAAATACGTTCCGGCAACAAGTCCGACCCTACCGATTTTTCGGGAATTCCTTATTTAATCGACGGGAAAAGCGAAGACGGAGGGAAAACCTTGAAATTTTCCGAACCAAAATACGTTCAGATAATGAAGGGCAACCCCAATGGCATATTATTTTTTGACGAAATAACTACCTGTTCTCCGGTAATTCAGGTTGCTCTTCTGTCAATTATTCAGGATTGCCAGTTTGGCGAATTTGAAATTCCCAGGACAATTTACCGGGTTGCCGCAGGAAATTATAACAATATAACCGGAACGCATAATATGAGCCTTGCTCTTATGAATCGTTTTTGCCATATCTTTTATGATATGAATATAGATTTCTTTATGGATGGATTTGTTTCAGGCTGGCAAAATTATGAAGAGGCCAAAATTAACAGGGCTGAGGATCAAATAAATAAAGAGAATAAATACCGTCTGGCAGTTGTAGATTTCGTTAAACAGCATCCCGAATTTCTTGATGCCTTCCCTGTCGATGGAACTATATCAGACCCCCATGAATTTGCGTACCCAACTCCGCGTTCATGGGATATGGCGGTAAAAATTCTGTCTGTCCTTGACGAAAATGAACCGGCATATATCGAAGAACTGGTAAAGGGATGTATAGGGGATGGCACTGGTAATTTATTTATCAAATTCATTAAAGATTATAAAGGTCTTGAAATTGATATTCCCGGTTTTGTTGGAAAAGAAAAAGAATTCCGTTTGCCCTATCCTGACCGCCACGATCATGTTTCTCAGATAATGGCTTCCGTGGTATATTATTTAGAACAAAATCCGAAAAAATATCTGGAACTCTGGATACAAGTTATTAATGTTCTTCATAATGAAAATAATGCCTACGGTAATTATGCGTCATATGATAACCTGATAATGAAGTATTTATTTTCAAATATGAAACATCTTCTGGACAGTAAAACACTTGATCCAAAAGATATCCGCGAATTTAGTAAACGTATTCCGTGTTATAATCTTTTACACATAACTGCGCTTGAAAAATTCTCAAACAGGGATAGATAGTGGAGTACCCTCCGGAGTTCCGTGTTCTTTCAGCCGCAAAAAAAGCAGGCGAAATGTTCCCATATTATTATCCTGCCGTTACCAGGTTACGGTTTAGAGAGGATAACAAAAATACGCCTACAATGGGCATTAACTGCTCACTTGTCATAACGTATAATGTAGGATTCATAAATAAACTAACAGATAAAGAATTAACTACGGTTGTTCTCCATGAAATACTTCATTATATGAACGGCCATCACGCAAGATACATGAATAATTCGTTAAAAGATGCCTTGCCTTTTGAAATCCATAATATAGCTATGGACCTTGAGATAAATGAGTTAATAGAAATGAATATTGAGAAACAGTTATTATTAATAGATAGATATAATGAATATAGAGATGATGCATATATAGATGATTTGCCTGAAGGAGCATGTAGAGCGAAAAATTTTAATTTACCCAAAAGGAAAAGTTATGAGGAATATCTGCTTTTAATAAAAAAAGATAAAAAATATCTATCTTTATTTAATAAAGATGGTGATGGTCAAGGAAATAACCAACAGGTAAAGGATTCTGATAATACAGGTCAAGCTCAAGGCAAAATGCCAATTAATGATCTCAACCTTGATGGTTATAGTGATAGCTATAAAGATGTTTTGAACGAATTGATTGAGGAATGTAAAGAACATGAAAAAAAAATAGGGAATGGAAATGAGGCTTATGACATAAATCGTAGAATACAAAAAAGAAAATACCGCTGGGAACAGGTATTTCAAAATATTATTACAACAAAAATAGCTGAAATTATAGCAGGGTTTAAATACAGAACATTTGAAAAGGCAAACCGCCGGTATGTCCATACTCCCGATATTATCCTTCCCGTTTTTATTGACAGAAAAGTTAAAATATCACTGGTAATCATTATGGATATTTCCGGTTCTATGTATGATATAACAGATAAAATGTACAGCGTTATGAAAAGCATGATTGATATTCTGGATATGGCGATTGATATTACAATACTTGAAGTAGATACAGATGTTGAAAATATAATGCGCGGATTCGATTTAAAAAGAGAAACTATTAAAAGCAAAAGCGGCGGCGGAACGGATATGGGAGCGGGGCTGCGCTATATTCAGGAAAATAAAATTGAGCCAGATTTAATAGTTGTAATGACTGACTCATATACCCCCTGGCCTGACCCGCCAATACTGGCGGATAAAACAGTTGTTTTAACCGATAATCCGGATGATTATGATGGACCATATCCCATGTATCCGGTAGAATTTGACGAGTTAAAAAACCCTTCCTGCATTGTTACTTCATCTAACAATTCTTGCGTTAAATATTTTTTAGGAACATATTCTAAAGAGTAACAATTCTGTTTCACCGCCTCAAGGCAAAATTTTGCCGTTATGAATCTGTCCGGGACAAATCGAAAGGCCTCTGCGTTATGTTTCACCGCCTCAAGGCAAAATTCTGCCGTTATGAATCTGTCCGGGACAAATCCAAAGGTCCTTGCATCATGTTTCACCGCCTCAAGGCAAAATTCTGCCGTTATAAGACTGTCCGGGACAGCATGAAAGGCCTCTGCGTTCTGTTTCACCGCCTCAAGGCAAAATTCTGCCGTTATA
>Ga0268262_10002950_pt1 | contig 19021 bp, 17 predicted proteins | sample TergutNc150P3_FD_190354 | JGI IMG/M metagenome (GOLD analysis project Ga0268262, IMG submission 190354) | Nasutitermes corniger P3 segment gut microbial community from laboratory colony in Florida, USA - Nc150 P3 (SPAdes) (version 2) | ecosystem: Host-associated > Arthropoda: Insects >...
CAAACATAAGACCGTCCATGTCAAAAATAACAGCGGAGGGGCGGAAAGTTTTTTCTGTAAATTTCATTTTATTTGCTCGTTAATTAATAATGACTTTATAACCAAATACATCTTGAAACATTCCGCCCTTTTCTTCAATACCCATAAGCTCAAGAGAAAGATCATAAACTTTATCGACATGAAGAACGACTGTCTCCGGCCGGCGTTCCACGGTGAATTTTTTTACCTGCTGAGTATGACCTCGATCTAAAACGTCAGCGACTCTCAAAATAGAAGCCATTTTAAGAACTAGAACACGCTCCTCTCTCTGGAGTGTCATAAACTCAATGTCGGACTGGGTGGGCGGCTCGCCTCGATGACAGTTTATTACGTTGGCGATTATTTCTAGCTCGTCCTGATGAAGCCCGAATATTTCCGAGTTTGCGACAATATACTGACCATGCTTCTGATGTCTCGATTCTTTTATGTAAGTGCCGATATCGTGCAGAATAGCGGCAGTCTCCAGCATTATTCTGTGCCGGCGGTTCATACCGTGTTCTTTTGTAAGAGCGTCAAATAATGTCATGCAGTGGTTAGCGACAAGTTTGCCGTGCGCTTCATCAAAATGATATTTACGTCCGAGGTTAAGGGCGGAAGCGATAATCTGCGAAAAGAATTCATCTTGCAGGGAGGAATCAACGCCGGAAACTAAATCGACAAGATAACCGTCGCGGATTGTAACAAGCGGAACGGCGATATTCGCCGCCCCTGTCTGTTCAAGGAAAAGCTTAAGCACCAAAAGACCGAGAACAAGACCCTCCGCATCGGCATAAGTTATCCCGAATTCACGCATACTTTCTTCTATGCTGTAGTTGCGGACTTTTTCTAAAAACTTTAAAAAATCTTCACGGTTAATGGTTTTGCAATTTTCATTTAGTTCTTTTCCTATTTTTTCCGCAACAAAACGAGCGTCGCCGCTGGCGGCAACTATCATGCGGACACGGGCAAGATCCATTTCCATGTTTAAATGTCCAAGGGTGTTTTTAATATTTTCATTCAAATAGCGTTCGTAAAAAACGCCCGTGTTAAACCCCTGCCGCGAGCGCTGATCAATCAGTATTGTTCCCATTTTTAAACTGTGAGCCGCTACCATTTGCCCGCGCCTAAGAAGCATAATTTCCGTAGAGCCGCCGCCAATCTCGATAATCATTGAATTGGCTTTCCAAAAAAGAGGCAAATCCTGCTTCAGCGCAAAACGCACCGCAAGGTACATCAACCTGTTTTCTTCAATACCTTCCACAATGGAAAGTTTAAATCCCGTCTCCTGATAAATCCTGTCGATAAAAACATCTCTGTTATGGGCGGCGCGAAGGGCGCTTGTCGCTATAACGTGAATATTGCTGTCCGCAATGCCCCACCCCGACAAAAGCTCTCGGTAGTTTTGAAGAACAGCAAGACATTCAAGCATTGATTCGCGTGAAAGCAGACCGGAAGTAAAAACATCGCGCCCAAGAGAAGCGGGGCGCATCGCTCTGTCTAATACCTGCCAGCTTCCGTTTGATTTAATCTCGGCGATATTCAGCCTTATTCCCGTAGAACCGATCTCTATTATGGCGGTTAACGTCGCTCCGTCTGAGGCTTTATAAGTTGAAACATCTATATCGCTCATATTAAATTACAGCTTATCGATAAGGATTGAACATTTACCTGATGGAATCGGTAAAGTTTTTTCCTTTACACCCAAAATGTTAATAGTAAAATAGTAAAGTTTTTCGCTTTCCATGTGTATTTCCCAGCCTCTGCCGCTTTTGTTGGAAAGAATTGTAATCATATTGTTTTTAAGGGAAAGATTTTCCACGCCCATAATTTCCAAACTAGGAATAACCCAATCCACGGTTTTTCGCGGAAGCGATATTGAAAGCCCTACAATATTTTCAATGATAAGGCAAATAGTGGAAAGAGCGTCGTAAGTTAAAAACTGCGGACGGGGGAAATTCGGTTTGCCCGACCATTTTGCGGGACCTTCCTTTGTGGGCAAATACGCTTCCCATAAATTTCCCTTGTGATGATTCCCGTCGGAACTCATTGAATCGAGCATAAAATACACATGCCTTATAGCGCACTCACGCGCTAAATCCCACCGCTGATACCGTTCAAGTCCTTTGATAACCATAAAAGTCAGATAAGGAAAAACCGATCCTCTAAAGCCTTTCCCTGTTTCGTCAAAATCTCTTTCAGATAACGCAACGGACGGAAAAGGGTGAGCCGTACCGAAATATTTCGGGTCGGAAAGTTTTTCGATAATACGCTCGGCTCTTTCTCCGTTGGGAATTTCCGCCAAAAGCGGCCAGTATCCGGCGATTGTTTTAATGGGAACCTGTCTTTCGTTCTTGTTAATGTCGTAGTAAAAACCGTCAGTTGAGTTGTACATCAATGTATTTATTCTGGTCTTAAGAGAAAAATACAGCCTCTTGTACTGAAAGCTGGTTTCTTTATCGTTTAAAATATCCGCAAGGGCGGAAATATAGAGCATATTAATCGCCATCATGGTATTAAAATCCATGGGATAATAGGCGTCTCCACGAGGGGCATTTGCCATTCCGCCCGCTCCAAGGGGCACTTTGTACAGCCCGTTAGGCTTTTTAAAGGTATTATCGATCCATGTTGAGTACTTGCAAAGGTTTGTTAAAGTGTCCTTAACTCGCTTTTTATTCCCCGATTTGTGGTATATATTGTACTCCGCCCAGGCAAAAAGAGGCATTCCTACCCCATCCGGGTTATCTTTTTCGATTATCGGAGCCCCTGAATTGACATCATAGGCGCTTCGGATGGCTCCATTTTCCTCCTGGCGGTTATAAAAGAGGTCTAAAGTTGAATGAGCCTGGAAAATACTATTGGAGTACACCAGAAAAAACGAGGAAAGGATAGCGTCAGTCTGAGTTACCGCCTGAGAATCGGGGTAAGAGAAGATTTTTCCTTCTATTTTGCTCTTTTCGCCGCCGCTAATCCAGCAATCTTGTATCCACGCCCATGTTTTATCGTAAATATCGACAAAATCCTGATCATAAAAGTGGATTTTGGGGAAATCGTGCTTGGTCACCAATGCTCCTTAAAACATATAACCTTATAAATATACTACGAAATTGCCCATTCTGCCATGAATTTTTTACGAATTTTACAAAAAATTATCTTTTTTTGACGAAAGATTTTCTTGTATTGTGTAGTAATTGCCCCGCATTTATGCTAAAACTCCTGCATGAATCTTTACAAGTCCTGCCGTCTTTGTCCTCGGAATTGCGGAGTTAACCGCCTTGCAGGGGAAATCGGCTTTTGCGGAGAAACCGCAGAGCTGCGAATCGGGGCGGCGGTTATTCACAAGGGGGAAGAACCTCCGCTTGTCGGGACAGGCGGTTCGGGGACAATTTTTATAAGCGGATGCAACTTAAAATGCGCTTTTTGCCAGAATTACCAAATCTCACAGGGCGAAGACGCAGCCGCCGCAAGCCTTGGCAGAGCGGTTTCTCCGCAGGAGTTTTCAGGAATTTGCGCCGCGTTACGCGAAAAAGGAGCGGAAAACATCAATATTGTAACGGGGAGCCACGCAGTGCCGGGACTTATCGAAGGGTTTATCGCAATGCGAAAAGCCGGCGTAGGGTTGCCGATTTTATGGAATTCATCCGGGTATGACAGCATAGAAGCGCTGGAACTGCTTAAGGACTATATCGATATTTATCTTCCCGATTTAAAAACTTTGGACAGCGAAGTATCTGCAAAATTCTTTAACGCGCCTGATTACCCCGACGTTGCGGCAGCTGCTATCCTTAAAATGATTGAGTCAATAGAAAAAAAATCCCCTAATACCGCGCGTGAAAAAATTATTATCCGCCACCTTGTTCTACCCGGGTTTTTAGAGTCAACTCGCTCCGTTTTGCGCTGGTTTGCGGATAACGTTAAAAACAAAGCAATGCTTTCCGTAATGACGCAATACACGCCTATTCCGAATATAAAACGGGAAATGCCGCAAAATTATTTGTCGGCGGATGAATACGGAACTGTTGTTAAATGGCTGGAAGAATTTAAAATAGAAGACGGATTTTGTCAGGAGCTTGTAACGGGGAGCGATTGGCTGCCGGATTTTAAGAGGGCAAACCCTTTTTCATCGGAACTTTCCGTGCCGGTATGGCATTACCAACCAAACTTAATTCCAAAACTTAAACCAAAACCTGCGCCTCTCCAGAGCTGACTGATTTCCTGCGATCTTAGATCAAGCCCTATATCAAACTCAAATATTTTAGAATTTAAAACAACGCCTAAACTGTTTACAAACATTCTATCGGTGTAATTTAATCCCCCTTTTAACAGAAATATATTTCCGAAATTTAAACACGCATTAAGTCCCCCTTCAAAAGAAAACGGCTGATAATAAAATTCGCTGTAGCAGAACCCGATTACCGGAGTTATTGTTAAAAATTTAGTTCCAAATAAAGGGCGCCAATCCGCGCGGGTAAGCATTTTAAAAGGACGGCTTACTTTAACAACTTTAGTCCCCTTAACCACTCCATCCGAAGAAAAAAGACCGCTATCGTCATCATCATCTTTATTAATAAGTTTTATAGGGGTATCTCTACCTACTTGCCCTTTAACCTGAATATAATCCGTTAATGTTGATGGAATAAAAGGAATATTGATAAAATCCAACGCTACATCAAAATCCAAAATAGGCAGCTTTTCCTTTAATCCGATTTCTTTCGCGAGGGGATACTCCAATCCAACAGTAAAATCCAATCCCGGATTTGATGTGATCGAAAAATTATTATCAAGCGAATATCCTATATATACCCGCGAAGCGTAATCAATATTCATCACAGTTCCGTTCGAATAATCAAGAGTATATATCACGCTTGAGGTCATGCTTCCGGGAGGCGCCACATATACAAGCGCGGTAAACAACGAAGGATTAAATTTTATTTTGAGTTTTTTCACATCATAGAAAGTATTGAGTGTCAACGAAGAAAAAACCGCGCCGCCTACATCTGAATTATCTTTTATCGCTTCATCAAGGTTTAACATTTTTCCCGAAAGATTAATAACTCCAAAAGCGGAAACTCCCGCCGACAAACCGAAACCCCACCCTTTTTTTGAATTATAATTTATATATAACGGAACAATGTTAAAGCCGAAATTAATCTTAAACCCATCCGATAATTTATCCAGATCAATAATTATTACTTCTTTTAAAATATCTTTTACCGACAAAAAACTATTGGCTAAATTAAAATCGATATTCAATAACCCAATTTCAAATGTTCTGTCAAGCGTCTTTTTTTTTTCGGTTTTATCTTTCGCAAAAACACAAAAAGGAACAAAAATTAATAGAAATATTATCAAAACTTTTTTCATATTTGCGCCTTATTACAAATCTATTCTATAGCGGATCTTTGCCTGAAAGCTGAAATCTGTAATGCTAAATACTCTTGGAAAATTTATTACTGTATCTTTAGCAAAATGCATTCTAGGCTGCGGCGTAAAAGGCCAATTTGCGGGATTATTTATCTTTTTCATGTTTTCTTCCGTAACAGCAAAAGAAAGTATATTACTTATGGGATTTTTTATTGTGATACCTTTACTCTCGATAATTAAATCTCCGCCGGCAAAAGGATTATTCTGAAACTTAATATTCACAGATAAGCTTTGGATAATATCCATAATCATGCTGTCATCGTCCGCTTTCTCTCTGCCGAAAAGATCGTCTTCGGAACTGAAAAATGAATCTTCAGGGAATTTAAGATCCGCTCCGTTTGGGTCAGTAGCTTTAAATGAAAACGGCAGCCAAACAACAATTTCAGCTTTTATACTGCCTGCCGCAAAATCATCAAAAGTAAGCTTTGTCTTTTTTGGGATATAAACTTTAAAAGAAAGAGCGATGTCTTTTCCGTTTAGCGGAATATTAATCGAAGTGTCGCCGGCAGGACATTCTTCTCCATTGTATCCTTCTTCTTTTTTCCAATCTGCTACATCGCTTCCTTTACTAACTAATTGAATACCTTCGATTATACTAAGCGGTTTATATGTATCTACACCGTTTATAACTTCAAATTCTTCAAGCGTAATATTTACTTTTGCATTTTTAATAAGCGGCGAACCTGAAAAATAAAGTTTTGTTTCTCCCCCTTGAAATTCAAATCCTTTTAAAAGCGAACCTATATCTGAAAGCGGTAAAATTTGACGATGCTCATCACCGCCGTCTATTAAGGTTTGGTCGTCCAAAAGCTCAAAATTAATATGACTATAGTCTAAATCCATACCGGGAAATTTACTTTTCATATCATCAAATTCCTCAGGAGTTGTTACTTCATTATATTCTTGATTAAAAAGTTCCGCATGAATTAAATATGTAAGGGTTATTGTCTGTTTGCAGGGAAATACCGACATCTTGTCATTACTTACAATCGCTTTATCCAGCAAATCCGTAAACATTTTTCCGACATCGACGGTTTCGGCAAATCGGATCGAAGGGTTTCCTGTTATTTCTATTGCTTTTGGTATAGCAAAATCACAGGAAAAAAAGCAAAGAAAAACAAAAGAGAAAACCAATAAAAACGCGCTTTTTCTCATATTTATACCTTACTAACAATATAACCTATTTTAAGCCCAATAACCAGATTTATCTTTTATTAACATCAGTTTTTACGCAAAAACCAAAAAAACTACAAAATAAATTTGTTTATTTTGCGCGCTGCCGCCGTACTTCGTATAACAATACCCCTGCCGCTACCGATACATTGAGCGAATCAATTTTGCCGTATGAGGGTATTCCAACCATGCCGTCGCACTTCTCGCGCATAAGACGGGAAATGCCGCCGCCTTCACTGCCCAAGACTAACGCTGTTCTGCCGCTTAAATCCAATTTGTAAACAGGTTCTCCGTCCATGTCGGCGCCGTAAATCCAAAAACCCGCTTCTTTTAAATCTTCCATCGCACGCACAAGGTTCGGCGTCTCCGCCTGCGCTACCCATGAAACGGCGCCCGCCGAAGTTTGTGAAACTATCGGGGCTTGTTTCGCGTTCCGGCGGTTTCTGCTGACTACCAAATCAACCGCAAACTGATCACAGCTCCGCAGGATAGCGCCGTAGTTATGCGGGTCTGTAATTTCATCAAGAATCATAACAAGTGAGTCTTTTCTATCACCCAACCCGGCGATGAAGTTTTCAAGACTGATGTCGGCTTTGCCCGACTCGTCTTCCACTTGAAGGGCGATGCCCTTATTGTCGGGAGCAATACCGTCAAGCTCAAAAGTTCCCGTGCGCTCCAAACGTATTTTATTGTTTACCGCCAGCGTAACAATTTCTTTCGCTCGGGGACCTGCTTTCGCGACAAGCAGGGGACCGCAGGATTGCCCCGATTTTATTCTTTCTTCAATGGCATGAAAGCCTGTTAAAAATGTCATATTTACTTACCCTTTGCCTATGCGGACTGTGTCCGTTCGGACACCTGTGTATTTTCGCACAAAATCGCAAGGACGGTAAGTCTCTTTTGCCTGACGAAGCCCCTCATTCCCTAAGTCTTGTTCGCGGTTTATAAGATTGAAAGAATCAGGCAAAGACTCGGCAAACGATTGATTTACATACTGATAAATGCCCTTGTATTCATCTATCGCTTTTTCAAAATGAATAACGAACATTTTTCCCCCGGCGATACTTTCACCCAAACAAAAAGCGGCAGGTTTACCGTCAACAAAAAAGACAGAGCCCTGAAGCGGAAGAACGTCAAAAAGCTCCAAAGCTTCTTTTGACGCTATGTAATCACCCTCGCTGCCTTCATTTTTTTGAAGCGATTCATTCCGCCACCTATCCAGCACTTTCATCGCGGCGGGAATCGACTCTTTATTTATCGGTCTTTGTTCGTGATTGGGATACGAGCTTAAGAATTTATTTAAGTGGTTTTTTTTCTTGTGAAACTTTTTACCGGATAATTCAGCCAACTCACTACGATAGTAAAGATAATCAAAATTATCCCTGTCTTCCGTAATAACTATTCCGCGCCCCTCAAGTTTTTCTTTAACGGGGGACAATACGCTTTCCGATATATTTTTCCAGTAATCGTGAGTTTCAAACAAAGACTGAAGCGTATCATCGTCAGGGGCTGAACAAGGAGTCATAAAAAACTTTTTACCCTGTTTTTCTCCGACAGGCTGAGTGCCGGAAACAATAAAACCGCCTTCTTCTCCGATGCGCGAAATTTGATAATTGTATCTGTTTCTGAAAAGATAAAGCCCGGTAAAGGTAAACTCTGAAACACCGTCTAATGTCAAAGAAAGACGCGGGTGCAAAACATCCTTTATTGCAATACTCAGAGGAACGAAATCGGGAAAACAGGGGACATTCGCGCTCAAGAGGCAGCTCTCCTTTTATTCTTCCGGTGTTCTTTCAATATCCGCTTTTCTTGCGAAAGTCGATCTTTTTGATCCAATCATAATTGAAATAGGCTCCATAATTGGAATGTTTTCACATACTATCTTGATTATTACTGTCATGGGAACAGCGAGAACCATTCCGGCAAAACCCCAGATGTAGCCCCATATAGCAACAGAGGCAAGAACCACAAGCGGAGATATTAACATATTATCGCCTATAATTTTCGGATCGAGTACAGAGGTGATTATGTTGAGTCCCAGTAAAATTGAAATAACCAGAATGACGGGACCCGGATCAGGCCAAAATTGGATTATGGCAAACAAGGAAACTATAACGCCGACAACTATACTGCCCAGTGTCGGAATAAAATTCAAAACGAACTGAATCACTCCCCAAACAACGGCAAATTCCAATTTTGCAAAACTCAGGCTAATGGCAAGAACTATACCGTTTGCCAGAGAAATAATAAATTTTGCCGCCAAATAACGGGTAATCTGAAACATAATATCGTTTCCAATTCGATCTATGCGTCCTATTCGGTTCTCGAAAGCAATCATAAATTTTTCTCTGAAGAAGCTGGCTTCCACCAATAAAAACACCATAAAAAGGACAACTAACAATGCGCTTGAAAGAAATCTGAAAAATATACTTGATGAAGAAATTGTAAAATTCCTGACAAAAGTACGGATACCCTCTTGCCCCCACAAGTTTTGATAAAAGCTTAATTCTTGATTGTTCGGAAGATCCAGTATTTGAGCCAGCCAATTATATATATCATTAAATCGATTGGTATATTTCGGAAGATACATAATGATCATTCTTCCTGATGAAAAAATTACCATCCCGAAGATGTACATTCCCGTAATAATAATCAAAACAACCAGCAGAATGGATAAATAAAGAGGACATCGGATTTTTTCCATCGCTTTTATTAAAGGAGACATTACAAATGCCAATAATACGGCAATGGTAAACGGTAAAATTACAGTGGAGGCTATTTTTAATACCGCCGCCGCAAAAATAACGCAGAGAAAAACCATCATAAAAAAGACGGCGCGTCCCGAATGAAAATTCCTAAATACCTTGTTCATACTCAAATTATGTCATAAAAAAATACAATGGGCAATTAGACGAAATTTCTTGACCCTTGCCTTTAATATTACTATTTTTATAGTGACTGATAATACGTTCACCTTTATATGTTCAATTAGTTGTCTGCATAACGGCGGATTTACTATTCAACAGGCGTATTTCAGCATCCCTCCGGGTTTCCTCACCTCCTTTTCCCGGGGGGGTTTTTTACTATTTTTGCTCTTGCAAATAACCCAAAAAAGGTATAACATGACAAAATGACAAATATTGTCAATGAAGGCGTTGTTATGGAGAAAACAATACCATTAATGCTAAAAGCCAGAGCGAATGAAACGCCTGACATTAATATTCAGTATTATAAAGACAAAAATGGGCGTTTTCGCTCGGTCACATACAGGCAGTTTTATGAGGATGCGTGCTTTGCCGCCGCAGGTCTTTTAGAGCTGGGCGTTAAGCGCGAAGACAAAATAGGATTAATTGCCGACAACAGACGCGAATGGATGCTTGCCGATTTCGGCATACTTTCCATAGGAGCCATTGACGTTCCGCGCGGATGCGACATTACCGTTCAGGAACTTACCTATATATTGGGTTTTACCGAATGTGAAATCGCCTTTGCCGAAAACCAAAAACAAGTAGAAAAAATACTTTCATGCAAAGCGGAACTTCCCCTTTTAAAAAAATTAATAACCTTTGACCCCGTAGATAATCAAACTGATAACGCCGCTTTTTCCGCAGGGGTTACCGTGCTTTTCTTCGCCAATTTAATCGCTATGGGGCAAAAGCGCGAAAGAATGAATAGCGGCGAGATAGAAGCGGAGATGGAAAAAGGGGACGGTGAAGACGTAGCGAGTATTATTTTTACTTCGGGAACTACGGGGGAGCCTAAGGGCGCTATGCTTCGGCACAGAAATTTTTTGTGCCAACTGCCGTACTATATCTTGTTCGTTGAATTAAAACCCGGCGACATTTGGATTTCCAGTTTGGCTATCTGGCATGTGTATGAAAGAACGATTGAATATGTAGTTTTTAATTACAATACCGCCCTCGCCTATTCAAAGCCGATTTCATCAATATTAATGGAAGATTTTAAAGCTATCCGCCCCAAATGGATGGCTTCCGTGCCCAGAGTATGGGAAGCAATCATGGACGGCATTAACAGAAACATCAGGGCAAAAAGCGGCTTTACCAAAAAACTGTTCGATATTGCCGTTTCCATATCGATGATGTTCACGCATTTTAAAGACCTCACTTTCGGGTTACTGCCCAATTTTCACGGACGCATCCGCGTTATAGATTCTATTATCGGATTTTTACCGTGGGTTTTGCTTCTCCCGTTCAGAGGGCTTGCCCAACTTATAGTGTTTAATAAAATAGCCCGCGAATTCGGCGGACGTTTTAAAACCGGACTTTCAGGCGGCGGTTCTCTGCCGGCAAAGGTCGATTTATTTTTTAATTCGATTGGTCTGCGTCTGCAGGAAGTTTACGGTCTTACGGAATGCGCTCCCTTTATTACGGTACGGCGTTATAAAAAATCGAGGCGCGGAACCATAGGACAGCTGCTTCCCAATACATACGCAAAAATAATAGATGAAAAAGGAAGGATAATGCCGCCCGGCAGAAACGGAATTATCTATGTAAAAGGCGAGCAGGTAATGAAGGGGTACTTCAAAAAGCCCGAAGCCACCGCCGCCGTTTTAAGCGAAGACGGCTGGTTGAACACAGGCGATATAGGAATGCTGACACGTGACAACGAGCTTCGTATAACCGGCAGGGCGAAGGACACAATTGTTTTAAGGGGCGGTGAAAACGTAGAGCCTGTTCCGATTGAGTGCAGACTGAGAGAAAGCCCCTATATCCAACAGTGCATGGTAGCGGGGCAAGATCAAAAATACCTCGCTGTACTTATCATTCCTTGGCAGCAGTCTATTATGGATTTCGCCGAAGAAATATCGATCCCCATTGTCGATTACGAGTTACTGCTCCAACAGCCTGAAATTATCGAGCTTATTTCCAGCGAAATTTCCGATCGCATAAGCGCGAAAAACGGCTTTAAATCCTATGAAAGAATAAACAAATTTATTATAAAATCAAAACCTTTTGAACTGGGGAAAGAGCTTTCCGGCAAGGGCGAGTTAATCCGCCGCAACATAATGGATTTATACGGGAAAGACATTAACAAACTCTTCAAGAAGACTTGACCAGTTACGCACAGCGTATTACGATTAATTGCTCTGTATCAGGAACCGTGCGAGTTTACGCCGCCCAACCCCGCCAGGTTCGGAAGGAAGCAACGGTAAGCGGATGTATATTGCGCCGCGGTAATCCTGATACAGGGCACTTTATTCCGCTTCTTATAGAACAAATCCTTTATTTATGATATTCTGTACTTATGGCAGTTTCAGGGTATGAAGTAACCGCTTCCAAATACAGACCGAAAACCTTTGACGAATTAGCGGGACAGGATTTTGTCGTCTCTACTCTTAAAAATTCGCTTAAGAACGGACAGATCGCCCACGCCTATCTTTTTTCCGGTCCCAGAGGATGCGGCAAAACCAGCGCCGCCCGTATTTTGGCGCGGTCGCTCAACTGCACAAACCCAACCGAAGACGGTCCCTGCGGAGTCTGCGATAACTGCCAGGCGATAAGCAGAGGCGCCAGCATGGATGTAATCGAAATTGACGGCGCGTCAAATAACAAGGTCGATGAAGCCCGCCAAATTATCGACGAAGTTCTTTTTCCGCCGCAAGCCGGCAAATACAAAGTCTACATTATTGATGAAGTCCACATGCTGACAAATCAGGCTTTCAACGCCCTCTTAAAAACCATAGAAGAGCCGCCGCCGTATATCGTTTTTATTTTTGCGACGACGGAATTGCACAAAGTTCCGGCAACGATAAAAAGCCGATGCCAGCAATTTAATTTCAGGCTGATACCTATTGAGACCATTCAGGGGATACTGAAAAAGATATGCGCCGAAAAAGGAATCACAGCCGAAGACGACGCGTTGTTTTGGATAGCGAGAGAATCGACCGGCAGTATGCGCGACGCCTTCACCCTGTTTGACCAGATTGCGTCTTTTTCCGCAGGCAGTATCCGCAGTGATGTAATCCGCGAAAAATTAGGCATAACCGGTCTTGAAAAACTAAACGCTCTTGCGGAAGCCTGCGCCGCAAATGATTCACCCGCCGCTTTCGCGCTGACCGATGAAATACTCGGAAGCGGCGTCGCTATCGAGCAGTTTGTTATCGACCTTGCGGGCTTTTACCGCAGTTTGCTTCTGTTAAAAAACGGCGTAACAAGGGAATCGCTCTTAGGTTACCGCCCTTCCCTCTTTTCCGCAAAAGCTCTTGAAACCTACGACTCCATTCGTCTTGAACAGGCGTTGGATATTCTGCTTGACTGTTACCGTAACATTCGCTATTCGGTCTCGCCCCGCTTTGAGCTTGAAACCGCTGTTTCAAAATTAACATGGTTAAGCAAATGGGTTTCCCCCGCGGAGCTTAAAGAAGCCGTTGACGACGCCCGCAATGTTTTGGGTATATCGGGATTACATGAGCCGATTGGTTCCGCAAAACAGTCTGCGCAGACTTCACGAAACGCAGCGCCCTCGGCGGCAAACAACAGTCATGGCGGCGGCATTGCGGAACAGCCTCAGTCGTCGGGCGGACGTTCGCTGACAGACGAGTTCAACCGCATGATTGCCAAAAAGGACAACCCTGCCGCCGCAAGCGCCGCCGATGAAGATGACGCTCCGATGTGGGAATCGGTTCGCAAACCCGAAGGCAAGAACCCGTCCGATGTTGATAATGTTCTTGCGATGATACCCGGCACGGTTGTTAATTAAAAACGGAGTAAGAAATGAATGTGAATCCATTTGACTTATTAAAGAACGCGCAAAAAATTCAAGAGCAGATGAGCGGTTTTCAGGAAAAACTGGAAGGCATTTCCGCAACGGGCGCGGCAGGCGGCGGTCTTGTGGAGATCGACATTAACGGCAAACTGGAAGTTATTGACGTACGCATTTCTCCCATAACAATGGAAGGCGGCGGAGATTTAGGAATGCTGCAGGATTTAGTAATGGCTGCTTTTACAGACGGAATGACAAAGGTAAAGGAAGCGATAAATCGTGAAGCCGCCGCCATGACCGGAGGCTTGAACATACCCGGTTTTCCGGGGGTCGTGTGATACCGAACGCCCTCGACAGGCTTATCACTCTTTTTTCCAAACTGCCGGGCATAGGTAAAAAAAGCGCAGGCAGAATTGCCTACCACCTGCTCGACTCAAGCCCCGCCCTTGCGCAAACTCTCGCAAAAGAACTTTCGGGACTTCATCAGGCGATAAGACGGTGCAGTGTCTGCGGCGGTTTTACCGAAGACGACCCCTGCTCTGTTTGTTCCGACACAGAAAGAGACCATTCAATCATCTGCGTAGTTGAAACCGCGCAGGATATGCGCATCATAGAAGACTCTCACGAGTTCCCCGGTGTCTACCATGTTCTGGGCGGATTAATCGCGCCGCTGGAAGGGATAAGCCCCGCAAATCTTTCCATAGATAAACTTATCAACCGTCTTAGCGCCGACGCCCCCAATGCCCAAAACGGCGCGCGTGTAAAGGAATTAATCCTCGCCCTAAACCCCACAGTCGAAGGCGACACAACGGCGCTGTATCTGCAAAAGACGCTGAAAGATTTCCCCGTAGAGATTTCCCGTCTCGCCTCTGGAATGCCCGTCGGCGGTAATATTGAATACATTGACAAGCTTACGCTCTCACGGAGTTTTAGGGGACGGGTGAAGGTGTAACAGGCGAGAGATAAATTTTACTTTTAAAATACTTGACATGTTGTCAAGAATAATGTATATTAAAAATATGAAAGCATTGACTGTCGCCGAGTTAAAAACCAATTTTTCTGATGTGCTCAGTCGGGTAAAAAACGGCGAGAACGTTAAAATTTTGTATGGTAAATCAAAAAAACCGATAGCCATGATAATACCGATAGAAAACATTAATACTCCTAGGGGGATTGGTATTCTGGACGGGAAAGCGACATTTAAAACAAACGGAAACGGTAAAATTTCTGAAGAGGAATTTCTGGGAATATGATTTGTTTATTGGATACTCATACATTTATTTGGGCGACATTACAAACAAATAATTTGAGTAAAAAAAGCAAAGAAATAATCTCAAATAGAAGTAACGAAATTTGTGTAAGTACGGTTTCTTTTTGGGAAATATCATTAAAAACAAAAATAAACAAATTTTCTTTTAAAGATATAAACATAAATGATTTTCCTAAATATGCCAAAAATATGGGTTTTACAATAATGGATATGCAAGAAAATGAAACTATAACATTTCATAAATTGCCGCTGAAAAAAAATCACAAAGACCCATTTGATAGAATGTTAATATGGCAGGCAATAACTAAAAATATGACCATGATAAGCAAAGACGAATTATTTGAACAATACAAAAAAGACGGCTTAAAATTAATTTGGTAAATCAATGAAAATCGTTGTTAGTGTTTCCGAAGCGAAGAGGGAAGAATTTTACCACGAACCATCACGAAAAAGCGGTGACTGGCACTGTTTGCTTGTACTCAAGAAAATTGCTAACACAAGACGAAGAATTTTACCACATCACTCATTTACTAATGCAGACCCGAATGCCACCATTCTACATATTTTGCTATTCCATCAATATCGGGATAGATGACACTGGCATTAATTCCCATTCTGTTTAATAATATTTTTATTTCTCCACGTACTTTTTTATGGACTTTTATAATTTTCAACTTCTTAGATTTCCATGGAGTATATGGGTCATTATGAACTGTAAACAATCCTCTTTGTGCAATTATTCTGTTATCTAGATATTTAGGAACATAATATGTAACTTCGTTTATTTTGAAAGGATTGAAAGGATCGCGCGGTTCAATAGGGTTCCCCACATTAAAAATGTAGACAATACTATACTCGTCTCGCTTCGCTTCTTTCTTTGTAAACGGTTTTTCAACAGCAAAATACATAGCAACCAAAGGGTTCTGTGTCCAATCAATAAGTCTCGTAGGTAATCCATGATGCCGTCCAAAAGACAGTAAATCAAGCTTATTAAAGTTATAATCTTTTATATATAAGTATGCCTTATTTTCGAAATCATCCAATATTTCTTCTTCTTCATGAAGAGTTAATTTTTTCCCACCGTATGTTTTAATTCTTCCAATTGAAGGTATCAATTTATACTTTGAGTTATGTACCCCTCTAAACATTCTACTTTTATTAGTTTCTTCGGTATATTTCTCTAAAAACTTATAAAAGTCTTTTTTTGTTTTTATTTCCATATATTTAATTCCAAAAAATTAGCACCTTGCTCCTCAGTGGCACTGCCTCTTACTGTTTCGTCCATGTTAAGCTACTTGAATTTGGTCTTGTATATATTATCCCTACGCCAACCAAATCTAAAATAAAAGGCTATTTCTAAGTTTTCTCCTCTTTTTTATTTTTTCTAGTATTTTTTTTATTCTTTGCCGGTATTTTTTCTTTCGTAGTTGACTTTCTCTTCGCCAAAAATTTCTTTGTGGTTGGTATTCTTGTCGTCTATGCCCTGTCTGTCCTTGTTTTTTTATTATCGTAACAGGTTCTTTTGCATTTGTATAATATTGTTTTATCTCTTTCACTTTATTTTGTTCTTCTTGTGAAAAAGGGTTTACTTTTAGAAAGTGATCAAGTTCTTGTTTTCTAATAATTAAAAATTTATTATCAGATATACTATAATTCAAATTATTTCCCCTTCCCCTACTGCTTCGTCCACACAGAAGTACTGCTAACAGGTGCTGTCGTTGTATAAGTTCCTATTCCTCCTTCAAGATACCTGTCCTGTAAGTCACCCAAAAAAGGACTTTCAAACCAACTACCACCAACAACACCACCCCAAAAGGTAGTACCCAATATTAGAAACCCTGTTTGCTCAAATTTAACAGTTATAAGATTAGTACAACCGTTAAAAGCATTCCCTTGAAGGTTTCTAACGCTATTAGGTATAGTTATACTGGTAAGACTGGCACAATCGTTAAAAGCAGAATAATCAATGTCGGTAACGCTGTTTGGGATTGTTATACTGGTAAGACTGCTACAACCACTAAAAGCTCTCTCCCTAATAATTGTAACGCTATTCGGTATAATTACGTTGGTAAGTTTAGTACAGCCACTAAAATCATATTCATTAATTCTAGTAACACTATTACCTATAGTTACGCTGATAAGACCTGTGCAGTCTTGAAAAATCCCCAACCATCCAATACTAGTAACGCTGTCCGGTATTGTTATGCTAGTAAAACTTGTACAACGAGAAAAAGCTCTTGACCCGATACTTGTAACACTACTCGGTATTGTTATGTTGGTAAGACTGGTACAACCATAAAAAGCAAAATACCCAATACTTGTAACGCTGTTCGGTATTGTTATGCTAGTAAGTTTGTTACAATCTAAAAAAGCGCTGCTCTCAATGCTAGTAACGCTGTTCGGTATAGTAAAAAATCCTGTTTTCCCTTCTGGGCATACTATGAGTATAGTTTTATTTTTGTTATATAACACGCCTTGCTCTGAACTGTAGTTTGAATTACCAATGTCAACATTGATTGCAGTAAGACTGGTACAACCGTTAAAATTATTTAAATAAGAATTATCGTTTTCTTCCATTTTGATAACACCACTACCTATGGTTACACTGACAAGACTGGTACAACCTCCAAAAGCAGAGGACCCAATACTTGTAACGCTATTCGGTATTGTTACGTTGGTAAATTTAGTACAACCTCTAAAAGCAGAGGACCCAATACTTGTAACGCTATTCGGTATTGTTACGTTGGTAAGACTGGTACAATCGAGAAAAGCAAACTCCCCTATGCTAGTAACACTGTCAGGTATTGTTATGTTGGTAAGACTGGTACAACCAAACCAAGTCCTAAAAGCATTATCTGGGATTTTTGTTATTGTACTGCCGAGAAGATCAAGGCTAACATATTTGTTTTTATTGTTTATAAGTGCATTTCCAATGCTTCCAGAATTATTAGCTTCACCGCCGAGATCGCTCACATTCAACGCAACATTATACGGATTACTGGTATTATTGGCAGGTTTGCTATCCAAATATGTTTTCAAAGCGGCAATGTTTTCAAATATTGCGTCAATAGTTATTGTTCCTGCGGAAAGTCCGCTTGCGGAATTAAAGTTTGTTGATGTCGCTACATCAAAAGTTACTGTGTATGTGCCAACTGCCGATGGCGCAATTGTACTGCCATTGTATTTAACAGTTATATTTCCTGTTGACTTTCCTTCTTTAGGTATTATGGTAACAATCTTGGAGCTACCGTTACAATTAAATGTTCCAGTACCGCTGATGTTAAAATCGGCTGCTGTAGGGGTTACATTTGAAATCCACAGTCTTCCAGCATAAAAACCGCTTGCAGCGTTGTAACCTGTTGCCGCCGAAATGTCAAAAGTTACATCATAATAACCAACAGCCGAAGGTGCAGTAGTGCTATCGTTATATTTTACAATTATGTTCCCTGTAGATTTTCCTTCTTTGGGTGTTATGGTAACAGTTTTGGGTTTACCGTCATAAGTAAATGTTCCAGTTCCGCTGATATTAAAATCTGTGTATACAGGGTTAATGTTTATGATCAAATTGCCAGTGTTACAAAATTTACTACCGTATGTTATCTTAACAGGCTGTCTGTTATGCGTTGAATTGTCCAAAATAATACCATGATCGGGGCTCGTGGTTATACTTTTAATCGGAAAATATTCATAGTCAACTTCTTCTGACTGACCAGTACTGTAGTTTAACGTTACCACAAGCCCTGTTAAATCAAGCGTATCTCCATGTGTATATGTCAAATTAGTCGGTTGTGTTTTAATTACAATACTATTAACCAATCTTGAATCCGTCATTGGAAATACCGCTGTAATAACGCCGGAATTGGCATCGTTTCTTGTTTCTGCCCCCGCAACTTTGAAGAAATTTGCCGTTATTCCTTTTAATGTATAATCTTCTTTAGGGGTTAATGTTATTGTCGCTGTGTATTGTTTATTGGCGAGAAAAGTAGACGGATTATCATTCCAAGTTACAGTACCGCTATATTGATCGTTTTCGGTAATAATTTTAACAGGGGTTAAGGTATATGCCGGAACAATAACACCCTCTATAGCGGCTATGTTAATGGTAGTACCGCTAGGAGTCGGCACAACAGGCGAAGGCGGTGGCAACGGTGGCGGCGGCGGCGGTTCATCCGCTTCAGGCTCTTCACACCCCACAAACGCAAAAACAAGCATCGCCGCTAAAACCGCAATTCCCAATTTTTTAACCGTCTTTTTCATAAAAACACCCCATTTTTTGGCTGTAACGCCTTTATTTCCTTAATTATTTCTTAAATTTCGGCAGAAACTTCTATAATACCAACCTATTAGATAATAACATATCTTATGGTAAATAAGCAACACCCTACAGTAAAGTTACTATAAAAAGTACTAATCTAA
>Ga0268262_10002951_pt1 | contig 19019 bp, 14 predicted proteins | sample TergutNc150P3_FD_190354 | JGI IMG/M metagenome (GOLD analysis project Ga0268262, IMG submission 190354) | Nasutitermes corniger P3 segment gut microbial community from laboratory colony in Florida, USA - Nc150 P3 (SPAdes) (version 2) | ecosystem: Host-associated > Arthropoda: Insects >...
TCGGAAGCCGCACCGCCAGTGCTGCTTGACGAAGGCGAACTGAAAGAGGAGGAGCTGCCAGCCCCGGAACTGGAACCACCGCCTGAAGAAGACGATGAACCGCCACTGCTGGAACTGCTGCCGCCCGATGAGGACGAGCCGCCGTTGCCGCTGGACGAGGATATTACCGCTGCTGGCGGCGGATTATCATCGCTATCGCCGGAGCAGGAAAGGGTGAGTGCCGTAGCAAGCGCAAAGCCTGCCGTGAGTGCGAGTTTATGATAGTGTGCTATCATTGTTTACCTCCTTGGTTGGGAATGAAAGGGAAATTCTTTTGTGAAAGATAATCCTGTAGGGGCGAATTGCATTCGCCCTGAAGCAACGGGGGCGTATGCAATACGCCCCTACCTGCGCAAACAGGTGCGAAATCGGGGTTCAGACAAGCATCATTGAATATATATATCTTTCTTTTACATTTTAATGACAGTGCTAGCCGCACCGTCCTGCCCCTGAGAAGGGATAAAAGTTAAACATGAATACCATATTGGAAATAAATATAGAAAATAAATGACCGTTTGTCAACGGCACTTTGATGGTTTTTTATGCTTTTTTTGTAAAAAGAGTATATATTATATGTATGTTCTGTTCAGGAGGTGCATGATGAAAAAGCTCGCAATCGCTTTATGTTTCGCAATAGCCTTTGCTACGCCTCTTTTTGGGCAAGATGCTTGTTCGCAAAACAGTCCGTTAAGTAGCTCGGCTAGCGGAGTAAAAACCTTTACCAGTTCTACAAACGGAAATGTCTCTTTGGGCGGAAGCGGAAACACAGCTTACGGTTATGAAATGTGGACTGAAGGCGGAAATAATAATAAACTCATATATTACGGACCAAATCAAGGTGGCGGTTACGCTTATAGAGCAGAATGGAATAACCCTGATGATTTTTTAGGTCGCATTGGCTATTTCTGGGGCAACGGTAGCACTTACACAACTTATAAAAATATTTACGTGGATTTTAATTACACCAGATCTGGCAGGAGTACCGCTGGAGATTATTCCTATATAGGAATTTATGGTTGGGGAAGAAACTCCAGCGCTTCAAACGCAAATGAACAGTTAATAGAATATTACATAGTTGAGGATTGGTTTGGTAATCGATGGCAGCCGGATACAGGGCCCTTGGGTCTTGGCACAACAGGTGGAAGCGAAATCACATCTTTTACAGTGGACGGCGCAACATATAAAATTATTAAAAATTTAAGAGAAAACAAATCTTCAATAGACGGGAATAAAACATTCACTCAAATTTTCAGCATACGTCAGACCCTTCGTAAATGCGGAACTATCTCTGTTACAGAGCATTTCAAAAAGTGGGAAGCAAGCCCTGTGAATTTAAAGCTCGGCAATTTGTACGAGAGTAAATTTCTCGTTGAGGCTGGCGGCGGCACTGGATGGTTTGAACTTTCTTATCTTAAATTCTCACAAGAAGAGCAACCTCGTGGCAGCTCCGGTAGCAGCGTAACTTCCAGCAGTTCCGCAGGTGGTAGCACAACTCCAAGCAGTTCAAGCAATGCTCCAACAGAGCCGCAGGAATGCGGCGAATACCAAACGAGTTTCTGTGGCGGCTTGGCATATAGCAGCGTTCCTTCCAATTCAACCACAATGCCCACAACAGGTAATTGCTTATACATCGGAGATTTTGAAGTAATCCAGCCCGCTTTAAACTCAACCGTTGCCATAAACGGCGTGGAAAATACTTGTGGAGATAGTTGGGAGAATAATGGTTGCCCTTACAATACTAAACCAGATGCAAAAGACGGCGGTTATTATGTCTATGTAAAAACAGGTACAATCAACAGCCATGAAAATAACGGCTGGAAGGGCATTGTAGCTAAAGCAAAACCAGCTTGCGAAACTACGCCAATTGCCTTAAAAATTTCTTTAACTCATTTTTCTGTGCAGACTTTGAGCGGCAAAGCATTGCACATAGAAGCAAACGCCCCGACCGTTGTGGAAATTTTTGACCTGAGAGGAAATAAAGTTACAAGTTTGAATGTTTCCGGTTCGCAAACGGTTAAATTATCCCTGCCGAGTGGGGTATATTTTGCCAAAGCACGCGGAACAGAAAGCGTTAGGTTTGTGTTGAGGTAAAAATTTGAGGCGTATGCTATGAAGGTTAAAATATTTATTTTGATTACAATTGCTACGCAGCTTGCTTTTGCTCAAACAGGGCTTAAAGACATTTATTCAAGCCACTTCAAGTTCGGCAATATACTGAACGGAAGCACGGTGAATACTATGCAACAAGTAGTACTCAGAGAATTTAACAGCATCACCCCAGAAAACGAATTAAAACCAGACCAAACTCTGGTTCAAAGCGGCTCTACCAATACCGATATAAAAGTTGAGTTAAAAAACGGTGCAAAAGCCATTCTCAAATTCTGCGAAGACAACAACATTCCCGTGCGTGGGCACACACTTGTGTGGCACAGCCAAACGCCGGAGTGGTTTTTCAAGGATAATTTTCAAACTAGCGGAAATTGGGTAACGCCAGCGGTTATGGACCAACGTATGGAAAGCTATATCAAAAAGATGTTTGAACTCATAACAACTAGCTATCCAAAATTGAACCTATATGCTTACGATGTTGTGAACGAAGCCGCAAGCGATGCTGGTGCTCCAAGGCAGCCAGGAAATGGTAGTGGTAAATCTATGTGGGTTCAAGTATATGGAGGTAATTCGTTTGTGGAAAAAGCCTTTACTTATGCTCGCAAATACGCTCCTAAAACCACTAAATTGTTTTATAACGACTACAACGAGTATATGGGAGCAAAAAGGGATTATATTGCCAACTCAATAGTAAAACCGCTTTACGACAAAGGGCTTTTAGACGGAATGGGAATGCAATCCCATCTTGAAATCAGGCAAGGTACCAATCCTTTTCCGAGTGTAAGTGATTATGGCAATGCTGTAAAAAAGTATAAGGATATAGGCGTTGAAATTCATGTCACGGAATTGGATGCAGGTATGGATAGTGCCTATTATAACGAACAGACACAAGCAACATACTATAAAAATATAATGAACGAAATAATCACCAAAGGCGGCAGCGCAGTTACAGCCGTTGTTATTTGGGGCATCCAAGACAACCAATCTTGGCGTAAAGCTGAAAAGCCATTGCTCTTTGATGCTTCTGGCAATAAAAAACCGGCTTATACTTCTGTGGCTTCTCTTGTGACTCCTCCAAGCATTAGCGTAACTTGCAATGTGAATAATCTTAATCCAAGTTATGTTGCAGGAAGCAGCATCCCAAGACCAAACGTCACTTGCGGAAATGGAACCACAGCGGGAGCAGCCTCATTTTATGCCAACGGTTCTAGCGATGTGGTAGCCGGATGGAGTTCTTCTGGTGGTACCAACCCTTTTTACAATACTGGAACAAGAACCATTACTTTAGGCGAGGTTATGTGCGGTAGCACCAAAGTAACTCTTAGCCCAGCCATATCCTGCGGCAGTTTTGAAGTTGTAGCAGCACCCAGCAGCAATTCCGGCGGCGATGTAACTCCCAGCAGCTCAAGCGAAGGCACTACACCAATAGCTAACCACTTGCCACTAGCAACTAGCAACTCCCAAACATACTACTCCATAAAAGGCGAACCTCTTGGGAGTGCAAAACCGCAGAAAGCGGGCGTTTATATTGTTAAACAAGGACATTCAGTTCAAAAAATCGTAGTGAGGTAAAAATGAAACATCTATTTTTGTTTCTTGTGTTAGTTTCTTCCATTCCAGCTTTTGCCGTGCAATACCAGGCTATAAACGCAGCCCTAAGCGGCGGTGCAACCATCAGCGGGAATTATGTGCAAATGAAAGACGGAGACATGGCTTTCAATTCCGTCAATATTCCCCAAGCCGGAACATATGACATCAGCATTCACTATAAACAAGATTATGGCAACACAAAAACGCAAAATTTGGTTATAAATGGAGCAGGCGCGGGCACAGTAACTTTCCCGCAAACCGCCACGTGGCAAGATATTGCTGTTGTGGCATCCCTGAAATCGGGAAACAATACCATTGCCATAACCAAGAATTGGGGTTGGGTGGACATTCAATACATAGATGTGACTCTTCACGAGAATACACCGTTCAATTTGGATAAAAATTTGGTAAATTCAAATGCGAATGCGGCTACCAAAAAAATGTTCGCTTTTATGCAGGAAAATTTCCAAAAGAAAATAATAAGCGGCGTTATGACGGACAAGGTTGTGGATAACAGCAACAATGCAGTAACGCTCAACAACCAAGAGGAAGTTGCGTTTATTCGCCAAAGTTCCAGCAATAAAACCCCTGCGCTTGTTGGCTTTGATTTTATGCATGGCACTGGGAAAAATTCAGAAAAAATTTGGTACAAAAGTTACACCAACGCAACAATATCGCTTGCAAAAGAACTTTATCAAAGAAATGGAATACCTGCCTTCTGCTGGCATTGGAAAGACCCGTTGAAAAACGAGGAGGATTTTTATACCGATAAAATTACTTTTAATTTAACCCAAGCCTGCACTAACAATAGTTGCACAGCGTGGAACACCAATTCAAGTGAATATCAAGCCATAGTAGCAGATATAGACATAGTAGCAGGTTACTTAAAAGAGCTGCAAACTGCCGGAGTTCCTGTTTTGTGGCGTCCTCTCCATGAAGCCTCTGGCGGCTGGTTTTGGTGGGGGGCAAAGGGTGCGGCACCATACAAGTTGCTCTATAATCTATTGTTTGAGAGGCTCACAACTTATCACAGCTTAAATAACCTTATTTGGGTGTGGAATTCCGACGGTGCAGATGCAAACTGGTATCCAGGCGCAAATTATGTTGACATTATAGGCAGGGATTTTTATTATGACCCTGAAGAAAAAAATCACGCATCTTTAATAGGCGAATTTGAAAAATTGAAAGGATTGTTTGGAACTACTAAAATGATTGCTTTGGCAGAAAATGGTTCCGTACCGTATCCAGAAAATCTTAAAGCAGATGGCGCGAGTTGGAGTTATTTTATGCCTTGGTATGGCAAGTACACAAATTCATCTAAGCACAATGTTGCTAGCGACTGGAATAAGATAATGAATGACAGTTATGTAATAACACTCGAAGGTATGCCAGATTGGGATAGCTACACCCCAAGCGACCCCGCTCCTATTCTCAAATCTCGAATCTCAACTCTCAATTCCCAACCAATCACCTATTATTCCATAAAAGGCGAACCTCTTGGGAATGTAAAACCGCAAAAAGCAGGCGTTTATATAGCTAAACAAGGCTCTTCGGTTAAAAAAATCGTGGTGAGGCAATAAAATAGATAGGCTCAATCCTTCAAGCAACGAACACTGTGCAGAAAATTCCTATCGCCATAGTACCAAATGGCGTATTCGTTATAGTAATACATACGCCGACTGTAGGCGTTGTAGTTAATGTGTTCAGCACTCCACCAATAGCCGTCAGAGCCAATATCGTAAAAAACACCGTAAGAATAGCCGCTACCACCCGGAAGGGCAGAAAAGCCGAATTTATCCTCGCCGTTGCCGGATTTTCCTTCATAATCGTTCCAGCCGCTTTTTGCTTTTAGGTATTTGCCAGCCGTCTCACTCTCATAAGGGCTTTCCGTACCATTTGTGCCATCTGCGTAGCGGTAGAGAGCGTCCCACTCATCATTATTTGGCAAATGCCAACCGCTTGGGCAGGCATTCTGTGCTGAGACCCAATCGTATAATTTGCCGTATTTATCGCAGTTTTGAGGTTTGTTGTCATAACATTTAGAGCCACTTGCATTGTATCTCAAATTCTCAGCCATCCAAGTCTGCATACCAATTTTCACGATTTCATATTTTTTCCCATCTCTAGAATCAACAAAAATATCCTTTTGCTGCGTAAATGTTTCTGTGCCAAATAACGCTAAATATGCTCCTGCAATGCCAAGCAACACAAGCAATACTATGATTTTTTTCATATAAATAAATATAGTAAAACATTTCTATATTCATTCCCAGATGTCTATCCTTTCCGCATTAAAATCTGGGCTTGCCAAAACCCGTGAAGCCTTGCTCAGTGAGTTTAAATCCATTGCCGGCGTTGGCAAAATAACGGATGAGATGCTCGAAAATCTGGAAGAACATTTGATAAAAGCCGACGTTGGAGTAGAAGCGGCATTTTTGCTAACAGATGCTTTAAGAGAACACGGGCTTGGCAAAAGTTTAACGCAAAGCGAAATCAACGCGATTCTGCGAAACGAAGCGGAGAGCCTGCTGATAGACACACCGGAGTTAAAATGGCAGGGGCATCCACACGTCGTTTTGATTATAGGCGTAAATGGCGCGGGCAAAACCACCACCATAGGCAAATTAGCGCATAGATTAAAGCAAGATGGAAAATCTGTTTTGCTCGCCGCAGGCGACACATTCAGAGCAGCGGCAATTGAGCAACTGGAAACCTGGGCGCAGCGTTCCGGCGCAGATTTTGTGCGGCACCAAGAAAATTCAGACCCAAGCGCAGTAGCCTACGATTCCTGCAAAGCGGCAGTGGCAAGAGGAAGCGACATTGTGTTTATAGACACAGCGGGACGCTTGCATAACAAAGACCACTTGATGGAAGAACTCCACAAAACCGTTAGGGTTGTAAAAAAAATAGATGAAAGTTTTCCGCACGATATATGGCTAGTTATAGATGGCAACACTGGGCAAAATGTAATTAAGCAGGTTAAGGTTTTCCATGAGAATTTTAAACTTACAGGCTTAATAGTTACAAAACTCGATGGAACGGCAAAAGGCGGTTCCGTGCTTTCCATAGCGAGCGAACTTAAAATCCCAATACTGTGGATTGGCGTTGGCGAGCGCATTGAGCAACTTGTTCCATTTAACAAAGCGGAATATATTGATGGATTGTTCTCCGCTGCTCCTTGATTTTTTTCTACATTTTTTTATATGACCTCAGAGGAAATAGCTCAATCTCTTATAGACATAAACCCTGGCTTGGATAGAGAACTCCTGATAAAAGTTATTTCATTTGTGTTAGACGCTCATAAAGGGCAATTGCGCAAAAGCGGCGAACCGTATATAGTGCATCCCATAGCAGTCGCAAAAATTCTAGCAAATTTAAAGATGAATTCCGCCGTAATAGCAACAGGGCTTTTGCACGACGTTGTGGAAGACACAAAATACTCAACCAAAGAGATACAGGAAATATTCGGAACGGAAATAGCGGAAATGGTGGATAGCGTAACCAAAATATCCGATATACAAAAAGGAATGGACCGCACAGCGGAAACTTTCAAAAAATTTTTAGCATATATTTCAAAACATCCGCAAGTGATAGCCATAAAATTGGCAGACCGTTTGAACAATATGTACACTCTGCAATATCTAAGACCGGAGCAGCAGAAAAACATAAGCCAAGAAACCCTTGATTTTTACGCTCCCCTAGCCCACCGCCTTGGTCTTTACACATTCAAATATGAACTGGAAGACCTAGCTTTTAAATATCTGCATCCCGAAGAATATGCAGCAATAGAAAAGCATTTGCAGTTGACCCAAAAAGAAAGGGAAGAATATATACAGTCCATAATATTCCCTATAAGCATAAAGATGAATCTGGAACAGCTCAACTGCGATATAAAAGGGCGCTCAAAGCATATTTACAGCATATACGAAAAGATGAAAACCAGAGATTGCAAAATAGATGACCTTTACGATATTTTTGCCATAAGAATAACCGTTAAGCAAATATCCGATTGTTATATGGCTCTGGGTTATGTGCATAACTTGTGGATGCCGCTATATAGCCGCTTTAAAGATTACATAGCCGTTCCCAAACCAAACCTTTATCAAAGCCTGCATACAATGGTCATAGGCCCTCAGGGTAAACTCGTGGAAGTTCAGATAAGAACCGAAGATATGGACGAAATTGCAGAGCGTGGCATGGCGGCTCACTGGGCATACAAGTTTAACCTAAAAAAGAAAGATATTGATAAAAACATGGACTGGGTGGGCAGAATAACAAAGATGCAACACGAAATTCCAAGTTCAATAGAATTTTTGAGTTTTTTGCACGAAAGTTTTTTACCGGAAGATTCTTACGCATGGACCCCGCAAGGCATGAAAATTACCCTTCCGATAGGGGCTACCATTTTGGATTTTGCCTTTGCCGTGCATACGGACTTAGGTTTGCATTGTGTTGGAGCACGTGCCGCAGACAAGGTCTTTGGCATAGATGCTGTTATTCCAGTAGGTGAAACCATTCTGATTTTGCATAGCGACTCCCAAGAGCCTCAAGAAACCTGGCTCTCCATGGTCAAAACTCAAAAAGCGCAAACCGCCATAAGGTCATGGCTCAGAAAAACCATAGCCACACAATCAGAACTTCTGGGACAGAAAATTTGGCAAAGAGAATTGCAAAGTTTAAAAATCCAAAAGGAAAAAATTCCATCAAATTCCGATATTTGCCGTACTTTTAACACTCAAAGCATAAATTCTTTTTATGAAAATCTTGGCAAAGGCGATATTCCTCTTAAAAGTATCTTGGATTTCTTAAACCAATACTCAGACTATTCCTCTTGGGCAAAGCTCAAACTTTTATTCGCATCATCGGAAAATATTTCAATAAGCATAGGCAACGACGAAAGATTTTTGCTGCACTACGCCTCATGCTGCAACCCATTTCCTGGAAACTCTGTAGAGGGAATTCTAAAAAGCGGCAAAGGAATAGAAATACATAGAGTGAATTGCAAAATTTTGAACAAAATCCCGCAGGAACAACGACTTACCCTATTATGGGAACAGCAAAATTCATCAACCAGAAGCCTTGAATGCGTGTTTCAAATAGAAGCTATGGATAGAGTAGCTATAGAAGAGGACATTTTCCGAGTCATTTCAAAAAATAACGTGCTTGTGAAAAAAACTATATTTAGGAGCAAGGAAGGGCGGGTTGATGGCAGGGTGAATTTACTCGCCTTTAATTCCGCTCAAATAAAGGATGTAAAACAATCGTTGCAAACGGTTGTAGGAGTTCGCAAAGTGGTATTAGTATGACAAACACTGTAAAAATTCATGTTCCGCCTTCGCAGCAAATAATGCGTAACCGCACATATAATTGCCACATGCGCAATTTATACTACGAAAAATCAGCCTATCTATTCAGAAAAATCAAAAAGTTAATCCATTCCAAAAACATATCTCTTAACACCGAACAGTTATCTGAACTTTATAAATTTGAAGAATTCTTGAATGTATGCATACTTTACGCAAAATCTGCGATTTATAGCGGCAAGTTCGAAAAAATATTGCCTTTTTCCCAAGACCACCGCTGGGGAATTTTACAAGAAGAGATTTTGCTCGTGCATTTTTTGGACGAGCAGATTTCAAGCGTTAAATACATGATAAGCCACTTAGAAATAAGCATGAGAATACAGGAATTTGCAAACAAAAATAAAACTGAAGCTCTTGCAAAGCACATATTATACAACATAAGCGAATTGAAAAAAAGCACGGAAGAGGATTTGCATTATTTTTATGATAAGATTGAAAAGAGGTATATGGTTGGCAATAAGTTATTCGGTTATTTGCAGGAATTGCAAAATTTTCAATGAGTGGGCGGTTTTATGGATAAAGAGGATAAAGAGTTTTCAAAGCAACAGCGTGCGATAGGCGGCGCAAGAGATGTGGAAGAGCTTTTGAAAAAAAAGCCCGGTCTTGTTCATCGCGTACTGTTTAAGCAAAAAAGCGGAAACATCAAATTATACGAATTGCAAAAGTTAGCTCAACAGGTTAATGTGCACATTCAGCAGGTGGAAGAAAAACTTTTAAACAAACTGACAAAAAGGCATAATGGCGTTGTTGCCCTTTGCCACGAAAAACCGGTTTTGCCTTGGAACGATACCAGAAAAATTTTACTGGAAGTAAAGCAAAACGACATCCCTTGCAGAATTGTGGTCGCTGCAAATTTGGAAGACCCTCATAATCTGGGAGCTTGCATACGTTCATCGCTTGCGCTGGGTGTTAACTTTATGCTCATTCCATCAAAAGGTTCTTGCGGATTAACCCCAACCGTAGAGCGATGCTCGGCGGGCGCATTGGAAAAAATGAATATTTGCCGCCCCGGCAACCTCGAAATTGCTTTAGGCGAACTTAAAGAAGCAGGTTATCAAATAGTTGGTTTAGATGGAAAATCAGAAACTTCCATAATCGATTTTAAATTTTCAAAACATTTGGTAATAGCTATAGGCGGTGAAGACAAGGGACTTCCTCCATATATAAGAAAATTCTGCGATTCCGTAATAAAAATCCCAATGTCACCAGAAGCTCATTCCTATAATGCAAGCGTGGCTTTATCCCTTGCTTTGTATCATTCTTTTTTCTAAATTTCCTATTGGAGGAAATATTTAAATGAGTATGGCAAAATTGAACTTGGACGGCAAAGATTATTCTCTGCCTATAGTAAAAGGAACACAAAATGAACTCGCCGTAGATGTATCCAAACTGAGGGACCAGAGCGGTTATATCACCCTTGATGATGGTTTTGCCAACACAGGTAGCTGTACAAGCGCTATCACCTACATAGATGGCGATAAAGGTATTTTGCGCTACCGTGGTTACTCTATTGAAGAACTCGCAGAAAAAAGTACCTTTATAGAAACCGCATGGGCAATTATTTGGGGTAGGCTCCCAACCTCAGCAGAACTTCGCCACTTCTCAATGCTTTTAACGGAACATGAACTTTTGCACGAGGGTCTTAGGCACCACTACAATGGCTTTCCACCAGATGCTCCGCCTATGGCTGTTTTAAGCGCAATGATAAATTCAATCGGCTGCTATCACCGCGAATTGCTGACCGACATGAACGACACGGATTTTGAAGAAGCAGCCGCAAAACTGATTTCAAAAGTTCGCACAATAGCCGCTGCCGCATATAAAATGAGCACCGGCAGACCTTTGATGTATGCAATTCCTGAATACGGATATGTGCAAAACTTTTTGCACATGATGTTTTCCTTGCCTAATCACTTATACGTAATGGACCCGGATATAGTGAAAGCCTTGAATCTGATTTTAATTCTCCATGCAGACCACGAGCAGAATTGCAGCACAAGCACGGTTAGAATGGTAGCAAGCGGCGGAGCAAATTTGTTTGCAAGCGTTGCCGCAGGCGTGTGTGCTTTGTGGGGGCATTTGCACGGAGGAGCAAATCAGGCAGTTGTGGAAATGTTGGAAGATATTCGCAAATCCCATTGCTCTGTCAAAGATTTTGTGGAAAAAGTAAAGCGCAAGGAAAATGGAGTTAAGCTCATGGGCTTTGGACACAGGGTATATAAAAATTTTGACCCACGCTCTAAAATTTTGCGAGACATTGCTCAAAAGGTTTTGCAAAAACAAGGGCAGAGTGATAACCTTCTGAATATCGCTCAGGAACTTGCAGAAATAGCTCTGAACGATGAGTATTTTATTCAGCGCAAGCTCTACCCAAATGTGGATTTTTATTCCGGTATAATTTTAAAAGCTATAGGCATACCGCTAAATATGTTCACGGTTATGTTTGCTATTGGGCGCATACCGGGGTGGATTGCCAACTGGAAGGAAATTCACGACAACCCCAAGCAAAAAATCTATCGTCCGCGCCAGATTTACATAGGGGAAAATTTGAGAAATTACGTGCCAATTGACATGCGCTAAAGCGACATCCCCTACTTCTGAATGGCAATTGAACTACGAGCTAATCAGCATTTACTACTTTCTCCAAAATGGAAGAAGCATCTAATTTTATTCAAGACTTTATAGTTGAAGATTTGGGAAACAAGCGGTATAGCGGGGTGCATACCCGCTTCCCGCCTGAACCGAATGGTTATCTGCACATTGGGCACGCAAAGAGCATCTGCATAAACTTTGGCACAGCCTTGAAATTCAAAGGGCTTTGCAACCTGCGCTTTGACGACACCAACCCCACAAAAGAAGATGTTGAATATGTGGATAGCATAAAGGAAGACGTTAAATGGCTCGGCTTTGATTGGGAAGAGAGAGAGTATTACGCAAGCGATTATTACGATTTATGCTACGAATTTGCCGAACAGCTCATCATAGCTGATAAAGCGTATATATGCCACCTAAAGGGTGATGACGTCAGCGAGTATAGAGGGACTCTCACAAGCCCCGGCAAAGACAGCCCTTGGCGAAACCGCCCCACACATGAAAGCCTTGAAATTTTCCGCAAAATGAAAGCAGGTGAAATTGAAGAAGGCGAAGCATTTTTGCGCGCAAAAATAGACATGGCAAGCCCCAACATGAATATGCGCGACCCCGCCATTTACCGCATTAAAAAAGCGGCTCACCACCGCACCGGCGACAAATGGGTTGTGTACCCGATGTACGACTATGCCCACCCCATCGGTGACTGGATAGAGGGAATAACGCATAGCATCTGCACTTTGGAATTTGAAGCTCATCGCCCTCTTTATGAGTGGACCTTAAACGAAATTAAAGCCCTTATGGATAGCGGCAGCTACACGCCAAGCCAAAAAATGCCAGAGGCTTTGCCGCGCCAAATAGAATTTGCCCGCCTGAATTTAACCTACACCGTTATGAGCAAAAGGCTCTTGAGGGAATTGGTGGAAAACAACCACGTCCTTGGCTGGGACGACCCACGAATGCCAACAATCAGCGGACTGCGCCGCAGAGGTTACACGCCAAGCTCCATTCGCGAGTTTGCGGAGAGAATAGGCGTTGCCAAAACAGATAGCGTTGTGGATATTCAACTCCTTTATTTTTGCATAAGAGAGGAATTGAATAAAAACGCGCAAAGAGCAATGGTAGTTTTAGACCCGTTAAAGGTTGTAATCACAAATTGGGAAGAAGGCAAAGAGGATATTTTAGAAGCCGAAAATAATCCCGAAAATTTAGAGCAAGGAAACAGAAAAATTATCTTTGGCAGAGAAATTTACATTGAGCGAGAAGACTTTATGGAAAATCCGCCAAAAAAATACTTCCGGCTTTTCCCTGGTTCTGAAGTTCGCTTAAAAGGCGCTTATTATATCCGCTGCGAAAAAGCCATTAAAGATGCTGATGGAAATATAGTTGAACTCCATTGCGTTTACGACCCGGAGAGCAGAGGTGGCGAAACTCCGGATGCTCGCAAGGTAAAGGGAACGCTGCATTGGGTTAATTGCAAAACCGCTGTTGACATTGAAGTTCGCCTTTTTGAAAACCTATTCACGCTGGAAAATCCGGTATCAATTCCAGAGGGGAAAAATTATATGGATTACGTGGATAAAAATTCCCTTGTAATAAAACAAGCAAAAGCAGAACCGCTGTTCTCAAATGTTAAGCCATTCGATAGATTCCAATTTTTGAGACACGGCTATTTTTGCGTGGACTCCAAAGACACGCAAAAGCCTGTATTCAACCGCATAGTTGGCTTAAAGGATACCTGGGGTAAGCTCCAAGCTGCTGGAGGTTAGAGAATTTCTCAAACATAATATCCGCAAGCGGATGTTTTTTGTTCGGCAAATTTAACATTCTCTCCAATGGGCAATAGACGTTTGCGTATTTTATCAAGGCTCTGTCGGTTTTCCAGCGGCTGTTTTCGCCTGTTGAATTTCTGCAAGAGGAATTCCAGCCTATTAACATGCTTGGAATTTTGCATTGTTTGGCTTGCTGTAAAATGTTAGCGTATTGACCTTGAGTGGAAAACAGAATAAAAATATCGAATTTTCTAAGCTCATTTGCTACCACCCAATCTGCAAACATATTTTTGTTAGGCATTGGTTTTGCCATATTTGCTGTTTGCGCGTAATGAATCTCATAACCAGAATAGGTTATATTTTTCTCAAATTTTAAAATAGCCTCTTTAACATCGCTTTTGTAAAAAGCTCTTTGCGGATTTTCGCTTGGCTGGTAAAAATGTTTTTCGATTTTTAAATGCTCAAAATCGCTTTTCCATTCAAACCTGCGTTCTATCTCATAGCGCAAATACGCTTCCATAGCGGCTACGCTCAATCTGGAACGCCTGTCATGTTCATGTTTGTAAAAGTCGCTTACGCGCTTAAACGAAAATCCGTCTATGCAAAAATATGCTTTTTTCACAGCTACCTCACGTTTATGTTTTTAACATTAGACGCTTGTCAGCGGAAAAAAAATTCAATTACGTCAATTTTGCAAACAACTGTTGACGTTTTTATCTTGAAAACAGAAGACTTTAAAGAACCAGGTGCATAATGGAACGCCCAAAATCAGACCCCATAACCCGAATAATTTCCCAAATATGGTCAAAATTCCGAGGACCACAACCGGATTCATGCGCATACGGGAGCCGTATATGCGGGGATTGAGTATATATGCCTCAATAGCGTGTATCACGGTAATTAAGATTACTGCCATAAACATTTGAAACGGACCGTGGTCTTGCAAAGAAACCATGCAAATAGGCACGGAAGATATAAACACCCCTGCTATAGGCACAAAACTGCACAAAAACACGGTTGTGAGCAAAAACGCCGAGTATTTTCCAATGCCGAGCAGCCAAAGCCCAATGCCGGTTAAAATGCTATTTATAACAGCTATGAAAAATTGCGCTTCTAAAGATTTTCCCAGCAGTCCGGAAAATTGCATTATTTCGGGTTTTACCTCATGGAAAACAAATGCCAAGCGTGATTTCTCAAGTTTTGCAAAGGAATCGGCAAGGCGAGGGTAATCCAAAATTATTAAAAAGGAGAACAGCATAGATAGTAGAAATGAGCTGGCTATCCCTATCATTTTCCCCGAATACAGCAACACCATCGCTAGATTTTTTTTAATGTTCCCAACTCCTTCGGTAGATGGCAAATCAAAGAAATGATGCAGCAGCAGCAGTGTGGGAGACCTATCAGTATAGCCTTCTTGCAAAGAGGAAAATTTCATATCTATGAGCATTTGATTGAAAACAGGAAAAGATTCGGCAAGCGAATTTATTTGCTTATCCACAGCCACTATGTAACTGTCAAAATTGTGCAGAAACAGCCCTGTTTGTATTTTAACTTCTGTCACCAAAAAATATATAGTTCCGCTCAGTAAAAGCAAAAGCACTATGCCTATCAGAAATGTTCTCGCCGTGCGATTTTTTATCCTGTTTTTAAGCCTTTCCCCGGCACGGTATTGCAGAAAAGCGAATACAAATGTCAAAAATATGAGCAAAAAGAAAGAGCGTAGCCAATAAAGGAGCAAAAAAAGCAAAATCCAAACAGCAATTTTTGCAAACTGCGGATATTTTTTCACTATCCAAGGCGGGGGTAAATTTTGCATTTGGGTTATAATGTAGAAAATAGGGGCGTATGCAATACGCCCCTACGGTTGTTGCCGCTACCTCACCGCGATACGCACTGTTTGGTTGCCTGCTTTCACCACATATATTCCTTTTGTCTGAACCGGAATTCTCAGAATTTGAGAATTTTCAGAATTGTTGGAATATATTTGCTTGCCTTGCAGACTGTATATTTGGACTTTTGTGTTTTTTGGCAGGTTTTCTAGCATTATGGCGTTGGCTGTTGCTTGCACACGGATACTGCCTGTTGCTATCTGTGGGATTATGGGGGTGTTCGCTGCTATTGCCCACGGCAGGAGAATATCGTCGGTTTCGCCGTCTTCCCATTCGTAGTTATCCTTGTCTTTCAGGGCTACTGTTGCGGTGTAGCTGCTTGCGTTTGTGCCTTTGTCGCCTGTGATGGTGTAGGCGGCGTTTGCGGCTATGCCCGCTGATTGTTCGCCGCCCGTGTAAACGAGGGATATGTTTGTGACGGTTGGTTTGGCTATTTGCTTCTTGGCTATGGTGAAATCAATTCTCTTTGCTCCTACGTAAGGGGCATCGGGAGGGAGGGTTATCCTTAGCGTGTATTCGCCTGCGTTTGTGGGGGGAGTGTCGTCTTGGCTGTGCCCTGTGCCTGCCCATTCGTAAACCAGTTCGCCTGTGTATGGCGGGGCGGTGGCGGCTCCGGTGTAGCCGCTTTTGGGAGTGCCGTCGTATGTGTAGCTGTTGACTTCTGTGACGGTGATGGCTATCTCTTCTTTGGCGGTTGCTTCAAAGGTTATGGTGGCGGTGGTGGGGAAGTAGTTTTGGCTTGTGATGGTGATTGCTTGCGTTGCTGTGCCGCTTGTTTTGCCTGCGCCTTTGTAGGATAGTATTCCATTGCCGTCAAGCGAGATGGCGGCTAGGATGGTTGGGTCGCTGCCAGCTAATGCCCCTGCCAGCGAGTAGCCCAGTGTGCCGTGGTCGGCTTTGTTGAGTGTTAAAGTTTTTAGGTCGTATGTGTGGGTGTTTGCGTTTGAGGCTGAGATTTGGTGAAGAATTTGGGAGTTGTTTTCTAAGCCGCTGGCTCTGTTCACTGTGACTGCCATGTTCTGCGTGAGGGTGTTGTAGTTTGCGGGGTCTGTGGGGGTGAACTTTACCTGATGCTGCGTGCCGCTATGTGCTACATCTAGGCTCGTGGTGCTTTCCGTGAACGCGAATGTGCCTGCCCCGCTTTGCCCTGCGAATATGGCATCGGCTAGGGTTTGCCCGTAGGTTATTGTGGCGGAGGTGGGCCAGGTGATGGCAGGGTCGGCTTTGTTTACCGTGATGCTCACGCTCACGCTTGACAATGTATTGTAATTATCTGTGTCTGTTGGGGTATATTTCGCGTTGTGCGTTTGCGGTCCCGCGTTGCCAACAGGCGTAGAATTTGCACTAACCCACGACCAGCCAGCAGGCAGCGAGACGTTTGCCAGCGTTTGCCCGTAAGTGGCGGTTAAGCCTGTGGGAGTGGTGGCTGTTATTTTGTTTACCGTCACGCCCTCTATTGGGATGAAGCCTGTGTTTGTGCCGTTGGCGTAGGCTATGCCGTTACGCATATCCCACGTTGCGATTGTTGGGGAGTGTGCGAAAATATCGGTGGTGCTCAATGCTGTGTATGTGGTGGTGTTTGCCGATTTGTTCCACGCGACTATTGCTGGGTTGCCGCTTGTCGCGAGATTTTCGGTTAAGACTCCGTAGATGTTAGTGCCGTAGGCAAACACAACTCCGCCTGTTAAAGTAATAGTGCCTGTGCTGCTTTTATAAATCGCGTAGCCGTCTTTCGCAAGAACAGCACCGCCGCTTATGGTCACCGTTCGGGAGGAAGCGCTGTGGTAGATGGCGCTGCCGATGTTGCTTTTGTAATTAACGTTAGCCGTGTTTTCCACCGTGCCGCCTGTTATTTCAACCGTACCTGAGTTTTGAATCGTTCCTTGTTCTACGGTTACATTTTTCGATGTCACTTTCGCAGTGCCCGACACCGTGATTTTTCCACCGTAGTTGTTGCTAACCGCCACGCCCGTTGTAGCCGAGACCGTGCCGCCGCTTATGGTCACCGCTCCGGTGGAAGTGTTCCTAACCGCATAGCCCGTTGTAGTTGAGACCGTGCCGCCGCTTATGGTTAGCGTTCCGGTAGAATTGAAATTAAGCAGGTATCCACCCTGAGTCGCCGTAAGTTCCGCGTCGCTTGTGACCGAAGCACCGTTACTTATAGTTATGATATTAGCTGTAGAACCAGAACCTACCACTGTCAGTTTACCAGCAAGCGTAATCAGCCCCCAATCATCGCCGTTTGTTCCGCCGTTAAATGTTATAGCTGCCGGGTTGATGTTAAGCACGGAAGTTCCATTGCCGAAGGTTATGGTGCAGTCCGCCCCATTCGCATCGGTTTTGATGGCGTCGATGACGGTTTGGATGTTACCAGTCCCTACCGTTGTGCCGTCTTTGGTAGCGGTAAAGGTGCCGCTGCCCGTTATGAAATAGGTTGCGGCGTGTGAGGTTATTGCGAAAACCGCCAGAAAGAGGGCGATTAGTTTAGGTGTGGTCATAGAGATACTCCTTTGGTTGGGGGGTGAATGGGAAATTCTTTGTGGTTCAGACGTTTTTCTATATTTTTCTCTTCTACATTCGCTCTGCAATGGAGCGGCTTTATTATATCACATAAAAAATTTTTTCCACGAGGATTATTATGCCAAAAAAACTGCCGAAGTTTGCTCCGCTCACTTTGGACTTCACTTTCAAAAAAGCTTTCGCCAACGAGCAAAGCACGGAACTGCTTTTGTTCCTTCTTAACACTTTCCTTGATAGAGTTCTCAAAGAATCTATTATAGATGTGAAAATAATACACACCGTTCAGCTTGGCAGAACCAAGAGAAAAAGAGGTGCTGTGTTTGATATTCAATGCGAGGATGCCACAGGCACTAGGTTCATTGTGGAAATGCAAGTAGAGGAACAGAAGCACTTTATCAAGAGAAGTCTCTTCTACCTGTGTATGGCTGTGGCTAATCTTGCAAAGAAAGGCAAAATGGAGAGCAAGGGGAAGAAAGTTCCTTACGACTACAACATTCCTGTTGTCTATACGCTCAGTTTTCTTGACTTTGATGCGGATTTCGGGAAGGGTTGTGATGAGGTTATTCAATACATATCCCTCTCCAACGAGCTTCACCCTGAGGTTCGCTATAATCTTATGCGTATGATTTTTGTCCGTCTTACCAGATTTGCCAAAACTGAGGGGCAATGCAAGAGCGACCTTGACAGGATGCTTTTCATATTCAAGAATGCTCACACTCTTGGCAAAGTGCCCAAGAGCTTTAAGAAAACGGTGTTCAAACGTCTTTTTGAGATTTCGCGAATTTCTAACTTTACGGATGAGGAGCTTATGGATTACGAAAGTGATATGAAGCGTTTCAGTGACCATGCGAATGCCTTGGCTTATGCTGAGGAGAAAGGTGTTATGAAAACTGCCAAGAATATGCTTAAAGAAGGGCTTAACCCTACCCTTGTAGCTCGCATAACCAAGTTGCCACGAAAAGAAATTTTGGCATTGAAGCGAGCTTAGGCAAACCGCTACGGTTGGGTCATACGCCATTTTGCGCCCCCTCCATCCGGCTTCGGAAGGAGGTAGAAATGCTTTTTGAACCATTCCACGCTTCAGCGGGGTGTCTGCCGGAAGGCAGACGGGGTGTGGGCTGTTTAAGAACCCAGAAGTTGAGGGGGGG
>Ga0268262_10002952_pt1 | contig 19018 bp, 15 predicted proteins | sample TergutNc150P3_FD_190354 | JGI IMG/M metagenome (GOLD analysis project Ga0268262, IMG submission 190354) | Nasutitermes corniger P3 segment gut microbial community from laboratory colony in Florida, USA - Nc150 P3 (SPAdes) (version 2) | ecosystem: Host-associated > Arthropoda: Insects >...
TTACCGTAGACGATGTAAGGGACGCCCCCACATTCGCGGACATATGGGAAAGCGCCATAAAGCCCTTTATCGGCGGCCTTCCCCTTGCGGCCCACAACGCCCCGTTCGACATGGGCGTACTCTGGGCGGTTCTTGAATGGTATGAGCTGGATATCCCAACACTGCCTTACTTCTGTACTTTAAGCCTGGCCCGGCATACCTGGCCTGAACTTGAATCTCATGCCCTCGCAGCATTGGCGGAACACTTCGGCATTGTCTACAACGCGCATAACGCCCTCGCAGACGCGGAGACCTGCGGGAAACTTGTACATATAGTTGCTAAAAAATTCCGCTGTGCGAACGCGAGCATTGATCGCTTGCTCAGTATCGCAGGAGTGGAGATGAATGTGCTCCAGTAGTTTTACCGCCGATACCTTGCGGCCATGGCCCGTACCGTCGCAAGGACAGTCTGTAAGTCAATATCATCGAGAAACGGAGCCGTTTCGCTGATTTCATTAATAGAAGGATTTGACGACTTTTTTTGCGAATCGGCTCCGGTCAAGAGGTATTCCACCGACACCTTGAGGGCTTCCGCGATGAGGAACGCCTCGTCCGCCCTTGGGATGATATTTCTGTTTTTCCACGAGGAAAAAGTCCCTTTGGGTATCTGCGTCTTCCGGTACAGCCATTCGAAGCTGGTTTGCTGCCTTCCCACCTCTTTTTTGACCATTTTCCAGAAGAATTCGGCATCCATTCTGTCATACTATGGCATACCAGTCCGCAATTGAATGATTTTCCTGTTGACAAATGTATGCAAATGAATTAAAATACAATGGATTTTATTATTTTGCATACTAATTTTGGAAAAAACTGGTTTGATCAGGCGCTGGGTGATAGATCGGCTGGGTAAAATCAGCAAAAAGTTAGTTTTAAGGAGGCCAATTATGGCAGATAAGGTTTATTGTAAACATTGCGGGAGTTCTTACTCGTCCATCAGCAGCCTAACTTCAGGCAGTTGCTCAAAGAGCCCTACAAAACGCCACCAGCCTTATGAAGGCAGTGAAAAACCAAAATACTATTGTGAGTATTGCGGTAGCTCTTACTCGTCCATCAGCAGCCTAACTTCAGGCAGTTGCTCAAAGAGCCCTACAAAACGCCACCAGCCCTATGAAGGTGATGAAAAAAGTAAGTATATATGCAAACATTGCGGGAGTTCTTATTCGTCCATCAGCAGCCTAACTTCAGGCAGTTGCTCGAAGAGCCCTACAAAATACCACCAGCCTGCAAAATAGATTTATGCAGGAACTATATGGATGACCTCACAAGAGCGCATTCATAAAATTATTGAAGAGGCAGGGACGTATTCTTATAAGAATGAAGGCTTAGTCGATTCGTTAACCGTGGGATCATGGGTTTTAGAGGAATGAAATATTTATAAGGAAGGTTTTGTATGAAAAACAATAAGTCAAAAGACAACCCCATACTAATAATTCTGACTTTGGTATTGCTTGTTCTGTTTTGTATTGCTGCTGTAATAACCAGAGCAATAGATTTTTTTGACATGCCTGCCAGTTTTTTAGGCGCCGCGTTGGGAGCTGTCATAACAGCGGTTGTTACACAACTATTGCTAAAGGGTCAGGCAAAAACTGCTGAAGAGACAGAACGCAATGTAAGAGTATTTGAATTAAAAAAGGATGTTTTTACTGAATATATCAACAAAGTTTGGCAAATTTGGTCAGATCAGCGAATTGATGATAATGAATTTGAAGAGCTTTGTTCTTTTTACTATAAAGATGTCTCTATGTACCTGAAAGACCCTGAAACGAGGAAAGAATTTGTTGATTGCCTTATTAACATAGGCGATTGCCTTGGAAAAGGAACCGATGAAAATTACAAAAATATCAAGAATAATATTTTCGGGATTATTAATATTCTGGTAAAAGATCTTGGATTGGGTGGTTCCGTGGATGAAGAACAGCATGAACGTCTTACGAAAAAACTTCTTCCGGGATTCTTCAAAAAGGTAATCGAAAAAGAGATTTTTAATGTTATGCAAGGAATGAGTAAAAGTTTTTTGCCAGGAAGATATGAGCCTTTTTATTTTGATAATAACGAATACCTTTGCTTTTATTGTGATACCGAAAAAACGGCAAGAGTCAATTTCGCAAAAATAATTATTGGCCCATTTAAGGAATTCAGAGAAAATGATGGCCAAAAAGAATGGATCGATGGTGATATAGGAGTTTATTTTTGTGCTGATATAAATTGGAATGGATGGCGACCAGATGAAAATACGCCTTATCTAGGTGATTACAAGGCAGGAAAAGCTGGGGAGTGGTACCGCATAATTAAAACAAAAGGAATTATAAAAGATAGTAACATTACTTGCCCAATAAAGCGTGCGAATGATAAAGAGCCTGAGGATAAAGGCGTGTATCGTATTAATTTTGGTAAAACTGACGAACTTGCGGATAAATATTCAGTGAATTATCCGGATATTGCCAGGGTACTTGCAAAACGAGTGGGAATATTTTTTGACGAAGAAAAAATAGACTTGAAAAATTTGGAAGGAAATCCAACAGGAGAGGCTGTGTCTATCATTGAGTTTATGCGCCTTTATAAACTTATTGAATAGCCGATAGCAGTCAGGTAGCGAAGCCTGGATGTGAAGGATGATTAGTCTAATGATAAATACTCATCTCGCTTTGTTTTTTCAGATGACTATTTCCCTGAAATAAGAGAAGACGGGACACATCCATATCATCATATCAGGTGCTACAGGAATACGGCGGCTATGATTACCGGCAAAGATTATCATTTTTCTGATTATGTTTGGGATTATTTATCTTTTTACAATTTTTTTCAAAAAAATGTTGGGGTAGGGGCAAAGGGAAAAGAATTTATAAATGAAAAGTTAATTGAAGACTCACAAAAAGCGTATTTTGAAGTCATCAATATACTAAAGCCGGAACTAATCATCGCATGGGGACGTAGTAGTCTATATTATGCATGGGTTCCTCAGGATGACTGTAAGATAATAAACGAAGAATGTTTTCTTTATAAATATAAAAAATATCCTGGCACTATTATTTGGCATATTTCTCATCCTTCACAAGGATTTCCCTATGGTGAGTATCACAAAGAATTCGAAAGAATAACTAAGGAAACAAATATTGATATTTCAAAATTAATGGAAAGCAAGTAACTATAGAAATAAAAAATAAGTGAGTAATTCCGACGATGAAATTGAAGTTTGACAAGATGTAAAATTTAGCTTATCATAAAAATATGGATAAAAATGTTCCTATCCCTAGAAAGGAGGTAACACCAACGATGACCGCCGCGCAAAAAGGCGATGTGATTTATGTCAATCGCGGTTTGTATCAACACTATGGAATCTACAATAACGATAAAAGCGTGATACACTTCTCTCCGGATCAAGGAAAGGAGATAAGCGCGGAAAACGCTTATATACGGGAAACTTCACTTTCAGAATTTCTGGATGGTGGCAGTCTGGAAATAGATCATTCGGTAAAGCCGGTTTTCCCGGCAGAAGAGATAGCCCATCGTGCCCTTCGCCTGGTTGGTACGAATCTGAAAAAATATAAACTGCTTTCTTTTAATTGCGAGCATTTTGCTTTTTGGTGCGCCACCGGTAAATTGAAATCAAAACAGGTAGAAAGAGGGGCGAAAATTGCGGGAGGCGTCACGCTTGCGGCAACAGCGGCAATCCTTTTAAAGATACTGTTGGATAGAGACAAACCTGAAATGGGAAGGCAAAAAGAAGTGTAGAATGGCTGATTCTATAAAAAGCATTATTAAGGAGAAATTATGGCAAATTTTACGAAGAAACAGGCTGAGGAAGAATTTTCAAAATATTCAAGGAATGTTACAGAGGACGACGTTTCCGGCGTTTTGGAAAAAGAAGAGGCTATTTTAAATAAAGCCCATGGACCGCTGGGAAAATTTTTCAATAACATCAAGCTCCTTTTTTCTGTAGTCAAGGATTACGCGAACGGGAAATATAAGGAAATACCGTGGACAACAATAGCGGCTATAATTGGCTCGTTGATATATATTTTCAGCCCGATAGACTTAATTCCGGATTTTATTCCTATACTGGGATTAACCGATGACGCCCTGGTATTTAGCCTGTGTTTGGCAGCTATAGAGACCGACTTAAAAAAGTATGAAATATGGAAAAGTCATTATGTCGAGTATGAAATAATTGAAGAAAATAAAGATTGCCAGATTAACTCCAGCTAACAAGAGGAGAATTGTGGAAGGCAAAAAAATTTCAGGTGAACCTAATTTTGATACATTTGAAGATGGGGCCTATTGGACTAACGGCAAGGAGGTGTATTTTTTACATACAGAAATAAAAGGGGTTGATATAAAGACATTTATGGTAATAAAAGGAATAGAAGTACTTCATCAAAAGATTGATTATGCAAAAGACAAAAATAAATACTATTTCGGTAGCAAGGTAATATCAAAAGATGAATTTGAAAAAGAGGTGGGTAAAAAAAGAGCACGGATGTACTGCACATAATTATAAATCCATAAAAGCCACATCTTTCTCCCTCAAAAGGTTCAGCTTTCCGCTGTCCGCCAGCCGTTGAATGGAAGCTGGAATTGTTTCAATATTGCAATTGGCTATTTCGAGCCTTTTAAGCGCCGGAAGATCAGCCAAATAATCGGGCAGGCTTGTTATTTCAGTATTGCTTAAATTAAGAATTTTAAGCGATGCAAGTTTGGATGCCGAATCCGGAAGGCCGGTAAAGGGGCTTCTTTTTTCGATAGCTTCATCCTCATAGTAATAAGGCGGGTTGTCGGATTCGTAATACCATGGCCGCATAATATCGGGACTACTGTAAATGCCCAGCAACACGAGATTAGTCAAATTTCCTATCGAAGCGGGAAGATCCTTTATGACGGTGTATTGCAACTGAAGCCCCAGGAGGGAAGCGATGTTCCCGATGCTTTCCGGCAACGCGGTAAGTTTACCGCCTCGGATGTACAATGTTTTTAGGGAGCGCAAATTTCCGATAGTGTCAGGCAGGGATTCAAGTTCCGTACAGCGCAAAAGGCGGATTTTTTCCAGTCTTGATAAATTGCCGATAGTTTTGGGCAGGGTTTTGATTTTGGTCCGGTACAGGTAAAGCCTGGTTAAAGACGATAAATTTCTGATTGACTCAGGCAGAACGGAAAAAGACGATCCGTCAATCTCCAGAGTTTCTAGCAGGCCGAGATTGCCGATTGAATCCGGCAGGCCGGTAATAATGTCGGATGCTATGCGTAGCTCCCGAAGAAAACTTAGTCCGCCCAACCAGTCAGGAACAGGTTCAAGTGCAACATTATGAAGTGCCAGGCTTTTTAATTTTGAAAATTGTCCCATCGCCGCCGGCAGTACTAAAGGCATTTCCTGTTTTTCTTCCCCGTCATTGCTGTAACGCTCGTTATCTATATCCAACACTTCGAGATTGCGGAGATTGGCAAATGACACAGGCAAAGCGGCAACATTGCAGTTTATGTATAATTCCTCAAGAGAGGAAAGGCTGCCGAAAGATTCCGGAAGGCGAATGATGCCATACTGAATATCCCTAAAAAAGGGATTTCTACTTTTCCTGAACTTCTTCTTCATTATTGCATGATAATCTTTCTCAAACTTAAACACCTTTAATGCTTTTAAAGCGCCAAAGGATTCGGGGAGCGTTTCAATTTCCGTATCGATAAGTTCTAGTTTTTCTAGCGCGGATAAGTTTCCGATAGATTCGGGCAGGGTTTTTATTGGGCCTTCTATGTACAGATATTCAAGGTTTGTCAGTTCCCCAATCCAATCAGGAATTGTCAATTTGGAGAATAGCTTTTGTGTACCGCTAAGTGATAACTTTTTAAGGTTTTTGAATTCCCTGACGCAATCCGGGACTTTGGTTATGGATATTGATGTAAGGTCAAGAACCTCCCCTCCGGAATTACGGCACTCTTCTATTCGATCTGCGATTGTATCCGGTACATAATAACTTGTCTCCATCTTGATTCCTATTAGCGTAAATATGGTATATTGATGTAATGAAAATAGCAATAGATATGGATAATACAATAATTGATGAACTGGGCTCAACATTGCGTCCCGGAATAGTCAATTTTCTCGAAAAAGCATCAACAAGAAATGAATTGATCTTATGGACAAATTCAAGAAGAATACGGGCAATGGAAATATTGGATTACTTTAATTTAAGAAAATACTTTGTCAAAATAATATCAAGGGAAAATTATGATCCGGAAGAAATTGGATTAAGGAAGAACATTGCAGAATATGACTATGACATCATAATAGATGATGATCCTGAGGAAGTCGAATGCAATAAAAAAAACGGGAAGATCGGCATTTTAGTAGAGCCTTATAGAAAAAACAAAAAAATTGATGAAAACGAAATGGAAAAAATAATTGAAGAATATAAATTGTAACCCCCCTCACCCCCTCCGGTGTTTTCTTCGCTGTGAGGGATGCCAATTCCGGTCATGCTTTATACGTTCATCTCCCGTCCTAAATAAAGACAATTCTCCGCTATCCGCCAGCAGTCGTATTGAAGGCGGGATTGTTTTGACTTTACAATCGACAATTTCCAGTAACTCAAGCGCCGGAAGATCGCCCAAAGAAGCGGGCAGGCTTGATACTTCCGTGTTGTTCAATATTAAGTACTTCAGCGACGCAAGTTTTGACACCGTGTCAGGAAGAATGGCAAGGGGGCATTTCTTTTTTATATCATCTTTGTCCTCGTCCAATTTATTAGGCTGGTACTCGATGAAATCCCAGTATCTAGGATTGGAATAATTGTAAACGCCCAGAAATTCCAGATTAGCCAAATTCCCTATCGACGCGGGGAGGCTTGCTATATCGGTGTATTGCAGCCTTAGCACACGAAGCGAGCTGAGGTTCCCTATGCTTTCCGGCAGGGCGGTAAGTTTGCTGCCCTGGATGTACAGGGTTTCAAGCTTTGCCAGATTGCCGATAGAGTATGGCAGTGTTTTAATTTCTGTCCGGTACAAGTGTAAATCCTTCAAGGATGAAAGATTCCCGATTGATTCAGGCAGGGCTGAAAGGGAACGGATGTTAATATCCAGAGTTTCCAGGTTTTTGAGATTGCCTATTGAATCTGGGAAGGTTGTAAGATCTTCGCCCTTTATATTAAGAGTTGTCAGGTTCTTTAGTCTTCCAAAATTTTCCGGCAGGGCAGCCAGCCTGGGACAGTCAATAAAAAATTCCTTAAGCGAAAAAAGACTGCATAGCGAATCCGGCAGGCTGGTTATCGTGTCGGTAGTCAGGTAAAGCGTTGTAAGGGAACTTAATCCGCCCAGCCAGTCAGGAATTGGCTTGATAGCGACGCTAATAGTCAGCTCTTTCAAGTTTGAAAGCCGCCCAATTGACACAGGCAAGGCAAGCGGGGCAGGTTTTTCATCACCATGGCCGAACATCCCTTTGCCTATTTGCAGTATCTCAAGACTGCAAAGATTCCCAAATGAATCCGGCAACGATTCAAGTTTTGTGCCTTCAATGTAAAGGTCTTTTAACGAACTTAGATTTCCGAAGCTCTCAGGCAATGTTGCCAGCTGGTCGCAGTTATCAATAGAAAGAAATTCAAGGGAGCTTAGGTTGCCGAAAGATTCGGGCAGGGCGTTGAAATTATAGGAGGACTGAGCCGCCGGACCGCCGTAAGCCCCTCCGTCTTTATAGTGATAATTCAGCGCAATGTAAAAGCGCAGGGTGAGTTTTTTCAAAGACCGGAGCTTGCCGAAAGACTCAGGCAGCGCAACGAGATTGCCAGTTATGCATATATCCTCAAGGGTCGAGATACTGCCGAAAGATTCAGGCAAACGTATGGCATCGTCATCTTGCCCTTGCTCCAAATCAAAGACCTTTAAAGACTTCAGGCCGCCTAAAGTGTCAGGGAAATGCAAAGTTTTGCTGTCGCTAAAATCAATTTCCTGGAGCGAGGCGAGATTGCCAAAAGATTCAGGCAGGCGGGAGAGGTTTCCGCCATAAGTGCTGAAGCATTTCAGGTTTTGCAGACTGCCGAAGGATTCCGGAAGCGTTTCAATTTCCGTATGGGTAATCTCAAGTTTTTCCAGCGCGGATAAATTCCCGAATGATTCCGGCAAACGGCGGATTTTACCACCACTAATTGATAATTCACAAAGCGATGAAAGGTTGCCGAAAGATTCAGGCAAATGTTCAAGGTAGTGACAGTGCCCTATGCTAAGCCGTTCAAGGAACGATAGATTTCCAAAGGAATCCGGCAGGGTTTCCATGCAAAGAGAAGAAAGCTGTAGTTCCTTTAGGGATTTTAAATTTCCAAAAGAATCAGGCAGTTTTTTAAATTTAGTATCGCCTTCCACGCCTGTTCCTGATAGTTCCAACTTTTCCAGAGAAGCAAGTTCATCAATATTTTCAGGGAGTTCCTTTAAGTCTCCATCAATGGTTAATTCCTTGAGCGATGAAAGCTTGCATATTGATTTTGGCAAGGTTTCTATTCTGTTACAGCTTATATCCATATTTTTTAGATTGTTTAAATTTTCTATGCTTTCAGGAATCTTTGTTACTCCTTGTCCAAGGTGCAGATATTCGAGATTTGAAAGCTCTCCAATCCATTGTGGAATAGCGATTGATATGGGCAGAAGTAACCTTTTTAACCGATTAAAAATACTGCTATAAGCTTCCCAAAAATGACCGCCAATGAATAATTCTTTTAGTTTTTTAAATTCACGGATGCATTTAGGGACTTTGCCGATACTCGTTGCGAATATGTTAAAGCTTTCCAGATTACAAAGCCGGTCCAGGTTGCGGGGGAGCGATTTCAGTTGTATATTTTCCGAAAGATCAAGCTCCTTAAGGCTAGTCATTGAGCCAAGCCACTCCGGAATCTTTGCTAGCTCATTGTTGCCCAGCTTTAGGCTTTCAAGCTGCAATGCGCTTAAAAAATCAGGGAGCGCCTTAAGTTTCGTATGGCCCAAATCAAGGCGGACAAGGCGGGGAAGCCCGGCTAAAAAAGCGGGCAGACGGTCAAGTTCGTTTATCTGCTCATCCAGATAACATACAGTACTGTTACGGATTACGGTTTCCCATTTGCCTGAATGACCCAAATCAAGGGCGCGGAGGTTTTTTAAATTTCCGATGAACTCCGGTATGGCGTAAAGCTCATTGGCGCTGATGTCCAGTCCTTCCAGTAAGGTAAAACCACCCAGCCATTCAGGCAATGCGGGCAAACAATTCGCGCCAAGATAAAGAGTCCGTAAATTTACAAGATTTTTCATTGGATCAGGCAGCGATGTAAGCCCGCAGTGACGCAAATTGAGATATTTCAGCGCTGTAAAATCCCCAATCCAATCCGGCAAAGTTCTATCGTCATATCGCAGACAAAGCGATTCAAGATCAAGATATTCAAGGGATGTAAGCCGTTTAAGGCAGGTCGGTATTTCCCAGAAAATGTTTAAGCCAATATTAATGGAAGTAATGTCTTTAAGAGCGCCGATGGAATCGGGCATGGAACCGATCCTGTTACCACGCAGGTTGAGCTTTTTCAACTTGCGTAAATTGCCCAGCCAGTCCGGCAGGGAATCCAGTTGATTGTAGCTCAGGTTGAGCTCGGCAAGTTTTTCAAAGCCTTCAAGCTCGGCGGGTAGTTCCGCCATATCAAGATTGGAAAGGTCAAGGGCATTTCCACCGGTAAGACGGCAATTGTCTATCCGCCTTGCGATTTCCTTTCTATTTGGCACACGATCAAATCTAATCATTCTGATTCCTTTTGATGCAAATATAGCACACTTGATCTATCATAGAACGCCAGATCGGTTTTTTGCTAAAATTTTTCACCCTGGCATCCTATGACAGGCTAATGTGATATATTAATATACGGAGGCAAAAAATACAAACAATCGTACTAATAACCCGCGAAAACAGCGAGAAGGTAACCCATGTTTCAGTGTATCTTTGCAGTAATTACAACGAGGCAAACCATTTTTGCCATTTTGTAAACCGCCTTTCGCTTGCCGGCGAAGACAAACTTATTGCCAAAAGATAACGGCCAACGCCGAACACTCTCTGGAAAAATATCGACCTCCAATCTTTGACGATTTTGTCAAAGTTGACGACAGAACTATACAGCGCGTTTTGCGTGAAGTGGATTGGCAAATACTTGCAATCGCGCTAAAAGACGCCAAAAAAGAGGTGAAGGATATCTTTCTCAGGAATATGTCAAAGCGTGCGGCAGGCATGATCGAGGAAGACATCGAATATTTGTCGTCGCCAACTGAATCGGATATAGAAAACACCAGGCAGCTTAATGAGTATTATGGGGGTATGATAATCAGGGATGCCATAAAAAAATGTAGTTCGCGTACTATTTTACAGGCGTTTAAGGGCATCGACAAACAATACAGAACGTTAATTATGCAATACCTCCCAACAAAAACCACAGACGAGATCACTGAAATTATAGCGAAGTCCGATAAAGAATATATTGATTTTTGCTCTTTAAGCGAATCGCGGAAGGCCCAACAGCAAATAATAAACGCGATAAACAAAGGGGCCAAAAATTTAAGCAAGGGTGAAGTTCTTAAGGATTAATTGGACAGGAGGCAGTATCATCACCGGGCTGGTTCACAACTGCCAGTTCCGCAATTAATAATCATCCTCCCGACACCTCCCTGACCATGATTGTAGCTCAGGCATTTCGACCGCTTTACTGACCTGTTCTTTCAATTCTTCAGGCACATATTCAAGCTCGTGTCCGCCATTCACAGCTGCAATACACAGTTTCACTGTCTTGAGTTTTTCGGGCACATATTCAAGCGCCCAGCCATACTTCTTTACCGCCGCAAGGCACAGTTTCGCTGTCTTAAGTTTTTCAGGAAAATATTCAAGCATTCTGCCGTACTTATTTATTGCCAGAAGACACAGTTCCGTTGTCTTGCACTTATCCGGCACACATTCGAGCGCGGTACCACACTGCTTTACCGCCGTAAAGCACAATTCCGCTGTTTTGCACTCATCCGGCACATACATAAGCGCATCGCCGTTCGCCTTTACCGCAGTAAGGCACAGTTCCGCTGTCCTGAGTTCTTCCGGCACATCTTCAAGCGCACCTCCTTCCTTTTTTACCGCCGCAAGGTACAGTTTCGCGGTCTTGAGTTTTTTAGGTACATATTGAATCGCCCAGCCGCTCTCCCGAACAGCCTTAAGACACAATTTTGCTGTCTTGAATTTTTCCGGCACGTATTCAAGCGCATCGCCATCAAGTTGTACTGCAGTAAGGCACAGCTCCGCTGTCCTGAGTTCCTCCGGTACATATTCAAGCGCCATGCCGTTCTGCATTACAGCCGCAAGGCACAGTTCCGCTGTCTTGAGTTCTTCCGGTACATGTTCGAGCGTCTGGCCAGACTGCTTTACTGCCAAAAGACACAGTTCCGCTGTCTTGTGTTTTTCCGGCAAGTTTTTAAGCGTAGCGTCCACCTTACAGTACATTTTTCCTCTATTGTGCTTTCCCCCTCCACCAGAACGCCAATGATTATCCGGCTCTATAGCCGCTAGATAAAGTTCGCTTGTCCTGAATTTTTCTGGCACATACTGAAGCGCCTGCCCTCTTTCCTCTACCGCTTTAAGGCATAGCTCTCTTGTCTTGAGTTCTTCCGGCACAAATTGAAGCGCTATGCCATTCTGTTCTACCGCCTTAAGGCACAGTTTCGCGGTTTTGAGTTTCTCCGGCACATATTCAAGCGCCCTGCTTTTCTGATCCACCGCCACAAAGCAAAGTTCCGTTGTTTTGAATTTCTCAGGCACATACTCAAGCGCCTCACAATTATTCATTACCGCAGTAAGGCACAGTTCCGCCGTTTTGTGTTCCTCCGGCACATTGGCAAGCGCGAGTCCGTCCCGCATTACCACCACCAGGTGCAAATTCTCTGTCTTGAGTTCTTCGCGCCCATCTGCAAGCGCCCTGCTTTTCTGTTGTGTCGCCGCAAAACACAGTTCCTCTGTTTTGAATTTTTCCGGCACATACTCAAGAGCCTTGTAATTACTCATTACCGCCGCAAGATATAATAATGCTGACTGAAATTTTTCCGGTACGTAGGCAAGTGCTAATCCGTCCTGCATCACTGCCGCAAGGCACAATTCGGCTGTCTTGCGTTCATCAGGCACGTACTGAAGCGCCTCGTGTGTCTCCACCGTAAGGCCTTGTTCCTCTTGCTCATCCCGAAGCTCCTTGTCATGCGTCTGAACCGCCGTAAGGCACAGTTCCACCGTTTTGTGTTCTTCGGGCACAAATTGGAGCTCATAGCCGTATGTTTCTACCGCAAGAAGGCACAGTTCCGCTGTCTTGTGTTCCTCTGGCACATTTTCAAGTGAAATGAGCTCACACTCTTCCATGGGACTTGGAAGCAAAACATCCATAAATCTCTGTTCCGGTGTATTAAGGGCCTTTCTGTGCCGAAACGCCTCCAGCCATTCCTCATAAGTTTTTTCAGCCATCCGCTAATTCCCTTGCCTTAAATCGTATGATATTGATCTATCATAGAACGCCTGATCAATTTTTTTGCAAATTTTTTCACTCTGGCATCCTATGATAGGCTAACTATGATATATTAACATACGGAGGCCAAAAAATGCAGACAATCGTACTATTAACCCGCGAAAAGAAACCAAAGAGGAGACGAAAGATTTTTTTTAAGGAATATGTCAAAACGTGCGGTAGACATGCTTGAGATAGTCATGGAGTATATGGGGCCGATAGCTGAATCGGGTATAGAAAGTGCCAGGCAACTTATTCTGAACATTTACAATGGTTTGCCGCCAAAAGAAAACAGGTTTGATAAAGCGTGGGCAGGGTATAAAAGCCTGGAAGAAGATAACCCAAAGAACCAGGCGGAGCCTGACAACAGAAATCAAAAGGAGTCCGACGACAGGGATCATATAGTTTTAGTGTTTAGCGGCGCAGAAACTGTCGCTGAATGCGTATCGGTATATCTTTTTGATAAATTCGACAGCGCCGATAATTTTTGCAATTATATGAACAACCTTAAACCGGATAAAGGTTCTTTCTTCTATGCCAGACACGCCGAGCAAATGGTAGAATATGAAACAACAAAACCGTTGTTGGCGTCTTTCGATCAAATTTTAAATACATCAGGTCTCACGATGACCGTAGTGAGAGCTTTATAATCAGAGATGGCTTTAAAAAACTTAACTCAAGGACTATTTTAGCGGCGTTCAAAGGCATAGACAAACGCTCCAGGATGCTCATTATGCAAAGCCTCCCTACAAAAACCACAGACGCGATCAACGAAATTATTGATAACTCTGATAATGATTACGGAGACCTTTTCTCTTTAAACGAATCGCGCCGGGCACAGAAGAAAATAATAAGCGCGGTAAATAAAGCCGTTGATAAATTAAAAAGGGAAGATAAATCCTCAACAGTTGTGGCGTATTAATTATTAACAGGACAGGTGCAGAATATGTAACAGTAATGTTATTTTTGTTGACAGATGAATGCAAATGAATTACAATACATTTGATTTTATTGCTTTGAAGGGGGCTTATATGGCAGATAAAGTTTTTTGCAAAAAATGCGGGTATGACTCAAGCAGTGTTATGTCTTTGACAAGCCACACCTGTAGGAACGGGGGTAAGTGTGAACCTTACGAAGGCCCAATCCAATCAAAATATTATTGCAAAAAATGCGGGTATGAATCAAACAGCATCTTGTCCTTAACAAACCACACTTGCAGAAATGGCGGCAAATGCGAGCCCTACGAAGGTTCAGCAAAGTCTAAATACGTCTGCAAGAAATGCGGGTATAACTCAAACAGCATTTTGTCCCTAACAAACCATACTTGCAGAAATGGCGGCAAATGCGAACCGGCGCGTTAGAAGGAAATCTAACAAGAGAAGCCATATTCATCATTGACCTTCGTATTTTACGTATTTTTAGACTATTCAGGCTTTTGCGTATTTTCAAATTAACCAGATATAATAAATCTTTTGATTTGATCGGCAGAGTTTTTATTTGATTGCCCTGCCTTCTGGAATAATAAGTTCAGGTTTCGTTAAGGAGTATGATGATGAGAAAATGAGAAGGAGAGGGAGAAAGATAAGAAAAAGTAAAAAAAATGTGGATAGATAGTTGACATACGGAAGGAATTATATTATAATTTATCCAACTTTGATGGTTCTGTTAATTGTCAGGGGATTGACCAGGTTGTTTTTAAGCAGGCGAGGGATGGAGTGGATTTGTTTTGAGTGCATCTAATGGAAAAGGTAAAAATAGTGTTGACTTTACCTTGCGCTTATGGTAAGCTGGAAGTGATAATATGTGTGAAGAGATCAAAGATAAAAGTCCTATTGATATAAAATCAATTTATGACCTTATTAAGAATGATGAGAAATTTAATATTCCGCGTTATCAGCGCGGTTACAGATGGGGAGAAACTCAAATAAATGAGTTATTGGATGATATTTTTGATTACGGGATAAAAGCTTACAAGGACGGGAATAATGCCGGAGATTTTTATTGTCTTCAGCCCATAGTAGTAAAGCGTAATGAGAACAAAATATGGTGGGACCTCATTGACGGGCAGCAGCGTCTTACAACCATTTTTATATTAATAAAGTATCTGCAAAATAAATCACAAAGTATAGGAGACCCGTTATTTACTATTGATTATGAAACAAGAAATAATGATCAAAATGAAAATAAAGGGCAAGGCTGTGGTTTTTTAAATAATATTACTTTTGTTCCGAAAAAAGAACCCAACACCGTCAATATTGATTTCTACCACATGGATATGTGTTCAAATTTTATTGTTGAATGGTTTAAAAACCATCCCGGAGCTGAGGGTATTATTAATTTGATATTGACTTCGGATACAGCAAAAAAAGTAAGTGTTATCTGGTATGAGGTCGATACTGACGCAAATAACAATAAAGATCATGACGTGGATAACCTTAATAATCAGAATAATGATAAACAGATTAATATTTTTAAACGGTTAAATATCGGGAAAATACCTTTGACAGATTCAGAATTGATAAAGGCATTCCTGTTGCAAGGCGACATATATCAAGAAAGTAATTATATTCAACAGCGGCTTTTCGAAATAGCCAAAGAATGGGATAATATCGAATATCACCTGCAAAGAGATCAAATGTGGAAGTTCCTGAACAATAAAAGCTATAATCCAGAATCCCGTATAGATTATTTATTCAAAATTCTTTCTGAAGATTGGAATTCGTTCCTTGAAATGGATAAGGGTGGGCGGATTAAGGATGGTATTGAACATTTTGAATATCATGTATTTGAAAAGTATATTGGCATTAGGCGGGGCGGAAAAAACAGCATAAAAACCGTCGCGGATATATTTGATGAAATAAAAATTTTATTTTCTGTTCTTGATGAATGGTACAATGACAGACAAATGTATCACTATATAGGTTTTCTTGTTTATCAGTACGGGAATGAGTCTGTAAAATTAATTAAGGATCTATATAATTATTTTTTGGGGAAACGCAAGCCAAACGGGGAACGCTTAGAAAACGGACATAAAAGACCCGAGTGTCTTGAATACATAAAATCGAAAATAAGAGACATTATCAGTTTAGAATCAAATTTAAAACTTGAAACCTTAGATTACAATTTTCATAAAGGTAAATTATTGAAATTACTTCTTTTTTTTAATATCGAATCGACAATAAGGCTTGAAAGTGAAAATACATATTTCCCGTTTCATTTATTTAAAGAAGAAGAACCAAGTATAGAGCATATTGATCCTCAAACTCCAGAAGATAAGGATGAGGAACAGATTAGAAAATGGTTAATTTCTAAGGAATCAACGCTGTCGGCAATAATCAGGAATAAAATCAGACCGGAAGATGAAATAAAAGAATGTAAAAATATTCAGGATAAAATTAAATTATTGCCACTTTCGTATAATGAAGAATTTATAAAAGAATATAATATTCTTTCCAAAGAAATTGACACATTATTTAATAAATTAAACGGTATTCCTCCGGAAGAAAAGGAAAAAACAGATACATTATCCAACTATGCTTTGATTGGAAAAGACACAAACTCCAAGTTAAGCAATAATTCATTTCAAGATAAGAGAGAAATAATATTAAACATTATAGAAAGAAAAGAACTCGGCAGTAAAGGAGAAAAATTTAATAAATATATTCCTGTTTGCACAAGGAATGTTTTTCAAAAATATTATACTTCACAACCTGATAATTTAATCCTTTGGGACATAAAAGACAGAAAGGAATATTTTAAAGCCATGAAAAATTTATATGCCAGCTTTTTTGGTATAATAAATACGGAGGCCGATAATTGCAACCTTTAAAAACATTTTGGGAATTAATAAGCGGCGAGTATCCCGATTCTGTCCCTTCCAGCGACAAAGATGAAGAATTTATTATTAATATCCCCATAATACAAAGGGATTACGCGCAAGGCAGGGAAAGTGAAAAACAAAGAAGGGATTTATTTTTACAGGAATTGTCAGACTGTATTAAAGAGACGCGTCTTCTTCATCTTGAATTTATTTACGGCAGGGTTAAAAAAGTTATAATTGAAGATAAGCAGAAAGAAAAAGCTGTTTTTTTTCCGATTGACGGACAACAGCGTTTAACGACTCTTTATTTACTGCATTGGTATACGGGATTAAAAGAGAAAATAAAGGAAAAAAACCGGATAAGTTTTGATAAATTAAAGAATTTTATTTATGATACGCGCCTCAGCTCAAGAGCTTTTTGTAAAGCGCTTGTAGAAGAAGACATTATTTTACCCGGTTCCTCGGAAGGAGACCTTAAAAAAATAATAACGTCTTCATATTGGTTCCGTGATTCATGGAAACACGATCCTACAATAAAAGCAATGTTAATAATGATTCAGGCAATACATAAAATGTTTTTTAAGACGGATGGAATTTGGCCTAAACTTACCGAAAAAAGAATAATAACATTTCATATTCTGGATATGGATGATAAAGGTTTTAAATTAAACGATGAATTATATATTAAGATGAATTCACGCGGGAAACAATTAACAAGTTTTGAGGTTTTTAAGGCCAATTTTATTAATTTTCTTGAAACTGAATATAAAGATAAATATTTCCGTGTTCCTGAAAATGAAAATTCAAACGGAAAAATATCTTATGACAATTATTTTTCCTTCAGAATAGAAAAAGAATGGACGGATCTGTTATGGGAACACAGGGATGCCAATGTTTTTATAATAGATGATTATTTCATGAAATATATTGAATTTATCAGCCAACTTCTGTATTTTTTGGATCATTCGGGAGACGATGTCCGCGCTGGCGACTTTGATGTAAATAACTTTAGCCAGATAAAGGAAATATTTTCAATTAAAAAATCATTTATTTGCAATGATGATAACGACAGAGTCGCCTTTTTGTTTAAATCATTGAATTTATTTTATGTTATTTCATTAATAAACAATAAAGTTAAAAAAGAACGCCTAAATAATTTTTTTAAGGAATTATTTTATTTTTCTGATTCTGAAAATGAAAATAATGATAATATGAAAATAAAAGTTGTTAGTGAGGATCAAATAAATCTTTTCGAAAGGTGCCTTAAAAATAAACTCGAAAATGACCTCGAAGATAACAGTTTTCAAATTAAAGATAGAATCATTCTTTTTTCGATAATTGTTTATTGTTTGAAATTTAATTTAACAAATTTTTCGGATAAGGATTATATAAATATTACGCATTGCGTTCGCGTAATAAGGAATCTTCTTCAGGCTCAAAGACAGGAAAAAGACTTAAGATTTGGGGCCGAGCTGAGCATCGTCAATTTCAAAAGTTATTGGAGGTTAATTAGTGAGTTATTGGAGCAGGAAATATATAAAAAATTGCCTGATAAAGAATTTACCAGTTCCACCGATAAAATTAATGAGCAGCTTAAAGAAGAAATAAAAAAGGCTGATTTGATTAATTCATCGGCAAAAAATATTCAATGCGCGTTGTTTATGCTGGAAGATTTTCATTATTTCAACGGCTTAATTCATGTTTTAAACGTTGATAAAAACAAGGAAAAGTTAATCGAATATTTAAAAGCAATAAGGGAAATCTGGAGTAAAGATAATGACCCGCTCATTGTTCAAGCAATGATTGCTTGCGGTTTTTTCGGATATTTGGCTAAAGAACCTGATCATGGAGCCGCGCGAGCCAAGTATTTCGGCACAAGGAACAATTGGGATTGGATATTGACAAATGATAAAGATGAGGAGATAGTTACAAAATATATAATTATGCTACTTGAAAAATATATTTCTATGAAAAATGAATTACCCACGAAGGATAGATTAAAAAAAATTATTTCTGCAGCTGTAAATAATTATTCAAAAAACGAATGGCAGTATTATTTCTTAAAATATTCAGAAATGCTGGATAATATTGATTATTATTATTATTTTGCCTTTTATAAAGATAAAGATGATGATTCAAAAGATGATAATTTCAATGTGCGGCTCTTAGGTACAACTACAGTAAGACCGTTAGTTAAATTACACATCAACGCTTATGCCAGAGTCATATGTAAAAACAGTGTAGTAAAAAACTATTGTGAATCTGAATATGATTGTAAATCACAGAATAGTGATATAAGCCCGCTGTTTTTAAAAAACGGCCTTGAACTTTTTTCCGAAAAGGAAGGGTGGAGATTAAATATAAATAATATTGATTCCGGGATAAAAGCAAGGCTTCAATCTGTTATGAAAAAATACGATATTTCCGATTCAGATAAAATTTTACATGATTATATGAGCCTTGATAGGATTCAAACAGCTGTTGAATTTATAAAAGATATTAATTCTTAATTATCTAATCATCACCTCCTCCGTGGTTTTATTCCGAAATGATTCTTAGCCCACTGATAATCATATAATTCATCTTCGTTCCTAATGAGGCACAGTTCCTTGTCGTCTGCCAGCCGCTGTATCGAAGGCGGAATAGTTTT
>Ga0268262_10002953_pt1 | contig 19016 bp, 16 predicted proteins | sample TergutNc150P3_FD_190354 | JGI IMG/M metagenome (GOLD analysis project Ga0268262, IMG submission 190354) | Nasutitermes corniger P3 segment gut microbial community from laboratory colony in Florida, USA - Nc150 P3 (SPAdes) (version 2) | ecosystem: Host-associated > Arthropoda: Insects >...
CAATGGAATCGCGGTCATCCACGGTGTTGACTATAGCCACTCTCTCCTGTTGCCCGTAAGCGGCAAGGGCAAGAAACAGCAAAACAAAAAGAGGGGTAAATTGCATAATGGAGGAATGTAGAAAAAAATGACCAGCCTACGGCTGTTCGCCAGCGAAATGCAAATTGGATAGGCGTTCGTGCCTATAAAGGCATAAATAGAACCCTGCCCACGAAGTGAAACTGGCAGGGTGAGTGAAATTATTCTTGTTTTACATTACCCGGCAATTTTGCGTTTTTTGAATTTACAACAGGTTTTCCAGTCAGTTTTTCTGTTGCTATTCTTGCTGTTTTTGCAACACCAGCCCCTTGTTTTGCTACAACTTTACTTTGTTCAAGCCCCTCTACTTTTTTATTTTTGTGTATCTCGCTTGTTGTAGCTTCCGCAAGCATATTTAACACCAATTCTAAACTTGTCATATTATCACGCAAACTTTCTTTTTTCAAATTTTTGAATTTTTTGTAATCTGCAATAGTTTTTCCTGACCACTCCTTTGACATTATATTAGTGAGTATGGCATATTCCAAGTTTTCTTTGACTCCAGATTTATTCCATTCGTCCGTTAATTCTTTTCTTGTTTTTATGGATTGCAAGCGTAAATTTATCCATTCATCGCTATAACCTAATTGCTTATATTGCTTCATTGCCAATTCTATGGTAAGTTCTGGGTTTTGAGAGGAATCCAACCTCTCACTTCCAATTTGTGCTAACCACAATTTAAAAGGTTCGGCTTTGGGTGATGGAATTGATTGAATTAAACGGAGTAGTTGCTTGGCTGTTGCAACATCGGTTAGGTAATACTTGCCATCATCTGACTGCATTTTCAGTTGTCCCAGTTCTTGGGACAACTCACTGCCTTCCTCTTTTAGCTTTGTTTTTAAAGCATTCCAGTATTTCCTTGGTCGTGGGCTATCCGTTAAAACAGCTACTACATCCACAACAGAAAAGAACCATTCTTCTTTTTCTGCATCCCAAATGGAACGGACTTTTTTATTTTCAAACGACTGGATTTTATTTTTATCCATAATTATCTCCGAAATCAAAGGTTATTTACCGAGGCGTCGGGATAGAAGGAAAAATAATAATCCTCAGTGGGTGGTAATATAGAAAATTGTGTCAAGGCAAGATAAAATTCCCCAGCATCCTCTTTCCCAGCGGGGTCATTATGCTTTCGGGGTGGAATTGAATGCCCTCAACATTAAGCGTTTTGTGGCGAACCCCCATAATCTCGCCGTCTTCAGAAGTGGCGGTTATTTCCAAACAACTCGGCAAACTTTCTTTTTCAATAACAAGGCTGTGATAACGCATTCCGTCAAAGGGTTCGTCAATGCCTGCAAACACGCCTTTGCCGTTTGCATTTATATTTGAAGTTTTGCCGTGCATAAGTCTTTTTGCACCGATAATTTTTCCACCATAAAAAAGCCCTATGGCTTGGTGACCGAGACACACGCCCAAAATAGGAATTTTGCCCGCAAAATAACCAATAGATGCAACTGTTATCCCAGCATCTTCAGGGCGGCCGGGGCCTGGCGAGAGCAAAAGTTTTTCGGGTTTTAATTCCGCCGCTTCTTCTATTGTAATTTTATCGTTTCTAACAACCTTTACATCTGCGCCAAGTTCCAAAAGATATTGGTAAATGTTATAGGTAAAACTATCATAATTGTCTATGAGGAGTATCATAACATCTCCAAGGCTTTGGCAACCGATTTCGCTTTATTTATAGTTTCTTGCCTTTCCGTTTCGGGATTGCTGTCTGCAACTATGCCTGCACCCGCTTGCAAAGTCAATTTACCGTTTTGCACCACCGCTGTGCGAATGCAAATCGCAAAATCCATTCTTCCGTCAAAACTCATATAGCCAACCGCACCGCCATAATTGCCCCTTGCCCTTGTTTCACATTCTGCGATAATTTCCATAGCCCTAACCTTGGGCGCACCGGAGAGCGTGCCTGCTGGGAATGCGGCTTTTAGAACATCAAAAATATCATAGGAATTATCAAGTTCCGCTTTTATGTTAGATACAATGTGCATAACGTGAGAATATTTTTCTATGATCATAAAATCATTTACCTTAACCGTTCCCGCTTTTGCAATTCTGCCGAGCTCATTGCGCCCCAAATCCACAAGCATAACGTGTTCGGCAACTTCTTTTTCGTCTTTTAAAAGTTCTTCGGCAAGGTCAAAATCTTCGTCTGCTGTTTTTCCCCTTGGTCTGGTGCCTGCGATGGGGCGTAGCGTTGCAATGCCGTTTTCTACCCTAATCATAGTTTCGGGACTGGAGCCGACAAGGGTTATGCCACCGAGTTTCATAAAGTAAAGATAGGGAGAGGGATTTATGAATCTCTGCGCTCTGTATAATCCGAGCAAATCAGGTGGTGCATCGCAAACAAAAGCCTGAGAGGGAACGCACTGAATAATATCGCCTGCAACAATGTGTTTCTTTATTTTTTCCACCATCGCTCTGAAATCTTCTGGTTGCATCAATGGTTGCGGGATTAATGCGGATTTTTTTGGGTTTATGATTTGAGGATTTGGATTTGAGAATTTTTTCAATGTGGTGTTCAGTCTTTCTTTTGCGTTTTGAAAATCGTCTTCTGAAAAAGCGAAAGACATTAAATCTAAAGTGTGATGAACGTTGTCAAAGGCTAAAAGTATTTCTGGCAAAATAAAATGCGCAAACGGTTGTTCGGAGGACAATTTGCTTTTTACCCTTGGCTCAAAAAAAGATACCATTTCGTAAGCAAAATAGCCCACAAAGCCGCCCTTGAATTTGGGCAGGCCGGCAAGTTCTGCATAACAGTACTCACTTGCTATTTTTCGCAGAATATCCAAAGGCTCGCCATTGTGAGGGATTTCCTCTACTTTCCCTTTTTTATTCACCTTTACAACAGAACTGAAAACTTGAATTTCCAAGTGTGGGGAAAATCCTAAAAAACTATACCTGCCCCAATGCTCGCCACCCTCAACGGATTCAAACAAAAAAAGCGAATTTTCGTCTATAAACTTGGAAAGAACGCTCACAGGGGTTTCGGTATCTGCTAAAATTTGCACGCCAACGGGAATAATGAGGTTTGCACCGCTCGGTTTTTGAGCTAGCATTTCTTTGTATTCTTGGTCGTTTGGGTATTCCCTTATTTGCATGGGTATAAGGTAGAAAAAATTTTCGTGCCTGTCTAAAAGCTTTGCCAATAAAACAGGCATTAAACCCTGCTCACGAAGTGAAGTTGGCAGGGTGAGTAAAATATTTTTTAGATTTAAGTGTCACTTTCATTCCATTATGGTGTTTAAGTAATATGAACCAAAATCTTAATGCGGAGCAGCTTTACACTCGCTATGCACCGATGGTGCTAAGGCGGTGCTGCAAGTTGCTCGGCGATGAGAACGCCGCGGCAGATATTGCTCAGGAGGTTTTTATCAAGGTTTGGGAAAGGCGAAACTCTCTGAATACCGAATTTCCGTCTAGCCTGCTGTGGCGAATGGCAACAAATATGTGCCTAAACCACATAAGGAACAAAAAACGCAGAGGCGAAAACATAAGCGCAAACGATATGCTTGTGCATATAGCCTGTGCCGAAGATGTGGAAAACAAAATTGGAAACAGGGATATTTTAAACCGTCTCTTCAAAAGGCATCCAGATAGCAGCAGAACCATAGCGGTTTTGCACTATATAGATAAAATGACTTTAGAAGAGGTTGCCGCAGAGGTTAAAATGTCTGTTCCGGGAGTTCGCAAAAGGCTTCGCTCTTTAAAAACAACCCTAATTGAATTGGAGGCTCTATGACTGTGCCAGACTGGAAAATTGAACGCTACCTGCTTGGGGAACTCCCCGAAGCCGAGATGCAGGCTTTGAAAAATTTGGAAAACGATGAGCTTCGTTTGCAAATTGAGCAACTGAAAAACAGCAATGAAGAATTGCTAACAAAATATCCATATAAACGCAAATTCACAGTGCTTTCCAATGTGCCTTTACGGTTAGCGGCTATATTTTTGCTATGCGCTAGTGCACTTATTGCCATATTCTCCAGCGAAGATATATACGAAGATGGCACAAGGGTAAAGGGTTTAAAAACAGGTTTGGAAATTTGGCGCAAAACCTCAGAACAAACGGAACAATTAACGGATAACAGCGAGGCAAAAGCAGGTGATTTGCTGCAAATTCGCTATATCGCTCTGGAACCTTATGGAGCACTTTTCAGTTTAGATGGCAACGGAACTTTAACAGTACATCTAGCTGGCAAAAATGGAAAAGCCGCAAGCCTTGAAGCTGGGAAAACCATCTCTTTGGAAAATGCCTACGAACTGGACAACGCTCCGAAATTTGAAACTTTTTATTTGATAACCGCGAGCAAGGAATTTGAAATTGCTCCAGTTGTGGAAAAACTTTTGCAAGGCAAGAAGCCAAGCGATTTGCGGGTTGCGCAAATCAAGCTAAGAAAGAGGTAAAAAACTGGTTGAAAACACCCTATGGCTTAGAATTTTGAAATTCGGGAAAAGCTTTTGAATTTTTATGCCATAAGCTTCGCTTGCAATGCGTGGGTCTAGCAAGAGCAGGGTTTGTTTTTTATTTGAACGCAAAATTGCAGAATAAGCCTTTCTAAGAATGAGGGCGGTTTCTGGGAATGTCATAAGCGTAAAACCATTTTTGTTCTGTTCTTTTAAAATTTCCATTTGTTTTGCAAGTACCGGTTCTTTAATGTCTGGGAATGGAAGCCGTGAAATTACAACAAGGGTATTTTCTGGCAATTCAATTTCTTCCAAAGATTTTAATTCATCTGGGGTGCCAGCTAAAACGCTGCCTGCCTCTTTTTGAAAAAAGCCTGCCAAGTTAAAGAAGTTGCCATCTGTGCCTTGAAAAAAGCAAATTTTGTTCTTGAAAGTTTCGTCTTTTCTCACCTCTGCCTGCAATTTTGAAATTGACGACATATCGGTGAAAATGAGGGTATTGCCCCCGTTTTTGGAAATAATTTCGCACAAGGTTTTTGTCAATTCTTCTGAGAATTTTTCTTCGGTTGGTTTAGGCAAAAAATCTGCGGCAAAAACCTGCGGAGGTTCTTTTTTGGTTTTAGAGTCAAAAATTTTTGTTTTGGGATTTTTTCCAAATAATGCAAAACGATTTATCAAATATTCAAACTGCCCATTTATGCTAAGAGTATCGGAGGCAAACAATGCCGATTTAAGCGTTGGATAAAGAGGTTTCCATTTGGCAGAGATATTTATAGGTTCTGCACGAAAATTCACCTGATGAGGGTTGGAACTATTTTCTATCCAATAAACAAATTCGCTATGAGAGGCGGCAAAAAAGAAAGAAATATCGCTTGAGATTTTTCTTATGTCAGAGGCAAACTGAGTGCAGTCTTTTGCTTTGCTCAAATCATTTTCAGCATAAAATTCCGCGCTGGCTTTTTCTATTATTTCTAGCAATGCTTTTAATGAATTCTGAAATGGCTCCGAAGAAATACCAGTTTCGCTCGAAAGATTCTTGCTATAAACCACTCTGCGTTTTTTCTCTTTGTTGCAATAACTTTGAATTTCTTTCAACAGGTTCAAAAATAATTTTTCGCTCTCAACGGTGGCTTCTTCCCATTTTTTGCACCATATATTTTGTTTTATGGAATTTTTCAAAACATAAAAATGCAAATTTCGCCCAAAAACTTTTTTGCTCTCTTGAGGGAGTTTGCTGGCATCGTCAAAAATTATTTTTTCGCAGTGCGGCAAAAGCGCAAAATCTGTTTGCATATCTTGCAAAAACAAGTGATGTGGTACAATGAGCAAATTGGAATTTTCTGCTGCTTTTTTTGCGTTTTGAAAATAGCATTTTGAAAAATGCTCGCACTGCTGCCCAAGGCAAGATGGTGCTTCGCAGGCTACTTTTTTCCACAAAATGGGATTGCGGTTATAATGCAAAACCTCGTTCAAATCTCCGGTTTTTGTTTTCTCCATCCAAGTTATTATGGCAAAGAAAGCTATGCGTTCTTCGGTTGTTAAATAAAGTTCCGCTTCGCGCAGGCAGTTGTGATATTTGCGGGGGCACACGTAGCTAAAGCGTTCTTTTAGTATTGCAGAGCGAACGCTCTCATCTATAGGCGGCAATTTTTGCAAGTTTTTTTTTGAGGTTGTTATTAAAATTTTTTCTTTTGTTTGCTTTGTGTGTTGCACAGCTGGGGTTAAATATTCAAATTCGCTCTCACATTCCACAAAGGCAATTTGCTGTTTTGAATGGCTGTTTGCGCTTAAAATTTCTGTAACAAATTCGTTGTATTCCATAAATTCTCCTAAAACAATGGTTCGTAGGCAGTGCCGGTTGCCATTTTCTTTAAATTTTCTTTAGTTGTGCTGCTGTTTTTTTCCAACTCTTCTAGTCCAAGCAAAAAAACTTTTCCGCAAGCCTCTGCATCTGGCAAGGCACGGTGCGAGGCAGAAACCTCTATATTTAGCTGTTTTATTAAATTCACAAGTTTATGGCTTTCAAAAGTCCAAGCCGCTTGAGCTATGGCAAGAGAATCCCAAAAAACAAACTCCTTGTTTTTAAGCCCGTTTCTGCTAAGAGCAAGCATAAAAATTTTTGAATCAAAAGAAGCATTGTGAGCTACAAGAGGCAAGCCATTTATGAATTCCAAAATTTGCGGTGCTATTTCTTTGAACGACTTTGCCTCGTTAATTTCGTTTTGCGCAATGCCTGTTAAATAATAAACAAAGGCGGGAACCTCTTTTTGCGGCTTCACCAAAAAATCAATACTACTAGCAATGCTGCCATTTTCAAAGCGAACAAGGGCAATATTTATAATTTCGTCCTTTTCGGCATCTAAGCCAGTGGTTTCTAAATCAAGTGCAATAAAGTTTTTAGGTATCATGCGTTAAATGTAGAAAAATTTTTCTATATTATGAATTATGCGCTACTACTCTTTTATTCTCGCTATTTTCCTCACAGTTTGCGCTGTTTCAACCGCTTTTGCCCAAGACATTCTCGTCAACGAAGTGGGCTACGAGCAAAGCGGGCCCAAACGTGCCATTATACAGTCTTCTGCCGCTATTGCAGATACAAAAGCCTCTTTGGTGAATTCTCAAGGCACCGCGGTGCTAGAAATAAACCTTGGAGCGCAAACTTCTGTCAGTGGCTGGGGAGGTCGCAATTTCAAGGTAGCGGATTTTAGCAAATTTGATAAAAGCGGAACTTACAAACTAAAAGTGGGTTCCAAAGAATCTCAGCAATTTAAAATAGGGGAAAAAATACTGCAGTCAGAAACCGGAGCTTTTCAAATAGACTTTTTCAACAAAATGAGGAACACCGATGCAGGTGACCGCAATTTGGGAATTTATGGCGGCACATCAACTCAAAATATATACGGTGGTTGGTGGGATGCCACTGGAGACCCAGGAAAACATCTATCTCATTTATCTTATGCAAATTATTTTAACCCACAACAAATTCCACTTGTAGTATGGTCTCTGCTCAACGCAAATGAACTTCAGTCAAGCATATTCGGCGCATCCGCAAAAGATGAAGCTGCCTGGGGCGCAGATTATCTCTTGCGCTCGCTTTCTGCCGCTGGCTATTTTTATTCGTCTGTATTTGATAGCTGGGGTCAAGGCAATCGTGAAATTTGCGCTTGGAGTGGTGAAAAGGGAGTGCGTTCAGCCGCCTACCAAGCAGCTATGCGCGAGGGCGGTGGTGTTTCAATAGCTGCTCTTGCAAGAGCAAGCAAAGCCGGCATAAGCAAAGACAGCAGTTCTGCACAGTACCTTGCCGGAGCAAAACGCGCCTATGCACACCTCAAAGCTAATCCCACTGCATATCAAGACGACAAAACAGAAAACATCATAGACGATTACACAGGTCTTCTAGCTGCAACCGAACTCTATAACGCAACGCAAGAAGCTACTTACAAAACAGATGCAGATGCTAGAGCCCAATCTCTTTTGAGCCGTCAATCCAATGAAGGATGGTTTTACACAGTTAAAAAGAACGGAACAAATAACCGCCCGTTTTACCATGCAGCAGACGAAGGACTACCCATAGTTGCTCTTGCGCGTTATGTGGAAGTGTGCGACCCAGCCGTTGCAATCAAAAATAACGTACAAAACGCCATAAAGAAAAATTTACAATGGTATTATAAAGTTACTTATGAAATATCAAATCCATTTGAATATGCTAAAATGTATGGAGAAGCCTCGTCTGGCGCAAACCCAGGCGAAATAAATCTTGCACTCAGCGGCACGGCAACGGCTTCTCGCTCAGAAGGATCTTTTACACCTGGTAAAGCGATTGATGGCAGTACAGCGACTGATTCTCGCTGGTCAAGCTACCAAAGCGGTGCTGATAACGATAATCAATGGATAGCCGTAGATTTAGGTAGCACTTATAAAATTAATAAAGTTGTTCTCAATTGGGAAACATCGTATGGAAAAACCCATAGAATAGAAGTTTCTAGCAACGGAACCAATTGGACTAAAGTTTTAGATGTCACTAACACAAGCGCTGGAATCAAAACACATACCTTTACTCCTACCGAAGCCCGTCATGTGAGGATGTATGGCTTAACACGCGGGTATGAATACGGAGGTTTTTCTCTTTATGAATTTGAGATTTATGGCGAACCATCCGGACAGCAACCATCCACTCCGCACAACGCAAGATTTTTTATGCCTCATACCAATGAAACCGATTATTGGTGGCAAGGGGAGAACGCCCGCATAGCCTCTCTTGCCGCTGCATTTATAATTGGTGCGCAACCAGCAGACCCAAGCGGCAAATTTTGGACAGATACCTTGTTCAGCATGGCTTCTGCACAACTTGACTGGATACTTGGGAAAAATCCGTTTGGAGTTAGCATGATGTTTGGTTTTGGAAAAACAAATTATCCCAATTATCCCGCTCAAAGGGGGCTTGCCAATATTAAAGGCGGAATTTGCAACGGAATAACCGCCAAAGACGGAAACGAAAATGATTTGCAATGGAAACCCTATGGAGATGGCGAGTGGGAAAACTGGCGCTGGATAGAGCAATGGCTCCCCCACAATGCTTGGTATTTAATTGCAGTATCATCTCTTTCGCACAGAATAGATAATCCCATTATTCCACCACCAGAACCGGAACCACCGGAGCCAATTATTGCAAAAGTCAATGCCGGGCTCGGTATTCAAATAAATCAAAGAGGGGGCATTCTTTATATGTCTTCTCAAAAAGACGTAATTTGGAAAATTCACAATTTGCAGGGAAAACTTCTCTTTAGCTCAAATTCAAAAGAAGCAAATTGGAATGCGGGAAACTTCAAAGGAACCTTTGTTGTTAGCGCATTTAGCGGCTCGGTTGCAGAGAGCAAATTATTTTCTATTTTACAATAATGCTATCTAGAATCCTACCATTTGCGATTTCACTTGCAACGGCGGTTTTCGCCGTTCCATTAAATTTAACCGGCACAGTTAAGGCACTCAGCGAAAGCGGAGACCCTATCAAAGATGCCGTTGTTCTGTTAAAAGTGAATGATAACTTAATCGCTTATGCTCGTACATTAAGCGATAAAGATGGCAAATTCACACTTCAAGGCAGCGTTGCCCCTGGCGAAATCCCTGTTCCAATTCCACCAGACTCTACACCAACCGGAATAATAAAACCGCAAAATATTTTACCCACTCAATTCGCAAGCTATCAGGTGATGGATTTAAAAGGAAAAACCTGCAATTCCCTGAACAACCTGCCCCAGGGAGTTTACGTTCTCATCGGCAAAACCGAATCTGGCAAAAACTTCAACCTAGGCACTCTTTACCACAAAGGCGGCACCTTGAATCCCAAGTACCAAACCAAAAATTCAAAATCTCCCGTTCTATCCAAAACCATCACCACCGCAGGCGAAGTTCAGCTGATTGTTCGCAAAGCAGGATACTTGCCAAAAGATGTTGAATTTTCCCGTTTTGACGAAAATGTAGGCACGGTTGTTTTGGAACGCGACCCGCTGGAAAAAAGAATTGATAGCGTTATGGCACTTATGGATTTGAACAAAAAAATCTACCAGATGACACAAGCCCAAGTAGGTACTTCTTTTGGTTCCGGTGGAAGTTTTTACGGTTCGGTTCTGCAAGGCGGAGACGGCTATTCCAGTTCCGTGCTGAGTTCAATGAATACCGCTATAAACTCCGCATCTCCAAAGATTCCAGTTACTTACGGCAAAGATATGATGCACGGCGCAGCGGCAATCAACGGTGCAACCATATTCCCGCACAATATTGGAATGGGCGCAACACGAGATTCTGCTCTTGTTCGCAGGGCTTGCGAAGTAACTGCGCAAGAATCTTGGGTAGGCAATGTGGATTTGATTTTTGGCCCTGCAATTTCCGTTCCGCAAGATGACAAATGGGGCAGAACTTATGAGGGCTTTGGTTCAACTCCTGATCTTGCGGTTGAAATGGGAGCGGCTTGCATAAGGGGCTATCAAGGTACAAAATATAATGCTCCTTGGAGAGTTATTGCCACAGCAAAACACTATTTAGCCGATGGCGGGGTGAGCAAAGACCGCGGAAATGTTCCGGACAATGATAATATTCGCAAAATTCATTTTCCAGGCTACGAAGCCGCTGTGGAACAAGGCGTTTTGAGCGTTATGGCGAGCTTTAATCAAATTAACAACGTTCATCAACACATAGATTCCCTGCGTTTAACAGGCTGGCTAAAAACGGAGCTCGGTTTTGACGGATATATAATAAGTGACTGGCAAGGAATTGCCAATTCCACAAGGCCGGGATTTACGGAAGATTACGGCGGAAGCGGTCCTTCTTTAACTTCCGATGCTGTACGCGCCGCTATTAACGCTGGCATTGACCTCGCTATGGAACCTGGCTCCCATACGAATTTTATTTCTTATTTAACTACCTTGGTAAATAATAAACAGGTTTCTGAGGAACGCATAAACGATGCTGTTCGCCGCATTTTAAGGGCAAAGTTCCGTGCTGGCAGAATGGATAACCCATCTAGCATTGGCAATACAGTTAAAAGTACTTATGGTGATATTGGCTCTGCGGCTCACAGAGATATTGCAAGAGAAGCGGTGCGCAAAAGTTTAGTATTGCTAAAAAATAACGGTGCATTGCCAATTTCCAAAACCGACAAAGTTTTTGTAACGGGTAGCCACGCAACCAATACCGGTTATCAATGCGGCGGCTGGACAGGCAATGGCTGTGACGGCGGCGGTTTTAATCAAACTTGCTACGGGTGGACCAATACCAGAGATAACGTACAGGGAGCAACAAGCATAAAAGACGGATTCAACAAAGTTGTGGCAAATTCCACGGTTGACAATGCGAGCAATGCCCAAGTTATAGTTTATGTCACTGGAGAAAAACCTTATGCCGAATGGCACGGCGATATTCCTGGAGGAGGAGGTCAAAGCCTAACATTCCAGGATAATAACCTCGCTACATTGAAAAGCCAAAACCCCGGCAAAAAAATAATCACGGTATTCATAAGCGGCCGAGCAATGGAAACAACGCTTATTAACGACAGCGATGCCTTTGTAGCTGCTTGGCTTCCGGGCAGCGAAGGCGCAGGCATTGCCGAAGTGTTATTTGGCTCCCCATATAATTTCACAGGCAAACTTCCCCGCAAATGGGGTACATACAATTATGGCTTTGGACTTAGCTATTAAAGACATAGCAAACAACCTCTATCAAGGCAATATTGGCATAGCTAACTCTAAGTATTTCAGTATCTTAGACGAGTTATCCAAATATGAGCCTTTTGTTAAAAATGCCCAAAATGTGCTGAAATTGCAAGAAAATGAAGATTGGGTGGGTTTGGCAGATTTTTTTACTGAAATTTCATAAAACGTGATGATTATCACTAAAAAACGCAAAAATATCAAAATTTCTCTTTTTTATTTTTCTATATTTATCCGCAAAGATTTTGGAGATTTTTATGGAATGGAATAGAGCATTCGACAGACGATTGGATTTTATAGCCAAATATCGCAGTTTGGACAAGAGAGTACCTTTGGAAAAAAAGAAGGCACTCCATTACCTAAACCAGCAAAGAGGCTGCTTCCACGCTTTTCAATATACAAATAAAATTTTAGAGCTTTTTATATTTTTAGACGAAGAGAACAGCATAGAAACTTCTCTTTCTTACCTATCTTCAGATTTAAAAAACCTAGGCGATGTGCTACTCCGCTCTGCAAATCCAACAAATCCGTTTTTCTTGGCAATAAGAGAAGAAGTCCCCACTTGGCACGCAGCCAACGTTGACACATCAGACTTGGAACCAGACGTAGAAGCCGAAGACGAAGACAATGAACAAAAGCTAGAAATAACAATAATGCGCACAGATGCCGGCAAAGACATAAGCGACCACGAAATGAGGCGCACTCTCCGCAACTTGCGCGCAAGGCTAAAAGCCTGGCAGGTGGAACTGAGCATTATAGCAGACATCACCGCAGAATTTGACGATTTAGACGAACACGAAACCGAAGATGCAGTTTTGAAACTCTCTTTGGAAAGCGAACCGCTCAAAATAAAAAGCAAAAGAGGCGAACTTTTTGTTGGCTTTGTTCCCATACAAGAAATTTACGACTATCATTTGGAACTTGGCCGCAGGCACAAGGCAAAGCACAATATGATGATAGTTAGCTCCAACATACGCACATATTTAGGCAGCCAAACCTACACCAACGCAAGCCTTTTAGATGCCTTCCTCGGTATGAAAAAAAACGGAACCATAGAGGAATTCCCATTTTTGCACAACGGCATGACTTTAACCGGAGATGATTTGCAATCTCAACGCCCAAAGCACGATGGCGAGAAATGGCATTTATATATAGACCACCCAAAAATAATAAACGGAGCGCAAAGCCTTTTCACTTACGAGCAATACGCGAGCAGAGAAGACGACCCAGTTAATCCGCTTGTTTTGGTGAAAGTGGTTATTCCATATCCTTCAGAAACAGAAGAACACGAGTCTGGAAATTTTGTAAGGCTTGTGACTATGGCGAACAACCGCCAAAATCCGGTGTTCAGCTATCATTTGCGCGCAGCAGACGATTTGCAATTCTTTATTTGGCAAAAAATGCAAGCAGAGGGTTTTTATTACATATACAAAGAAGGCGTTAGACCAAAAACCCGCACACGCAAATTGGAAGTTCGCATGCGCCCAGAACTTTCAAAAACAATGCTCCTTTTAGATTCCAAAATAACTGAAAGCCGCGCAAGCGACCAAGTTTTTGACCAAGAGAGTTTTTATCAGCGTTGCTTTGGTTCATTTTACAGGCAAACCACCGAACACGAAAGCCCCTTTGTTCGCCTCTGCATTATCTACACAAAGGCTTGGCAGCTTTTGGGCAGGCTTCCTTTAAAGATAAAAGCGGTAACGCCAGGACAAGGAACCCGCATAGAACCAAACAAAGATAATCCCCTGACTTCTGTTTCTTGGTATGGCGGCAAATTAGAAGATAAATTCGCATTCCGCTCTGCAATTCGCGAAGTGACAATAGCACTTACTCTCAGATACTGGTTGCACTACGGAAGGCCTTTCAGAGATTTTCAAACTCTGCAAGACAACGAAAACGAATTCAACAGCTCAATAATAAGATTTGTGAAAAAAATCTTAGACGGGGCACTTTCCAAAGTGATAGTCACCGAATACAAAGACAACCCAAAATATTTTGATGTGCTGAGAGTTATAGACAACGAAACCGGAGAAACCGTGGAAAGGCGCGTTTGGAAGGGTTTTACCAACACAGATGTTTATAACCACCTTTTGAGTATCATGAGCAAAAGTGAACGCACGTGGGATAAATGCAATGGGGGCCTAGACGATATCTGGGATTAGCATGGTTTTTATAGTTATTCTCATTTTTTTGCCTTTTGTTGTGGTAATAAGTGGCATATTGGTTTTTAACATTTATTTGCGAAAGGAAATCACAAAGCATGTAAACCCTAAACCCACCATAGACCAAGCCTATATAAAAGCAGAAGAAACAAGGCGAGACGATGAAGATTTGGGGAGTGCTTACGTTAAATCAAGGGAAGAGTAGATTATGGATATTATGTTAGGCAGGGCAAAAAAGGCAGAGGCTTATTTGAAAAAAGCCGGAAAATTAACAGAAAAATGTTTAAAAAAATATATACCAAGTGAAAAAGAAATTCCATCAACTTTGCATTCCGCAATGCGCTATGCTCTATTAGCTGGCGGCAAAAGGCTTAGGCCTGCTCTTGCGCAAGCTTCTTATGAACTCTTTGGCGGAAAACCATCTGAATCAATTAATTTGGCAATGTCTGCTCTAGAAATGCTGCACACCTTTTCTTTGATACACGACGATTTGCCCTGCATGGACGATGATGATTTTAGGCGCGGGAAACCAACAACTCACAAAGTTTATGGAGAGGCAACTGCGGTTTTGGCAGGAGATGCGCTTTGCATTTATGCTTTTGAATTAATAGCCCAAACAAAAAACGTTGCTGTTGTAGAAGAACTCGCGCACTCGCTTGGCACAAAAGGGATGATCGGCGGGCAGGTTATAGATACAGAATCAGAAGGGAAACCCGTTGATTTGGCAACTGTGGATTATATCCATTACCATAAAACCGCAGCTTTAATAGAGGCTTCGCTGGTAATAGGCGCACTCCTCGCACGTGCCACTAAAAAAGAATTGTCTTGCATACGCGAATTCGGAAAAGGAATAGGTCTTGTTTTTCAGATAATAGACGATATTCTAGACATAGAAAGCTCAACAGAGGAACTCGGCAAAGACGTGGGTTCTGATGTTAAAAACGGAAAAGCTACCTACCCCGCTGTTTTGGGTCTCGCGGCTTCAAAGCAAAAAGCACTGGAGCTTTACAATAAATCGCTGAAACATTTGGAAAACTTGAAAAACAAAAACACAGAAACATTAAAGAACATCGCGGCTTTGATTATAGCGAGAACGCATTAGCCATCACCTTTGATAGCTTCTCCGCATCTGGCAAATAATAACCGCCAATATCAACGGGTTTGCCCTGTTCTGCGGCCAGCTTTGCAACTATTTGTTGCTCGTTTTCGGTTAAACGCTTTGCAATGGGTTCAAATTTGGTTTTTAGTTCCAAATCCTCGTTTTGATTAGCGAGTTCGGCAGCCCAGTAAAGAGCCAAATAAAAATGCGAACCTCTGTTGTCTAACTCACCAAGTTTGCGAGCCGGAACGCGGTTGAATTCCAAAATATTTCCATTTGCTTTATCCAAGGTTTTTGCAAGAACTTCTGCTTTTTTGCTCTTTGTCTGTTTTGCGTAAAAATCAAGGGATTCCGCAAGCGCAAAATATTCGCCGAGAGAATCCCAGCGCAGATAATTCTCTTTCACAAGCTGCTCAACTTGTTTGGGCGCAGAGCCACCCGCACCTGTTTCAAAAATTTTGCCACCTGCCAAAAGAGGAACTATGGAGAGCATTTTAGCAGATGTTCCGAGTTCCAAAATCGGGAATAAATCCGTTAAATAATCGCGCAAAACATTGCCTGTTGCAGAAATTGAATCTAAACCCTCTTTTGCTCTTTGCATGGAAAATATAGTTGCATCAACTGGATTTTTTATGCTTATTTCTAAACCGCTTAAATCCATTTTTGAAAGCTCGTCTTTAACTATTTTCTCTATTTCCCTGTCATGCGCACGGTTTGGGTCTAGCCAAAAAACAACGGGGCTTTGCGTAGCACGCGCCCTTTCCACCGCCAAATGAACCCAGTTGCGAATTGGAATATTTTTTGTTTGGCACATTCTAAAAATATCGCCCTTCTCAACGCTCTGTTCCAAAAGAACATTGCCCTTTGCATCAAGGGCTTGCATAATTCCCTTTTCTTTTGCAATAAAAGTTTTATCGTGGCTGCCATATTCTTCAGCGGAATCTGCCATTAAACCCACATTAGAAACACTGCCCATAGTTGCCGGATTGCAGGCTCCATTCTTTTTGCAAAAATCTATTGCAGCGGAATAAACACCTGCATAAGAGCGGTCTGGAATAAGAGCAATTTCGTTTTGCGGAGCGCGGCGAATAAGAGCGGGCATTGAGGCATCCACTATTATATCGTTTGGGCTGCCAAAGTCCATAGACAGTTTTGGAGCGTTTTTCAGCACATTTTGAATTTCATTTTCAATCTCTGTCTCTTTTGGATTTCCAGCGATTTTTTTTCTCAAATCCAAAAGCCCATTGTTTGGGTCCATTCCGAGTTCTGCGAATTCTTTTGAAAATTTATCGAAAAGCGATTTAAAAAGAGTTTTGAAAGCAACGCCAAAAATCACAGGGTCGCTAACCTTCATCATAGTCGCTTTTAAATGAACGGAAACCACCATTTCTTCTTTTTTTGCCCGCTCGTATTCCTGCTCAAAAAAACTCTCCAGCTTTTTTATTTTTAGCACAGCGGCATCTAAAATTTCACCCTCTAAAAGTGGAGCGGATTTTTTTAAAGTTGTTCGCTCTCCCTTTTCATTTATGAACTCAATTGAAAAAGAGGTATTCTCACTTAAAGTTATGGATTTCTCACTTTCATAAAAATCCCCGCTTTGCATTGAGATGGCTTTGGTTTTAAAATCGCTTTTCCACTCCCCCATTGAATGTGGGTGCGCTTTTGCGTATTGCTTAACAGAAAGCGGAGCACGGCGGTCTGAATTGCCCTGCCTCAGCACAGGATTTACAGCAGAGCCTTTAACTTTATCGTAAATCGCCTTTATTTTTTGCTCTTCTTCGTCACTCGGATTTTCGGGGTAATTTGGAATTTTATAGCCTTTGCTCTGAAGTTCGGCGATGGCTGCTTTAATTTGCGGCAAACTCGCAGAAATATTGGGAAGTTTTATTATGTTTGCGCTAGGTTCCTTTGTCAATTTGCCCAAATACGCAAGGTCATCTGATGCAAGGTTAAAAGCCGCCAAAATGCGGGCTGCAAGGGATATATCTTTTGTCTCTACTTCAACACCTGCCGCATTTGCAAAAAACTTAGCTATAGGCAGCAGGCTTTCGGTTGCAAGTCTAGGCGATTCATCGGTTAGCGTGTATATTATGGGCATGGGGGTAAGGTAGAAAATTTCTACATTTTCTATTATGTCTATCTTAGAAAAAAATTGGCATTTAATAGAAGAAATGACCGAAAGGCTCAAAAAATTGAAGCCTTACAGGGTTATTTTGTTCGGTTCTTACGCCAATGGAACCCCCACAGAAGACAGCGATTTAGATGTGTTAGTAGTATTGGATTCAGAAAAAATGGCTAAAAATCTTGACGAAAAAATAGAGAGGGATATGCCTGTTTCCAAAATGCTCATAAATATTAACAGAAAAATAGCAATGGATTTAATAACATATTCAAGAGCAGAATATGAATATCTTATTAATCAAAATGATTTTTTCGTAAAAGAAATAAACAATACAGGGTCAGTTCTTTATGAAAGGTAACACAAAAGGCTGGGTATTCTTTGCAGAAAACGATATGAAACTCGCTGATTATTCATTGAGTGACCCAAGATTAACAGGTCAAGTCGCTTTCCATTCACAGCAAGCCATTGAAAAGTATTTTAAGGCATATTTAGTTGAAAAAGAAGTTTCATTTCCAAAAATACACGATTTAGTAAAATTATACGAATTCATAAAAAACGTTAAGGATTTAGAGATTGATGAAGATATGCTATTGAAAATAAATAAGATTTATTCCGAATCCAGATACCCAAGCAATATAGGCATCTTGCCCGATGGCCAAATTCCATCGGTAGAGCAGGCAAAAGAAATTTTTGATTTCGCAAAAAAAATTGAAACCATTTTTAAGAGCTTGGTGGAAGGATAAAGCACCTTATGGATGAAAGGATTTTGAGCAGGAACCTAAGTATCAATTTGCCGACGTCGGCAAATTGATCGAACATGGAAAGGGTGGGAAGCGTGACGTTGGCGGTAATGGAGACCCACGCAAGGAAGCAATAGCGAAATCAATTCCACGGTAGAAAATTAATAGCCTTATCTCAGAAAATCAAAGATTCTGGATTACTTATAAGACCCCATTTGGAAAAGCCCAATACCACAACATCGGGTTTATTTGCCAGATAATCATCCAACAAACTTGAACGATAATAAACAAAATAGATTTCTTTAAAAACGAGTGACAAAAACCGGCTAAGAGTATTGTTAAAAGAATCTCCGATTATTAAAATTTTCTTGCCCTCTGGCATATTATTGTTTTGCGAAAAACTATAATCTAAATAAACAATCCCATGACCTAATGTTTTTCCTGAAACAAAATGATAAATGCTGTCAAAACTACCACTGCTTTGAAATAATTTTTCCCTATTATACAACAGCCAATTTATATTCGTTGCATATTTCGGGCTGTATATGTAAAAATTTTCTTTCTCATACAAGGGAATAACTTTTTCTCCCATTGAACCGAGCCATTTGCCAGCAAGTTTTTCTGTGAAATTATTCGTGTCCAATAATTCCACATTCAAATCAAAACCGTAAAGCTCATTCAATTTTTTGCTTATCTCTTGCCCAGCCCAAATTGAAGTTTTTACTTGCCAATGGTGGTCAGTTTTGTAAAAAAGAGAATGTCGGCATTCCTTTGTAAAGTCAATAACAGTCACCCCGATTTGCGATAGCTTTTCCATAATCTCCAATTTTGCCTGATTTGTGAAGTCTTTGCCGGTTTTAGAAGCCTCATCATCACTGCAAATAACATCCGGATACTGCGCATACACAAGCGGAATGCCAATGGAATCCAAAATATGCTTGAAATACCCAACTTTCTGAACAAAAGCATCTATGTTCTTAATGGAATCCTTAGGGAAAGGCTGCGTTAAATAACCATCGCCCAAGTCCATTACTCTGTTAGGCAAAATTTTATTGCCAAAAAGATAATTAGAGAAACTTACAATAATCTTGTTAAATACCAGAAGTTCAGTAGTATAATACCTGATTTTTTCTTGTATTCTTAAATAAAAATTGTCATTGCTGCCCTCCATATCCCAAGAAAAATCCGTAATATTAAAGATTTTTT
>Ga0268262_10002955_pt1 | contig 19009 bp, 15 predicted proteins | sample TergutNc150P3_FD_190354 | JGI IMG/M metagenome (GOLD analysis project Ga0268262, IMG submission 190354) | Nasutitermes corniger P3 segment gut microbial community from laboratory colony in Florida, USA - Nc150 P3 (SPAdes) (version 2) | ecosystem: Host-associated > Arthropoda: Insects >...
AAAAGCTAACCCTTTTGACGATAACTTTTATAAACAGGAATTTCAGGATTTATGGCAAGCCATTAACAAAAGGTACGCGTATACGGTAGAGTTTGACAGCCCTGAACTTATAAAAAAGTCTATTGCCGCTCTTAATAAAAACCTACGGGTTGCCGAACTCCAATATGTTTTGACTGAAGGTATTCAGACGGGGGCAGAATTTGAAGTTTCTTATACTAAAACACGAACCCTAAAACACGCCCATAGCAGTTCTGTACAATATGACCTGGTCGGCAAAATCGCAGAAGGAACGACTTTGACCCGCCGCTCGGTAACAGCGATTCTAAAAGGGCTTAGCCAGGATAAGCTATATATGTTCAGGCTTAACCCGGAGGAATTTATTCAAAAGATAATCGAAGAAATTGACCGACAAAAGGCGGCAGTAATTATTGAATATATTTCATACCAGCCAAGCGCGGAACAACCTTACTCTCAGGACATATTCAATATGAGCAGATCGTCCCTGGAATATGCAAATGCTTTCCATGCCAGGAAAGCAATTCAGGACTATGTGTTCACAGACGGTCTGGTTTCAAACAGCATAGAACGTAAATTCGCCGGTGATATGGATAACGCCGATGAGGTTCTTGTATACACCAAGCTTCCACATGGCCCAAAAGGATTTAGTATTCCAACGCCTGTAGGCAATTATTCACCCGATTGGGCAATAGCGTTTAGGCGAGGCAAAGTGAAGCACATTTTTTTTATAGCGGAAACAAAGGGTACAATGGACAGTTTAGAATTACGCCCTATTGAGCAAGCAAAGATATCGTGTGCAAAAAAACTATTCAATGAAATTTCCACAACGGGCGTTAAATACCACGATGTTGATAGCTATCAGAGTTTACTCGAAGTAATACAGACTCTATAGCTTCACTTCAAATAAAACCCATCGCCCGGAAGAGCCCCGCCTATTGAAGCCGGGGCGTATTCCAGAAACAAACCAAACAGCGCTTCCATTGCCGTACGCCCTTCGGCTGCCGGAATAAACACGTAGTTGCTTTTTGGAACCGCGGCGGCAACAACAGGGGCGCTTAAACCCAGCTCATGTTTTTCCACCAGACTGCCGGCTTCGGCGGGGCGGGCCTTAACCCATCCAATGGAAGTCTTCACCGCGTTAAGTATTTCTTTTACCGCTCCGGGATTTTTATCGGCAAAAGCTCCGTCAACAACCAGCAGGGTCATTGGGAAATTTTCCCTGCCACCTGCCCTGCTCCACTCCTGCTGTATGTCAACAACAGAAACAAGATCCGGCTTTCCCGTTAAGGCCATGGTGGCAAACGGTTCGGGAAGCAGGGCGACGGAAATTCTGCCGGCAATAAGCGACTGGGCAATTTCAGGTGGAGCCATGGAATAGCCAAGAGTAACATCGCGCTCAGGCGTTAATCCGTTAAACTCAAGTATCTTGCGAAAAACAAATTCAGGCGTTGCCCCCTGGCCCGCGACCTCTACGGTTTTCCCCCTGAGATCGGCAAGGCTTCTCACACTTTTATCAGAGCTTAGAAGGCTCAGCATTCCGTTGCCGATGATCGCGGCGGCCCGGATGTCTTTCCCCGATGAAGCAATTTTGGCCGCCATATTGGGCGGGAGTATTCCCACTTTGGCTTCCCCGGAAATAAAACGGGCGGCCATTATATCTTGCTGGGCAAGGGCTTCAACCTTTACATTAAAACCCGGGATACGCGGAGGCTCCTCAAAAAGACGTACCATCCCCACCCCAGACGATCCCTTGATGCCGTAAATCGTTAACGGCTTTACGCCGCTCTCACCGGCCCCGCGGGCATAAAGAGAAGCGGAAAGAAAAAAAAACGATAAACACAAGGCGGTAATTTTTCTATTATGCAAGGGTCTTGTGAGTCTCCTTAAGCTGTTCCCTGATATGAATACCCTGCGGGCATTTGGTCTCGCAGATTCCACATTCTATGCAGGCCGAAGCGTTCTTGTATTGCTTCCAGGGAACCTTGCCGATTTCGGCGTAGGCGTTTTTGGCGAAATCCGATATCTGATAAACCCTGTGATAGTTCATGGTGGTAAAAATATCCGGAATGTTGATTCCCTCGGGACATGGCATACAGTATTTGCAGCCTGTGCAGTAAAGTCCCGCGAGGCGCTCGTTTTCCTTCATCATGGTTTCTATCTTTGCGAGTTCGTCTGCGCTCAGGGGCGCGACATTGTCGGTTACTCTGGCATTTTCCTCAAGCTGCTCAATAGAGGAAACACCGGAAAGGGCAATATTGACTTTATTGTTCGACAGCACAAAACGCAGGGCCAGCTCCGCGGAACTTGTGAACTTGCCGGGGAGCAGATCCAGGATAGCCTTTGTGGGCGTCCCAAGGCGTCCGCCGCCAACGGGCCCCATTACAATCGTGCCAAGTCCCATGTCATGCGCCAGGGCAATGCCTTTTTCCTTGTTGCGATCCATCAGGTTGTACTGGCAGAGGAGGGTTTCCATAACCCCCTCCCCCATTTTAAGGATCTCTATTAAGTTATCTCCCTCTTTGTCTTCCGCACCCCTGTCATGAAAAGAAAAAGAAATGTGCTTTATAACTCCCTGCGCCTTCAACTTTTTAGCGCGGTCAAGGGGGCCGTCCTTTGCCTTGACCTTTGTAATGAAAGCGTCAAGCGATATACCCCAAAAATGGTAAAAGTCAATGTAAGAGGTGTCCAGTTTTTTAAGGGAATTCTCCAGACGCTTTTCGTAATCGTCTCCGGAATCGTTTTCAATTGGATTTTTGGTGGAGAGGTAAATCTTCTCGCGCCTGCCGCCTTTTAAGGCTTTTCCAAGGATTACCTCACTCAGCTTGTCGCAGTAATAGGGCGCAGTGTCAAAGTAATTGACTCCCAACTCAATTGCCCTATGGATAAGGGCAATACTTTTTTCCTCGTCGAAAACAGTCTTGCCGTCTTTAATATAACTCGGCAGCCGCATACACCCCATGCCAAGACGTGAAACCTTAACCCCTGTTTTTCCGAAATCTACATACTGCATAACAACTCCCTTTTTTATATTGTCAAAAAAAGATGCTGCCCAAAAAGAAATACTTTCTGGACAGCATCGCATGTAACTACTTTACTTTTTAGCTGGCGGCTTTTTTGTGTTCTTCACAGGCGCTTTCTTAGCTACCTGTTTCCTGGTCGGTAAATTATTAAGCGCAGGATTTTTAGCGGCAGGGTTTTTTACCGCCGGTTTTTTGGCAACCGCCTTTTTAACGACCGGCTTTTTAACCGCATCCTTGGACGCCGCCTTGGACGCAGTAGTAGCAGCTTTTTTAGCCGCCGCTTTTTTAACCACCGGCTCTTTGACCGCCGCTTTCTTACCTGCGGGCTTCTTGTCCGCTGCCTTTTTAACAACAGGCTTCTTCGCGGTCGGAGCGGAGGCCTGCGCTTTTTTAACCACCGGCTCTTTGACCGCCGCTTTCTTACCTGCGGGCTTCTTGTCCGCTGCCTTTTTGACAACAGGCTTCTTCGCGGTCGGAGCGGAAGCCTGCGCTTTTTTAGCCACCGGCTCTTTGACCGCAACTTTTTTAGCAGCCGAACCGGGGGTTCGCGGCTTCTTTTCCGCTGTCTTTTTAACTACCGGATCTTTGACCGCCGCCTTGGACGCCCCTTTGAACGCCGCTTTGGACGCAGTAGTAGTAGTAGCTTTCTTAGCCGCCGGCTCTTTTGCAACCGGAACGGATGTCTCCGGTTTCTTAACAACCGAACCGGAGGTTCGCGGTTTCTTGTCCGCTTCTTTTTTTACCGCCTCTTTGGACGCCACTTTGGACGCAGTAGTAGTAGCAGGCGCTTTAGCTTTTTCCGGCGGGTTGTTCAATACCGCCTGGGCGGCCGCAAGGCGGGCAACAGGAACGCGGAAAGGCGAACAGGATACGTAGGTGAGTCCGGCGCGGTAACAGAAGTCGATGGTCAAAGGATCGCCGCCGTGTTCACCGCATATGCCTACCTGGAGGTTCGGGTTTACCACCCTTCCCTGCTGAGTGGCGTAAGAGAGAAGGAAGCCTACCCCTTCTTCGTCAATGGATTTAAAGGGGTCAACATCCAGTACGGTTTTTTCCAGGTAAGTAGGCAGGAAGGAAGCGACATCGTCGCGGCTGAAGGCAAAAGTCATCTGGGTAAGATCGTTGGTTCCGAAACTGAAGAAGTCCGCGTATTTCGCGATGTGGCCGGAGCGTAGGGCCGCACGGGGTACTTCGATCATGGTGCCGATCTTTACCTTTATTTGTACTCCCTCCGCATCAAAGACCTTCTTCAGAATCTTTTCGGCGTTGGGCCGCAGGAGCTTCAATTCTCTGGCGCTAATCACAATGGGAATCATGATTTCAGGGTTCACCGGAATCGTTTGTTTTAAACATTCCACCGCCGCCAGGGCAATGGCCTCAACCTGAATGTCGTAAATTTCCGGGTACGTTACCGCGAGGCGGCAGCCCCTGTGGCCCAGCATCGGGTTCTGTTCGCGAAGCTTGTCGATCTTGACCTGGAGGGTTTCAATCGGAACATTCAGGAAATCGGCCAGCTCCTTCGTCTCTTCCGGTGTATGCGGAACGAATTCATGGAGAGGAGGATCCAAAAGCCTGATGGTTACCGGTTTTCCTTCCATGGCTTTGAAAATGCCCAAAAAGTCTTTCTGTTGAAGGGGGAGGATTTTCTTCAGGGCTTCTTTGCGCTCTTCCGCGGTATCGGAAACAATCATCGCCCTAAAATGTATAAGCTTTTCTTTGTCGAAGAACATATGCTCGGTGCGGCAAAGCCCTATTCCCTGAGCCCCGAACTGAAAGGCCCGTTTCGCATCCGCCGGCTGATCCGCGTTAGCCCAGACTTGAAATCCCTTAAGGCTTCCGCGTTTTGATGCCGTACAAAAATCATCGCACCATTTGAGGAAGGTGACCATGTCTTCTGACATTTCATCCGGTTTTATCAGAGGAAGCTTTCCCTCAAAAACCTGACCTGTAGACCCGTCAATCGTAATCCAGTCTCCCTCGTTATATGTTTTTGATCCTATGGTCATGGTCTTGCCATAAATAACCACTTCTTTCGCGCCGACTACGCAGGGAGTTCCCATTCCACGGGCAACTACCGCCGCATGGCTGGTCTTTCCGCCTGTAGAAGTGAGGATACCCTGGGACACTGCCATTCCGCCTATATCCTCCGGGCTGGTTTCTTCTCTCACAAGGAGTACCTTTTCGCCCCCATTATGCCATGCCTCCGCGTCGGCGGCGTTGAAAACGATCTTGCCACAAGCGGCTCCCGGGGACGCGTCAAGTCCCTTTGTCAGAACGACTGCCGATTTTATAGCGTCAAAAGAAATATAGGGGTGCAGAAGCTGATCTAAAAGGGCGGGGGTTACCCTGAGTACAGCTTCTTCCTTTTTAATTAATTTTTCACCCACCATATCCACCGCGCATTTTACCGCCGCGGCGCCTGTGCGTTTTCCGTTTCGGGTTTGAAGCAAAAAGAGCTTTCCCTGCTGGACAGTAAATTCCATGTCCTGCATATCGCGGAAATGATTTTCAAGCTTATTTTTTATACTGACCAATTGGTCATAGATTGCTTTGTTTTCATTAGCCAGAGAGGAGATCTTTTCCGGGGTGCGGATACCGGCCACAACATCTTCGCCCTGGGCGTTCATCAAATATTCACCGTAGAATTCTTTTTCCCCGGTCGAAGGATCGCGGCTAAAGCAGACCCCGGTTCCCGAATCATTCCCGAAGTTACCGAAAACCATTGACTGCACATTTACCGCCGTGCCTTTTATATTTTTAATATCGCTGAGCTTCCTGTACGTAATGGCCCTGTCATTCATCCATGAGCCAAAGACCGCGTTAATAGCGCCCCAGAGCTGTTCAAGGGGTTTTTGCGGAAAATCTTTTTTCGCCGAATCTTTGACTATCTTCTTGTATTCAGTTACAAGCTTTTCCAAATCGGCGGTGTTAAGTTCCGTATCAAGCTCAAGGCCGCGCTCGTTTTTTATCGCGCTGATCGCTTCTTCAAAACGTTTTGAGTTAACACCCATAACAACATCGCCGTACATCTGGATAAAACGGCGGTAGGCGTCCCAGGCAAAACGGGGGTTGCCTGTTTTGGCGGCCAAACCCTTAACAGACTTGTCATTCATCCCAAGGTTAAGAATGGTATCCATCATGCCGGGCATGGAAACCGGAGCGCCTGAACGGACAGAAACCAGAAGGGGATCGTTGGGATCTCCCAGCTTTTTGCCCATGGTCTTTTCAAGCCTTTCCAGCATAGCAAGAACTTCCTTTTCGACCCCAGCTGGGTACTTCTTCCCGTTCTCATAAAAAGCAGCGCACACATCTGTCGATATGGTAAAACCGGGGGGGACAGGTATTCCGAGATTGGTCATCTCCGCCAGATTGGCGCCTTTTCCGCCAAGAGTGTTTTTCATTTCCGCTTTACCTTCAGCCTTGCCGTTGCCGAAGAAATAAACATTTTTTTCTGCCATTAAATGGACCTCCATTATTATCAATAGATTATCTTATATTGTACAAAAGAAAAAAAAAAGAGGGGTAAAATGAATCAAGGTAACAGCATTTACTCTATCATCTAAATACCAATAGTAGTAAACCATAAAAGGGGACAGTGCGTGTCTACCTCCAGTTCTGTAGGCCAAAACAGATGGGGGAACCCGGACTACGAAGCCGTCTGACCACTGATTTTGGGCAGTGAACAAACTGCTAAAACAAACCAAGTGGTCAGACATTGATTCCACCTTATAGGCAAGCCTTTATTTGCTCGTCTTCTCCGCCGGAGAACCCCATAATATTTTGACAGCCTCGCACTGTCCCCTTTACAGCTTTATTACGATTATAACCATGTAACAAGGTAAATGCTATTGCCCTGTCCACTGTATTGACTTTTTCTCAATTTTTTATATTTTCATTAATGGTAAGCCTAGAGACTGATTAGAGTATAACGATGTTTACAAAGAAACGCCCTGACGGGACCTACATCGGAAAGTTGCATTTTTTTACCCAGCTTATGCCCTACCTGATGCCGACGCGAACCGAGTCGACAATCTTTTTTGAACAGGAATTAGACGTTACCAAAACGCTTGAATATGTCGGCAAAAGAAAGGCGTCCGCCGACAGTCCCAAGATCACCTTGTTTAACATAGTCCTGTATGCCGCAATCAGGGTCATAGCGCAAAGGCCAAAGATGAACCGCTTTGTGTCGGGCCTCCGCTATTACCAGCGCAACCGCATTTCTTTCAACTTTGTGGCAAAAAAGGAACTGAGCGACGAAGGCGAAGAGATTAATATTACCATGTCCTTTTCGCCGCTGTTGTCACTTGAAGGGTTCTGCAAGAAAATAAACGACTACATTTCATCGATTAAGAAGGGCTCCGGGACAAGCACGGAGAAAGTCAATGCCCTTGTTGCCCGCCTGCCGCGTTTTTGCATCAAGCTCGTTGTTTGGGGCATTAAATTTCTTGACTACCACAACGCGCTTCCCAGAGCGGCCATTGACTCACTGCCGTTTTACAGCACCGTCTTTTTCACCAACGTCGGCAGTGTGGGAATTGACGCGCCGCTCCACCACAACTTTGATATAGGCAACTGCGGCATTTTCTGCGCCTTAGGAAAGATCCGCAAGGAAAACTCAGTCAACGCTGACGGCACGGTGGAAACGCGGGATAAGGTAAAAATCACCTTTACCTATGACGACAGGATTACCGACGGCATTTACTGCGCCCGCGCAATTGACATGTTAAAAGACCTTGTTGAAAATCCTGAAAAACTCGAAGCCCCGCTGGAATTGACGAACGAAGCTTTGTCCAAACTTGGCCTTGCGAAGACCGAGCTATAGAAAAGGGAAAACCATGTATGAGAAGCAGCCCTGGTTAAAACATTTTGGCGAAACTCCAGTCAGCCTGAATTATCCCGATCTTTCCATGTACGCAAGCATTAGGGAAAAGAGCGAACAGTACCCTGATGTTGACAGCTTCATCTTTTTCGGGAGAAGAACGCGGAGGGCGGATCTTGACAGGCAGATTGTGTTCATGAGCCGCAAGTTCGCCCAAATCGGCATTAAAAAAGGCGATGCCGTCATCGTCTGCCTGCCGAATATTCCTCAGGCGGTTGTGTCGTTTTACGCGCTGAACAGGCTCGGCGCGATTACCGCCCCCATACACCCGCTTTCGGCGGCCCCGGAAATAGAATCCTTCGCGAAGCTCGTTTCCGCAAAAGCGGCTATAACCCTTGACGCTTTTTATCCCCGCTTCGCCGCAATCCGTCCCTTCGGGCCGGGCACTGAGAAGAAAGATTTAACGGCGGCTAGTCAGCCGCCTGACAGTGTTATCTCAAGCGCAGGATTCAATAAAGTAATAGTATGCTCGCTTAAAACAGGGATGGGACCTCTCACAAGAGCTTTTTTTGCCCTCGGACCAGGACGCAAGATCAAAGCTGTTCCTTACTCAGACACGATCCTTGACTGGGCAAAACTTGAGGCCGGGGAAGAAGCCCCAGAGCTGGAAGAGCCTGACCCCATCGGCGCGGACGAAATGGCCCTCATATTTTTTTCTGGTGGCAGTATGGCCCTGCCCAAGGCCATAATGCTTTCCAGCAGAAACTTTAACGCGCTCGCGATGCAGGTGAATGCGGTGGCCGGCCCAGTCGTGCCGGGCGATAAAATGCTTTCGATTCTTCCTTTTTTCCACGGCTTTGGCTTTGCCGTAGGCGTTCACGCATTGCTGATACACTCCGGAACCTGCATCCTTGTTCCCAAATTCAACGCGGATACCCTGTCCTCTCTAATAAAGAAATACAGGCCCCAATACATGGCGGGCGTTCCCACTTTGTACGCCGCTCTTGCCGCCAACAAAAAGTTCAACAAGCTCAAGCTCGATTCTTTCAAGGGCATATTCAGCGGCGGCGATTCCCTCAGCCCGGAAATAAAAAACCGGTTTGAAAAGGTTTTAAGAAAAGGCGGCTCCAACATCATGCTGATCGAAGGATACGGGCTTACAGAAACGGTAACCGCCTGCTGTATCGTGCCGCGCAACGAATACCGTGAATGGACAATAGGCGTCCCCTGTCCCGATGACTGGCTTAAGATTGTAAAACCAGGAACCGAGGAAGAATGTGCGCCCATGGAAGACGGCGAAATATGCGTTTCGGGCCCCACGGTAATGCTGGGTTATTACAACGATCCCGCCGGGACTGCCGAGGTTCTGAAAAAACACAAAGACGGAAAGCTCTGGATTCACACCGGGGACATTGGCTATATGGACGCGGACGGTTTCTTTTACTTTAGACAGCGCGCCAAACGCATCATCAAAACATCGGGTATAGCCGTGTATCCTTCGCATATTGAGGATGTTCTTAACAAGCATCCGGCTGTCTGCATATCCTGCGTCATAGGCGTTCCGCATGAAAGCCAGGGCGAAGTACCAAAGGCGTACATCATGCTCAACGAGGGGCATAAAGGCACAGAAGATCTAAAGAAGGATATTGGCGAGATCTGCAAAAATCAGCTTATGCCGTACTCGCGCCCGCGCAGTATTGAGTTCATAGATGAAATGCCCATGACACGCGTCGGCAAGGTTGCGTTCCGCGAGCTGGAAGAACGCGAGCGCGGCATGAGAAAAAGCTCATAAAAATCAACACCCCCCCTAAAGGGCCAAACTTGACCCACAGATTTGTAAGAATCCGGCAAAGGTAGAGCAGCGATACGGCAAAAAAGCTGGAAGAACCTATCGCCACAGCCCCGTCCGGCCTTTTTTTCACGACAATGCATTCTCTAATTTCATAGATCAGCGACTTCATCATGTTTCTCATACCGGACACCATTATTACACTTTAAGTTTTTGCTTTTTTTCCCTGGTCTGTTACGATAGGGAACTCCAGAAATTTTTTGCCGCCCCGCTGCCCTACCTTTGCCAGCCTATTTCGAAAAATTGTGGGTCAAGTTTAGGCTAAAGGGCGGGGTATTACGCTTCTCAACACAAATCGAATTTTTTTTTATTACTCTATCACTGTATGACTGATCAACCTGCTATAAATTAACTGGAAGACTACGGATTATCTGAAGAGCTTATGGAAACCGCTAAAACCCACATTGGTTTTGTAAGCGATTTTTATACGATTACGCCGGTACAGGCTGTGCTGTTTTCGCTTTTTATCGGGCAAGGAGAGGATAAACGGATAAACACATATCAAATAACCGGAAGTATTGGCTGTACATCAATTGACATTCTTTCTTACGAGAAGGACATTGACCAATTAATAAGCGGAAAACTTTTGGCAAGAAGGCTCGATAATGAAGACAGGGTTTATTATGTCCCCTTTTCGGTAATCAAATCGCTTAAGGCCAATACAGCTAAAATTACTCCGGAATTTAAAAACCTGGAAATTAACGGCTTGTTTGATATCGTCGAAAAGCTCCACTATAAATATGACTCAAAAAAGATACCTTTCGATGATTTCATTTCGGAGCTGAACAGCCTGCCGGACAATACGAAAAACTAATTCACAACGAATCAACATGAACAAAAGCTAAGTGGCACCCTAGCGTCACCTTGCCACTTAGCACAATTTACACAATAATTATGCTAGGAGCGAAATATCAGGAAAATGATAAATCGGGATTATCCTTTTCTTGCTTTTATGGGTTTATTTTTTACCTCTCTTATCCTGGCCCGGTGGAATTTGTCCTTGCATCTGCTGGACAACATCATCAGTTGTGGTTAGAGAAACATCTTCCCAACTGGTTTTATTATCCACCGCTCCCTGATAGGTTGTGAAACTCCTGATATTTTGTCCTTCAATACGCCGCCACATGCCGCCGATGAATCTGATTGTCATAATAAACTCCTTAAAAAAAATAATGTTAATTGGGGCTCTACATCCTAAATAATATTGAATAAACCATGAAAACCAGCGGCAAGTATTGTGTCTGTTACGATTATGCTAAGAAAGTTTTGATTTTTTTTAAAATTTCTACTCCTTACTATAATTGATTAGTTTTGATAAGATATTTAATTACATACATGAATTACCTTGATCTGCCTGTCTACAAACACAAAGAGCTTATCCTCGGCGCTCTTGAAAAAACTCAGGCTCTTGTCGTTGAAAGCCCAACCGGTTCGGGGAAGACCACCCAGCTTCCGGTTATTCTCTACCAGGCCGGTTACGCCAGGAACGGCATGATTGGGGTTACCCAACCCCGGCGAATTGCGGCCCTCTCGGTAAGCGAATTCATCGCCCGCCAGATGGGCTGCGCGATGCCGGGCCTTGTGGGTTACAAAATGCGATTTGAAGACAAGACCGTCCCGAACACGCAAATAAAAATCATGACCGACGGGATTCTTTTACAGGAAATGAAGCTGGATCCCTGGCTTTCAAAGTACAACTGCCTTGTGGTGGACGAAGCCCACGAGCGGAGCCTTAACATTGATTTTATCCTTGGGCTTTTAAAGCGGGTTCTGGAAGGGCGAAAAGATTTCAAGGTTATCATTTCCTCGGCCACCATTAACGCGGAAGTTTTTTCTGAGTATTTCGGATCCGACGCGTTCGGACAATGTCCGATTGTAAAGATCGACGCCCAAACATTTCCTGTAACCCTTATCTACGATCCTCTGGCAGTGGAAGGCATCCCCGGCAGCCAGATAGCCAGCGAGGCCCTGCTTTCAAAAATCGAGGCCATTACCGAACGCTGCATAAGCGGAAAGCTAAGCGAAAGCAACGAGGATAAATTGGAGGGGGACATCCTGATTTTCCTTTCGGGGGAAAAGATGATAAAGGACTGCATGAACACCCTTGCATATTCTCCGGTAGGAAAGTACCTGCATCTTTTACCGTTATACGGAAGGCTCGGCAAGGAAGAGCAGGAAAAAGTTTTTGATCCCGCCCCAAAAGGAAAGATAAAAGCGATTATCTCTACCAACATCGCCGAAACCTCTGTAACAATCGACGGAATAACCGTGGTTATTGATTCGGGGCTTTCAAAACTCAACTACTACAACCCGCGGACTTTTACCTCAAGCCTGGTTGAAGCGCCCATTTCCAAAGCTTCGGCAAACCAGAGGAAGGGCCGCGCCGGACGCACCCGCGAAGGAACCTGCTACCGGCTCTACGGACGCAAGGACTTTGAAAACCGCCAGCTCTTTACCACCGAGGAAATTTACCGTACCGACTTGTCCGAAGTAGTGCTTCGCATGGCCGATCTGGGGATCACGTCTTTTGAGGAATTTGATTTTATCTCTCCCCCTTCAAAAGAAGGGCTTATAGCCGCTATTGAAACCCTGGATCTGCTTGACGCCCTGGAAAGCGATCACAGCCTTTCAAACACCGGGCGTCTTATGACCGAGTTTCCCCTGCCGCCGCGGCATTCAAGAATTATCGTGGAAGCGATCCTAAAATACCCGTATGTTATCAAAGAGACAATAATCGCCGCAGCTTTTCTTTCAACTCAGAGCCCCTACCTCTTGCCCCCGGGTGAAGAAACCGACGCCCGCCAGGCCCATCACCGCTTCAGGGACGAAGACGGCGATTTTGTTTCTTACCTTAAACTGTACGCGGCGTACATGGAATCTTCGTCAAAGCAGAAGTTCTGCGAAAAAAATTACCTGGACGAAAGGGCAATGGCTGAGATCGCGAATGTTACAAATCAACTGGAAGAAATTGTTTCGCACTTAAAGATACCCATTCTTTCGGGAGGGGCAAAGCAGGATTACCTGTGCGCCGTGGCAAGGGGGCTTATCCAGTTTGTCTGCGTCCGCGAAGAGCGAGATTTTTACCGCAGCCTCAGGGCGGATAAAATCCTGATTCACCCCGGCTCGGTTATGTTCAGGCTGACGCCGCAGTACATTATCGCCGGGGAGATTGTAAGAACCACGCGCATGTACGCCATGTCGGTAAGCCCGCTTGCCTACGAAACCCTGGAAAAGATCAGCCCCGCCCTGGTCGCCGGCCTTGGCGTTGACAAAAAAGGGAGAGAAAAAGAGCCCGGCTCAAGACAAAGACCAGGAGAAAGGGACTTTACGAACCACATAAAGATAGGCAGTGAAGTTTTTGCGATTGAAACGGTAAGAGGTAAGAAGCAGGTTATGCTCCCCTGGGAAAAACTTAAAAGGGTACTGGACAGCACAGTTGCAGATAACGCCTTTATCTACAAAGCACTGCGCGGAGTTATTATTCTGGACGGAAACTACACCTTGCTTGAGGGAGAAAAACTCAAGCTGATTCTTTCGCTTGCCCCGGCCCTTGAAATCGAAGGCGCTCTAAAACGAAAATTGTTCGGCAAAAAGAGTTTTAATTCCGGTATTAATCCTGACGCGCTTTTAGCCGTCCTTCCCGATCTTGTAAGGCCGGGACTCTTAAAGGGGAATGGCTCCAACGGGAAAAAAGAACTAGGTTTTCTCTGCCTCTTTACAGACGGCGAAGGCAACTATTGGACAAAATGCTCCCGCCGCTTTCACACGAGCCTTAACGAAAGCCTCGCCAGCGTGGAAACCCTTATCGACGAACTGGCCGATCATGTAGACGCTGAAAAAAAACGTCTTGTAAACCAGTGCTACAGGAGATTGTCAGATTACCTTGGGTAGTACTAAACTTGCCTCACAGATTTGTAAAAATCCGGCAAAGGGAGGGCAGCGGTACGGCAAAAAAGCTGGAAGAATCTGTCTCCACAGCCCCGTCCGGTCTTTTTTTCTGCATCTAAGCGTTTTCAAATTTCGAAGACTAACGCCATCCTCATGTTTTGCATACCGGACGCCGCTACTGCACTTTAAGTTTATGCTTTTTTCCCTGGTCTGTTACGACAGAGAGCTCCAGAAATTTTTTGTCGCCCCGCTGCCCTCCCTTTGCCAGCTTATTTCGAAAAATTGTAGGTCAAGTTTAGGAGTAGTGAGAGGTTGATCCAACATCATAAATATATAATCCAAAAAGATTTAAAAAGGATGCGTAGATTATGAAAAGCACAAAAAAAATTTTAGCGTTGTTGATTTCCGTAATTGTTCTGCTTGGCACACTTTTATTTGCCGCCTGCGCGAAAACTTTAAAAACAACGACTTGGACCGGCGCCGCCACCGCCTCTTTCGATGACGAAATTCCGGAAGACTCCTGCGGCATAGATATTGAACCGGGAACGATGCGCGTTGAAAAAACAGCCTTTGGCGGGGAAGTATTCACGTTTGTGCGCGTTCCTCTTGGCATAGAATTTTTCGCGAATGAAATTACCGAAGCAAAACTGTTTCTGTACGCCGCTTATAGCGCGCCGCCTGAAAAACTGCTCATAGGAACCGTGAGCGGGCGCTGGACGCTTTACAAACCGACGTTCGCGGAAGCGAAGGCGCTTGTGGAAAACAATAAATTGAAGGCTGCGGCGCTAAAGCCTGAGGACAACGGCTGGGTCAGCGTCTCGGTTACCGGAATTGTAAAAGCGTGGATGCGTGCCGATAGTAGAAACTTCGGGTTCGCCCTGTTCCCTCTTGCGGGCGAGGCGCAAGGCGTATTCGCCGATATGTACAACAGTGACGAAAACAAGCCGTATCTTAAAGTGAGCGGCCGAGTTGGCAGACGCCCGACCGGGTACGGCAAATTCGGCTTCACCCGGCTTCCCGAAGAAGGCAGGCTGGATGATACCGTCAACGGCAACTGCCTTGCCTACGCGGTCAGGGACAGCGTCCCTGTTTATCTTGAAGACCTCGGCAGCAGTTACCGCGAGGTTAACCGCGTTTTATCCGAATCGGGCGAAGACGGGGTCGTCGACCTTATCGGCGGCCTGTTTGAAAAATATGTCGAAGAACACAAAGCGGCCCTTCGCGTGTCAAAATTACGTAGAATAGACAACTTCAAATCTTCCATAGACTCCGCGAAGGAATACCGTATCGTGCTGCGCGCGGGCTGTTACGCCACAGAAGATCAACCGTTAAGCGAAAACGCGCGCAATTTTGACTTTCATTTTTTGGTGCAGCTTGACGACGGCAGATGGTCGCAAAAATACGGGTGGGCATATTCGGAAATTATTCCCGCAACAGGTCCCGGTATTTCCCCGGAAAAATACTATTGGGAAATGTCCAAGTACGGTTATTTATACAGAAGCAAATTGCTCTATTACGCCGTAACAAAAGATACCGATGAAATTACGGTTCACAGGCCAAGCCCGTTTGCCGACGTGGATCTTTATGACTATATTACAAGCGGCGTGGAATACGTGTTCAAAAAAGGCTTTATGACCGGCACGAGCGCCGCGCCCATGCTGTTCAGTCCGAACACGGAGATGACGCGCGCCATGGCGGCTGCGGCGTTTTACGCTATGGCGGGCAGCCCGGACGCGGGCAGGCTTGCCAACCCGTTTAGCGATGTAGACGCCGGTAACCGGTATTACGACGCGGTACGCTGGGCGGCGGCAAACGGTATCATATTCGATTATTCTGGCGGCGGCAAATTTGCGCCTGACCGCAATATCACGCGCGATGAAGCGGCGTTCGCGTTCTTTAATTATCAAAAGCTATCGGGAGTTATTCCTCCGGACTTTCTCCTGGAAATGACACCCGATGATATAGACGAGATAAGCGAATGGGCAAAGGAAGCGGCTAAAAAACTCATGATGCAAATGATATTCCGTGGTTCAGGCGGCTCTTTCAATCCGAAAGGCGAAATAACACGTATTGAATTTGCCGGTATGCTGCGCGATTATTACGAATATTCTAATGGATAATTAGCCCAGGCTCTAAAAAAAAGCAGGGAGCCATGGCGGCCCCCCTGCTTCTCTCTGCGCGCGGAATTCGCGCTGTTGTCAATTACTTGGCAGTTGCTTTTGCTTTCTTGATCTGCTTCGCGAACGTCTGTGCGCCTTCAACGACAAGGGTGACGGACAGGATAACCAGAAGCGCGGCGAATATCGTCTGGAGAATATTGCCTGAATCGGCCGCTCCACCGGCAATGAGAGATACCCTCTGGTAGAAGGTGATGCACAGGCTGGTAATGGTGGCAATAAGCATGAAGATCATGGGGATGATAAACATCTTGTTATTCTTGCCAACATTGCCAAGCCACGCGGCGACTGCCAACAGGGCCAGACCCGCAAGGAGCTGATTGGCTGCGCCGAAGAGGGGCCATATCTTTGAGTAACCGCCGATAGCAAGGTAGATACCAAGAACTACGGTAATAACAGTTCCAACCCACGGATTGGTGAGGATTTTCTTTGTACCTGTAACAGTTTCGTGGGTCTCCCCTGCTTCAAGGAAGAACTCGGCAAACATGTAACGGGCGAGCCGTGTAGCGGTATCCAGCGAAGTCAGCGCGAACGCCGAGACAGCCAGGATAAGCAAGGCGTAAATTGCGCTGGACGCTGTTGCTCCACCACCAAGTTTACTTATCATTTGGGAAAGACCTTTGGCAAATACCAAAGTAGGAGATTCAAATCCTGTGGTACCGAGTATTGATTTACCACCGGTGGAGACGTAGCCAATTGCAATAAGAGAGATGGTTGCAAGCAGACATTCAATCAACATACCACCGTAACCGATAATCTTGGCATCTTTTTCATTGTCGAGCTGCTTGGCTGTTGTACCGGAACCGACCAGTGAATGGAACCCGGAAATAGCGCCGCAGGCAACGGTGATGAACAACATCGGGAACAAGTATTGAGTACCCACTTTAAAACCATAAACGGCGGCCAGGTTCATCTCGGGATTCGTGGCAAAGATACCAATAACTGCCGCTATCATCATGGCGTAAAGCAGGAAGGAACTCAGGTAGTCTCGAGGCTGGAGCAATATCCATACCGGAGTGACAGACGCGATCATTATGTAGATACCAATAAGTATCAACCAGGTATTCGTTGGGAGGAATATCTGGACTTTAAGACCAATTGCGATGATTCCGACTATCGCGGCAATACCGATGAGGGTTGACAGCCACAGAGGGGCGTTGCGGCGGTATACAAAGAAACCAAAGACAATGGCAATCAGGATAAACAAGGCCGAAATCATAGCTGCTTGCCCATTTGTAGTAATTGTTGCACCATTCTTATCAAATCCATTGAATGTAGTTGCGACGATGGAGGCAAATGCCGCTACAACCAGAAGAAGGGTCAGATAGGAGAAAATGATAAACAGCCTTTTGGCGCGTTTTCCCATGTTCTCGGAGATAACGGCGCCGATGGACTGCCCTTTATGGCGGATTGACGCAAAAAGGGAGCCAAAATCATGCACGGCCCCGAAGAAGACGCCTCCAATGAGGACCCACAATAAAACCGGAAGCCAGCCAAAAACCGCGGCCTGGATCGGCCCGTTAATTGGTCCGGCACCGGCAATGGACGAAAAATGATGTCCCAAAAGAACGGGAGCCTTTGCGGGCATATAATCGACTCCGTCCTTAAGCTCGTGGGCGGGGGTTTTCCGGTTTGGATCTACCCCCCACTTCTTTGCCAGCCATGAGCCATAGGTAACATAGCCTACGACCAGTACCACAATTGAAATCAGAAGAATGACTATTCCGCTCATGATTTCACTCCTTACAAATATTTTTGATTTGCGTACGCAAATCTCTTCCCATGTTGTTGGTAACTATTTTCTCCTGTCCTATGTCCAATGCGGCCGTCCTTAAAGGCGATGTCCCGTAAATTCCCAGTTTATAAGTCTTGGTGAATTTGCGCCGTTTTATAAACCCAAGAACATCATGTTCAGTCGTATCCGCCACAAAAACCGCGGTTATAAATGAATACATATGCTCTTTGTGCGGCTTTACATTTGGCAAGGCGTCCTTAATAGAAAATAATACACAAGCTTCCGCCTGTTCCTTCCCAAGTTTTGCCACGCTGAAAAGATAAAGGTAATCGTTCATCTCCACAGCCCACAGTTTGGCCTTTTTTGACAAAACATACTTCTCCGACCTGGTATGATGCTCACAAACGGCTTCAAGAGGCAGCCCTGAGCCCTTGTCCCCGGGAAAAATATCGTATGAAGACCCATACGTGCTTAAAAATCTGTCAAGTATTGCCGAACGATCTTTAATCAAACGCTCCACCTGTTTCCTGGGATCACTTGGTCTCTAATACAAATATACTAACATATTGTAGGTTTGAACTGAGCAATTGTCAATCATTAATTTAGCTGATATATCCGGTCCAAATTAGCAACCCAATGAGAACAAAGCCAAGGCCGATGATTATATCTATAAAACCTTCTCCGATACCCTTAGACCGGCATGTTTTGATGGCTTTATACGAAACAAATACCCCCATAAGGTTAAAAATCGTACCTGCTACTATTTTTAGCAAATTCATGGATATATCCCCCTATATCACTTGGTTTTGGCTTTATCCGAGCCTGATTCCCCGTCTTCTTCCCCGGATTCCACTTCATAATCGGGATTGCCTGGGGTATCAAGGCTTTTTCCCGTACGCTTGAGGGATTCATAACAGGTGATTCCTGCTTTGGCTATTATTTTATCATCCGTCCCCGAAAAACCCGCAAAAGCGCATATGCAATTACCGTCATCGCTTATAACTGAGCCCGGCCAAAAGGATTCGCAGCCCAAAACCTGGTAATAATTTGTTCCGGAATCTTTTTCGGTCCTTCTTGTAAAGGCGACTTTTCCGTGAACCAGGGCGTCAAAGTTCGTTCCGTTGTTGATAACCAATTCGTCTTCGTAGGTGTAATCCCGATAAGCGCTCCCAAAACTCCTTGTAGTAGAATTCCATTGCGAAGGGTTTTTAGGGTCTCTTATTTCAACAGTCATCATACCACGCTTGCCATCATTGATATATTCCCCGCTCTCGCCAAAAATCTTTTTGGCTTTGCTCTCCATCGCGTTTAAAATGGCGACTCTGTTCATGGAAAGACTCCTTTTCTGCTATCTTAACACTTGGGAAATGACAAGTCCAGTTATAGATTGGTCTGGTGCGGGCTATGTTGATTTTCCAAAAGAAATGTAGTATAAATTTTATCCAATGTTACGGACCCTTGCAAATTACATTGAATTTTTGTTAAGAGAGACTCTACCCCCCC
>Ga0268262_10002956_pt1 | contig 18996 bp, 17 predicted proteins | sample TergutNc150P3_FD_190354 | JGI IMG/M metagenome (GOLD analysis project Ga0268262, IMG submission 190354) | Nasutitermes corniger P3 segment gut microbial community from laboratory colony in Florida, USA - Nc150 P3 (SPAdes) (version 2) | ecosystem: Host-associated > Arthropoda: Insects >...
TCTCGTGCCCAAAGTTGGTAACTCGCAAGGGCTGCTTCTCGGCAAATTGTGCCGAGTAAAAACTTTGAGCCCTTTCGCTCGTTTAGTAGGCTGGTTTTGTTTGAGAGAAGCAGGAAACAATCAACAAAGAGGTAACACATGGATAAATATCCATTCATTGTAGGCATAGATGTGTCTAAAGATACGTTTAATGTCCATTTTGACAACACTGATTTGCAATTGGCTAACAACCCTAGAGGGTTTCGCCTGTTTTGTAAATCTGTCCCAACCGGTTCAGTGCTTGCTATGGAAGCTACTGGGAACTATCACTACAGACTAGCCGCTTTCATGCATGGAAAGGGCTATAAAGTAATGGTTCTCAACCCTTACAAAGTGAGTCACTGGATAAAAGCAAATAGTGACAAAGCGAATGATGACAAACACGCCGCAATGAACATAACGGACTATGCTAAAAATCGCATTGAAAAAAATGTTCCCTTTTGGCAACCTATGTCTCCCGACCTTTTGAGGGCAAGGGCAATAGTCTCTTTTCTTAGCCGTTTCACAAAAATAGATGTCGCATGTTCAAACATGCAACACGCAATGTCTTTGACCCTTGACAAGAAAAGCGACCTGCTTACTCTTATGCCAAATATGAAAGATATTTGCAAAGACCAAATAGTAAAGCTAAAAACAGAGCTTTGTAGCATAGTCAAAAAGTTGTATCCGGTCCAGTTCCGCTTGTTGCAGACAATACCAGGGATAGGCTTAAAGACTGCTGCTGTGTTTTGCGTCATCGCAAGAGGACTGACCGACTTCGCTGATGAAAAACGCTTGTCTGCTTTTGTTGGACTTGATCTCAAATACCACGATAGTGGTACCAGTGTTAAGAGCAAAAGAAAAACAACGAAAATGGGTAACCCCTATTTGCGTGGTCTTTTGTTCAATTGTGCCCGTGCTGCTGTAAGAAGCCCCATATCGCCTTGCGGTGAGTTTTACCAAAAACTCCTTTTAAAGGGCAAGGCTGAAAGGCTTTGCAAAGTGGCTGTCATGCATAAACTGGTTAAAATCGCTTTTGGTGTTGTCAATAGTGGAGAACCTTGCAGGGGTGGAAAAAAGCGTTGCAGATAGTTCTGTTTTGAAAGATTTTGTCTTTTTAAAGCTGTCATTATGTTGTGAGCGTGGAAAAATTGGTGTCTGTCCTGTGAAGGCAGTCAAAAAAATGTATCTTGTGAATATGCTTGATACGCAAAAATGCTCAAAAATGCCTTTCTAAAACGTCAGGCACAGAAAAAATATTAAAAAAAATAAAAAAAACCTTGCCAACCTCAAAAAAATAATCTATATTTAGTTTATAGCTTGTTCTAGTAAAACTTTGGGGCAGACATTCAATGCTGTGTTCCAATTATAAAGTCTGCCGTATTTCCGGCAGTTGCTTTCCTGATTTTCATAGCATATGCTACCATCCGCCTCATAATTCAAGTTCTCCGCTATCCATGTTTGATTGCCTATTTTAACGGTTTCGTATTTCTTTCCATCGCGAGAATCCGTGAAGGTACTTTTCTGTAGACTTTTTTGATAGTCTTTCTTATTTATGTCCAGGTAGGTAATTTTCTCGCCATTATTGGTAAGAGTAAGCCTAGTACCAGATACTTCATAATCACTTGCTATCCCTAGCGAGGTTGACTGTATTATAAATCGTTTGTTCTCCACTTTCCACGAAATGCTGCCGCCATCGCACACTCCGGTGCCGTCCTTGAACAATTCCATGTCCTCGGGCTTTTTATCCGTGCTGCCACTTTCGTGCAGCCAATGACCAACCAGTGCTGACGGGTTATTAGCGGAATCGCAGGACATTATAGGTAGCAGCAAAGCAAATGCTATGCCGAAGATTGATTTTAATAGGGTTCGTGTCTTCATATCCAATTCTCCTTTCCCGCTTTGTTTGCCTCGCCACCCCCTGGGAATACGGGGTTTGGCAAGGTTCGCACCACCATTGGTGCAAATTCTTTCTCAGCATCGCTAACACAACTTGCTCAGTCTTGGAGACAACGCACGGAATAAAAATCGCCCTTATCGCTGCCGTTCTTGTCCAAATTCGTGTCGAGATAACCCATGAATCGGCTGTAGGCATAGGCACCACTGTATTCTGTGTTACTATACCAAGCACCATAATCGCCGATACCGCTGAAATTGCCATCGTAATTGCCACTGCCGCCAGGCAAAGCCGAAAATCCGTACTTGTCTGTGCCATTGCCAGATATTTCTTCGTAATAATCCCAGCCACTCTTTGCTTTCAGTTTTTTTCCTGCAATTTTATCGCCTGCGAAATCCACAAGGGTCTGCCACTCCTCATCGCTGGGCAAATGCCAGCCTTTGGGACAAGTCTTCATTGCCGCTGACCAATTGTACAATCTCCCGTATTTATCGCAGTTGGCAGGTTTATCGTCATAACACTTGCTGCCGCTTGCATTATAAATCAAATTCTCCGCCATCCAGGTTTGAGTACCGATTTTGACTGTTTTGTAGGTTTTTTTATCCCTAGGGTCGGTAAAAGAACCTTTCTGTTGAGCGAAAACGGCAACGCAGAGCAAGATTAGCATTGTTATTGTTGTCTTCATATCCAATTCTCCTTCCCGCTTTGTTTACCTCGCCACCCCCTGGGAATACGGGGTTTGACAAGGTTCGCACCACCATTGGTGCAAATTCTTTTGTTCAATCGTCCTTTATGCAACGTACTGAAAGTAAGCTGGACTTATTTATGCTGGGACTACCCATATACGTGTGGTAGTAAGTGTACCTTATGTAGGCATCGCGAGTAGTCCAGTACTCTGTGGCACTCCACCAACTGCCGTGCTTGCCGACATCGTAGAAATTGTGGTAAATGTAATGGAAGTTACCATTCCAACCGTCATTGGAGTGGCCGTAGCCGCCAGGCAAGGCAAAAAAACCATACGAGTCAGTGCCGTTGTTATTGTCGTTCCAGCCACTTTTTGCTCTCAGGTTTTTTCCAATAGTCGTCCTTGTATCACCTGCAAAATTCACAAGAATCTGCCATTCATCATCGCTAGGCAAATGCCAGCCTTTCGGGCAAGCTTTCATAGCGGTATTCCAGTTGTAAAGCTTGCCGTATTTCTGGCAGTTGGCAGGTTTATCGTCATAACACTTACTATCTTTTTCGGCGTAGTTCAAATTCTCCGCCATCCAGGTTTGGGCATAGATTTCAACGGCTCCGTATTTTTTGCCATCGCGGGAATCAGTGAATGTTGTCCGTTTTATTTTAAATTGATGTTCTGGAAACTCTTTAGTTGATACAGCGGTGATTGGAAACTTTGCGGTTTCTGGTGGCTCGTCATTCACAGAAGTCAGGCGGATTACCAAATTGTCGCTGATATCGTTGGCATTGACGTCGTCGAAAGTTAAAGTACGGGATTCATTTGTTTCAAATCCAACAACAAAATTTTTGCTGATGTTAAAAGATGGGTTTAGCTCGGCTGTCTGCCTGCCTATCACCATACCCTGCTGGTTCACAAGTTCAAACTCAACGGAAATATTGTATTCTTGCCATCTGTCAAATGGGTTCGTGTCAGTCACTCTATAACTATATTCTGGCCACCTACCCAGCTCCCAGCCGTCGCTTTTCCTGCCCGTTGCGTTCAATCCGTCCATCACCGCCTGCGCCGCCTTTAGCGACCGCTGCAGTGCCCCGAACCATTCCACGTTTGCTTGCAGGTTCAGTGATATGCTCAGGTCGGCGGTTTCTTTTTTATAGTCAATATTCTTGGTCTCAATGACCGTGGAATAATACAGGGTATATGGCGGGTCAGCAGAGTTGATTATCTTGTAGAAAGTATCCTCAGTCTCTTTCAACTGCTCCACCCACTTCTTCCGCCAAACAATATCATTGCGGATATTATCCCCTAGATTGATGCTGGAAATATTCGCAGACATAACCGACGAGCGTTTCACAGCCTCAACCAGAGAGGGGTCAAAAGCGGCGGCTTGGTAAAAGTAGGTCAATGCCGCCACGCTTGTCCCCTGCCGCTCTGCAACCACACCGCGAGCCAACGCGGTCTGTGCCTGCACCTGCGTATTGGCAACAGGACCACTCAACTCCGCAAGCTGACTTTCCGTAAGGCTCACACCCAACTGCTTCAGCAAGTCTGCGGAAGCAGCCTTTAACGCGGAAAGGTCTTCCACTTGGCTCGGAGTAATTCCTTTGGGAGAATACGAAGCCTGCCTCTTGCCAGTCTCCGCATCCGTTATCGCAAGTTCAAGCATAAAGGTTTTGGGCGTTTTGGTTATCCTGCCTGTCAGGATATGGCTCGCGTTTGCCAGATTGCCTATCCTGATGGCATCCTCATCAGATGTTATGGCAGACAAGGAACGCTTCTGCTCCGCTATGATAGCTTCAAGGTTTTGCCTGTCTATGATTGCAATGTGCGAATACTTGTTGAAATCCGCCGCTATGGAGCTTTGCACCAGCGAAAGCATCCACACCTCGTCATTGGAAAGCCCCTTTCCTTCCGGCTCAAGCACCGCAAGCTTCATCTGCTCCTGAGAAAATGCGGCAAGCGTTAAAAACAGCACCAAAAATGCAATCTGCTTTCTCATAGAATTATCTCCATTATTTTATCCTTGATTTTTGACCAAAGCTCCGGGAAAGCAGACTTGAACGCTCTTTCACCTGCATCATATTCATTCAATCCGCCCTCTTTGCGACCGTTCACAGTAATTGTAAGTTCATTCCTGCCAGTCTTGGCATTCGTCAAAACAGCTTTTATGCAGGCACTCGCATAGTGAAAATGCTCGTCAGACCTAGGATTGCAAACCCTTGATTCTATGCTGAGTATGTGGCTTGCTTCCTCTTGTTTTTCTGTGACCGTCACCTTGCTTTCGGAAAGCATCGTCTGCAATCTCGGTATTATGATATTCGTGGCTTGCTCCTGTATGTTCTCCGTGCCGCCCACGAACACGGTCATGCTCTCAATCTCCATACGATGCACCCTATAATCCTCCCTTGCCTTCTCGTATGATTCTTTAGCCGCTGCAAAATGCTCCGGCTCAACCCCCAATACTTCAAGCACGCTCCGAATTCTCATAAACTCGCCCCAGAGCATCTGCGTTTTACGCCACGCCTCGTTCTTGTTCTTTGACTGCCTGGCATTCAATGCTATGCCCGATGCAAGCTCCAATGAATCCGCCAACATCCGCTGCCGCTCCAGAAAGCTCTTGGCGGCATCCTTGGTGCATATATACACCTTTACCTCATATTCTCCGTTTTTCTGCCGCTTGGGGGGTTCCGCTTCCTGAAAGCCGAAAAGCGTCAGGCTGCTCTCTATCTCGCTTGTCTCCAGAAACGCGCTGGATTCTTTCATAACACCGTTCCTTTCCTCGCTGTAATCGGTCATCTTGGTGCTGGATTTTATATTGGAGATTATGTTCCTAGCTATCTCGGCTTTCGCCTTTTCCCTTGCCTTGTCGGGGGTTTTGCCAAGGACTGTGGTGCTTAGGAATGAGCCTCCCTGGCAGTTGAAATCAGCAAAAGCCAGCGGGGCAAGCGCAAGCACGAATATGAGGGGTTTAATCAGAGGGGGATTCATTTTTTTCTTAGTTGTTGAGGGATGAAATTTGAAATCCTGAAAATTTTTCCCTCAATTTTGCAAAATTTGTATATTCATTTATCTGATTAAGAAACGACATTGCTAACTGCAACGTCACTCAAACCCCAGTGGATAAAATTCATACACAATAATCATATTTTGCAAATATAGAAAAACCTATCCTACAACTCAGGCAATTCTTTCAGCAATTCTTTCAAAAAATTGTCATCGCCGTGCGGGAGTATAAGGTCATCTTCTGGGCTTGCCCAAGGCTCGCCCGCGGCAAGGGGGTAAATTGAGCCAGAAGTGAGGCGGCCATCTCCGTTCAAATCTTTAAAATAAAGCAGTTTGTAGGTCCCCTCCTGTAAGCCTTTTATTTCAAAATGCCCAGAAGCATCGCATTTTGCCTGCCACTGCCTGCCAAAAGATTTAGCTTGCTTAGTAGAGAACCTTGCTTTTACGCCCAAACTTATTATTTCTTGCAAAACAACCAATGTTTGAGCATTGCCTCCTGGTATTTCTCCTTTTAAAGAGGCTAGTTTCAATTTTGAAATTGTGCTGAACTGAGTCAAAATTCTCTCCTTGAACAAGGTATCAATAATAGAATCCTTATACACCTGCACAAACTTGATTTTTGAATCTGTTCCCCAAGCAGTATCTGCCAAAATTTCCAGATTAGCAGCATCTAACTGTTTCACTTCCATTTTAACACTATCCTCATTCACATAAAGGCGAAATTTCATAGTATCTGCTGAAACTGGACGGCTGTAATTCAGTTTTATTGGCAAATCGGGCAAAACATCAGAAGCTTCTTTTGGTGGTTCTATTCTGGAAATATATGTGGGGATAAGTTCTTTTTCCGGTATCTTCTTAAACCTGAATTTTGCGGAACTACGCGCAGTGTCCAACTGTCTTTCTAAGGAATCTTTAGCATAAAGGCAGCGCACTGTGTAAAGGGTATCGTTTTTCAAGTTCTCAACCAAAAGCACGGTGTTTTTGCTGTAAGTTTCAATATAAGAATCAGAGGGGAAAATAGTGTCTTTGCTGTTTAAGAAAAAACAGTTGTTTTTTTGTTTAAACATAGAATCCAAAACTGTATTTCTGGAGAACGAAAGCTCAATTTCCCTATTGCCCCTTTGAGAAACTGCATCCAAACTAAACGAAGACGTATCTAAATCTCCAAGGGAAAACTTTAACAGATTTACTTTGGTTTCGGTTAGTTCAAAGGGAAAAGCCGCAATGCCGGCAATTTCGCTTACAGCATCTAATTTTTGATTGTTGTTTTCGTCTAAAAAGGCGGCGGCTAAATACAAACCAGCCTGCATTCCCTGTAAAACTCCGTTTCCAAGGCTATCGGTTTGAGCAATGTATTGTGGAATTTCTTTTGCAATACGCGGAAAGGTATCAAGTTCCGCACTTAAAGTTGAATCCCTGAATTTCTCCAGATAGCCTTTGTGTGCGCGAACTTTGCCAAAAGGATAAAAAGCCACAACTGGAAATTTCTTCTTTTTAATCAAGGAATCTTGCAGCAGCACAGAGAAATTCGCTTTGAGGCTATCTAAAAAATTTCCCGTTGAAAACAAAATCTGGAATGGCTTTTCCAGCGGATTGCCCTGTAAATCCCTTATGGCATTTGTAACCGTTAGGGTGTATGTTGTGTTGGAATCCAAAGGCTCGGTGGAATATATACGCAGCTTGTCGCCATCGGCTTCTACACGTAGCTTGCCAGAAATAGGCGGCGAAATTGCAACTGCGCCATTTGGTGGTTTTTGAACTATCCACTCATCAAATTGCAAGGTTAAATCCAATTTCACGCTTTGATTTATGGCATTGGGGGCAAGCGTTGTTCCAGCAATTCTGGGCGGAAGTTTGTCTTCGGGACCTCCAGGCGGCGGAGCTACGGAGGCACAGGAGAATGTCTGAACCAGAATTATCAGAATTGACAAAATTATCAAAATTTTATATTTATTTTTCATTTTCCACCTTGTCTATTAGCAAAACGAATTCGCCTTTGGGGGCTGCGGTTTTGTAGTGTTCTAGGAGTTCGGTGGGGGTGCCTATTAGGTGTTCTTCAAATTTTTTTGTTAGTTCGCGCATTAAGGCTACGTTTACTTCGCCGTAAACTTTTTTTATCTCGCCTAAAAATTTCACCAGGTTGTGGGGACTTGCGTAGAATATAAGGGTGCTGTTTCCATCGTTTTTCAATTTTTGCAGCAAATGTTCCCTTTGGGCGCTTTTTTTGGGTGAAAAATTCTCAAAGCGAAATCTGTCTGTTGCAAAGCCGCTTGCAACCAAAGCCGTGAGCAAGGCGTTTGCCCCAGGCACTGCCCTAACGGGAATGCGCTCCGCCTTGCAGGCTCTCACCAAATTAAACGCGGGGTCCGCAACTCCTGGGGTTCCGGCATCGCTCACAAGGGCTATGTCGCCGGTGTTTTTCAGGTATTCAATATATTTTGGCGTAACATGTTCCTTGTTAAAATCGTGGTAACTCTCCATTTTTGTTGGTATTCCATAATGTTCAAGCAAAATCCGGCTGTGCCGCGTGTCTTCTGCCAAAATAAGCGAGACTTCTTTTAAAATGCGCACCGCTCTGAATGTTATATCTTCCAAATTGCCTATAGGCGTACTCACTATGTAAAGCGTGTTCATGGGTAAATGGGAAGCTCCTTGTTGGGTAAATATAGTAAGTAATAGTCCGTATTTTCTATATTATTTGTTTTTTTCACGGAATGATGTATGGACCGTTCAAAACATTTGCTTTGCCTGCGCGACTGGGATGCTAACCGCGTTCTAGAAACTATAGATATTGCTATTCGCTTGAAGAATGAGGTTAAAAATGGCGTATATTCGGAGCGTTTAAAGGGTAAAACCATAGGAATGTTTTTTGAAAAAAACTCGCTTAGGACCATTGTCACATTTCAGGTTGGAATTTTTCAGCTCGGCGGAATGCCTGTTTTCCTTAATCCAGAGAGTATTGGCAAAAGAGAAGATGTTAAAGACGTGGCAAGGTGCGTGTCGCGCTGGGTGGACGGGCTTGTGGTGCGCTGCTTTGAGCAAAGCCTAGTGGAGCAGCTTGCCGAATATGGAAACATCCCCGTTATAAATGCCCTCACAGACGACTGCCACCCTTGCCAAGCCCTAGCATTTGGGCAAATGTGCATAGAACAGTTTGGCAATGATTTAAAAGGAAAAACCGTTGCCTTTATAGGGGATGGAAATAATGTTGCCAATTCCGTTATGAATTTGTGCGCCAAGCTGGGCATGAATTTTACACTTGCCTGCCCCAAAGGCTATGAATTAAAAAGCGAAGTGATAAAAATTTGTTCGCCCCTATTCGAAAGTATGGGCACAAAGTACAGAGTTGTCAACGACCCAAAAGAAGCCGTTAAAGATGCGGATATTCTTTACAGCGATGTGTGGGTTAGCATGGGGCAAGAAGACCAAAAAAAATCAAAGAGAGAACATTTTTTGCCTTTTCAAATTAACGATGAACTGCTCGCGCTTGCGCCTAAGCATTGCAAGGTAACGCATTGCCTGCCCGCACACAGGGGCGAAGAAATAACAGACAGCGTTATGGACAACTTGCAAGTGAATTTAAGCTACGAAGAAGCCGAAAATCGCCTGCACGCACAAAAAGCCGTGCTATGCAAGTTACTTCATTAACATTGAGCCTCTGCTAAAATCCACAAAGGTTATATAAACGAACAGGGCTATAAAAAATGAGGTTGCCGCTTGCTGAATGCGAGCTTGGTTCTTTTGAGAAAGCGGCTTGCCTCTTATTTTTTCAATGAGCAAAAACAAAAGAAGACCGCCATCTGTTATAGCAAGGGGCAGCAAATTCATAACGCCCAGATTTATGCTTATAAGGGCTAGCAAAAATACCGCTTTTTGCAAATTTTCAAGCCACACCAAACCTATAACTTGCACAATGCCAACAGGCCCGCTCATAGCCCTCAACTTCACCTCCCCTATAGCAATGCGATGAATGTAGCGAAACACGCTGGTTCCCATACTGATGCTCCTTTTTGCCGCCATTGCAAGGGCTTCGCCCAGAGGCTTGTGAACCACCTGCAATTCGTCAAATTGGGCAAGCCCCATTTGAATTCCAATTAAATAACGCTCTGCCTCCTCATTCCAAAGCGGATTTATCAATGCGCTCAAGGTGTCTGTTTTGCCGTTTTCATCTGCTCTTGAATACACCACCTCAACTGCATCCCCGTCAGATGCCGAAATTATGTCTATCATGTCTTGGTAGTAGCCTATTGTGTAGCCGTCCACGCTTAAAATGGTATCGTTTTGCTTTATTCCGGCTTTTCCAGCGGGGGAATCTTCCAAAGGTTCCACCGCCGCAAAAACCCTGTGCCTTGGATGGATGCCGGCAGTGCCAACACCCAAATCCCTGAGTTCCTTTGGAACTATATTCACCGTTTTTCTGCCATCTTTTGTTCCAATCTCCAAAGCGATGCTTCTGGAAATACTAATGCCCATTTCCTCGCGAAATTTTTCCCAGCCCTCTGCTTTTTTCCCGTCTATGGTAAAAATTGTGTCGCCGCTTGCAATGCCAGCTTCTTCCGCAGCGGAACCGTGCTCCACAATGCCAACCACCAGCTTATCAGACACAGGCTCTGGGTTGCCTATCATATAAATTGCGGTTAGCAGAGCATAAGCAAAAACTACGTTGAAAGCTGGACCTGCAAAAGCTATCAATGCCCTTTTCCATATAGGCTGCACGTGAAAATCGTCTGGTTTGTCTTCGCGAACTTGTTCGGGATTTTCGCCAGCCATTGCCACATAGCCGCCAAAGGGAACAGCAGATATGCAGTAAGTGGTTCCGTTTTTTTCCACCTTTAAAAGCTTTTTCCCAAAGCCTATTGAAAAAGTCAAAACCCTAACTCCGCAATACTTAGCCGCTAAAAAATGCCCAAGCTCGTGTATAAAAACAAGCAAGCTAAGACCCAAAAGTCCAAGAATTATTTGAAAAAACCAGTAAATGTTCATTTATCCCCACACTTGCAATCTTTTGTCTTTTTAAGTGCCCTTTCCTTTGCCAGAGCCTCGCGCTGCTTGTAAGTTCCCATTCTTTTCATCATATTTTCCCAATCAACTTTATGGGCATCAAATTCAGGACCATCTACGCACACAAACTTAACCTCGCCGCCAACCGTCACTCGGCAGCAGCCGCACATTCCGGTGCCATCCACCATAATGCTGTTGAGGCTTGCATAAGTTTTAACGCTATAAGGGCGAGTTGTTTCTGCACAGAATTTCATCATTATAGGAGGACCAATGGCTATGGCAAAATTCGGTTTGCAATTTTCGCAGAGTTCTTTTAGGGGTTCTGTCACCAAGCATTTACGCCCATAAGAGCCATCATCTGTGCAAATTATCATTTCATCAGAAACGCTTTTTAGTTCGCTTTCCATTATTATCAAATCTTTTTGCCTAGCTCCCAAAACAACACTCACTTTGTTGCCAGCTTTTTTAAGAGCCTGTGCTATAGGGTACATAGGTGCGGCACCAATGCCGCCGCAAACGCAAACCGTGTGCCCAAAATTCTCTATATGCGTGGGCGAGCCAAGGGGACCTGTTAAAACTGGAATGTCATCGCCTGCATTTAATTGCGACAAATCCATTGTCGTTTTGCCTACTGCTTGAACAACCAGGGTTATTGTGCCCTTTTCTCTATTTGCATCTGCTATTGTGAGCGGAATTCTCTCCCCTGCCTCTAAATCTGTTTGCAAAATTATAAACTGCCCCGCACGCCTCTCTTCTGCTACAAGGGGAGCCTCAACAACCAACTTATGCACATCGCTTGAAAGTTGTTCTTTCTCTATAATTTTTGCCATGTGCCTAATATAAAAATATCCCTTGACAACCCGCTAAATTTTTTCTATATTTACTAACAATTAAGGGATTTCAATTAAATATGCTTGCATATTCCCTTTGCGCAAAAGCATGTTTTAAATTAAAATTCAAAAAAGGAGTTTTACCTTTGGCACCTCGTTCTAAACAACTATTGTCAGATGAAGTTCCGCAAGATGCAGAGCTTCCACCCGAAACCAAGGAAATGCTTGAAAACCTTGGCGTTAAAAATACCCGCAGAAATAAGCCCAGCAGCAACGCCGAGCCAGACCCTGAGCTAGACCAGTATGCCGAACCTGAACAAGCAACTTCTGCTGTGCCCACATTAGAAACCATATTGCCAATAGGCGTAACTGTGCCAGACATCCCGCCGCCGCCAATAATGCAAGCTCAAAATGCAGAACAAGCAGATGGCCAAAATAACGCAGGAGGCTACCCAAACCGCCAGCAGCAGCAAAGAAATTTTGGGAACAACGGCAATAATAATAACAATAACAACAGAAAGCAGCAATTTCAAAACAACAACAATAATAACAACAATAACAACAGATATAACAATAACAACCAAAATCAAAACCGCAACAAAAACAATAGGTTTCGCCCTTATGTAGAAGATATCTCTCCAGAAGACATCCCAAAAATAGACAAAGAAGCCATAGATAAAGCTCGCAAAGAATGGGCAGCACTCCGCGCCATAAATATGCCTGAGCTTCAAGCCCTAGCTAGAGACCTTAACCTGCCAGATATTAAGGTTATGCGCAAGCAAGCTATAATATATCGCATTTTAGAGGCAAAAGCCGCTGCTGTGGAAGGAATGCCCATTTACTCAGAAGGCGTTTTGGAAATAATAAACGAAGGCTACGGCTTTTTGAGAAACTCAGACCACAACTATTTATCGGGCCAAGACGACATTTACGTTAGCCCAACTCTAATAAGGTTCTACGAACTAAAAACAGGCGACACAATAACTGGGCAGGTTCGCGCTCCAAAAGAAAAAGAGAAATATTTTGCCCTCACCTGCATAGAGACAATAAACTATAAGGAACCCGAACACGCCAAAAAACGTGTAGCCTTTGAGCATTTAACTCCATTGCATCCATTTCAGAGAATAAATTTGGAATACGAAACAAACGAGCTTTCAACCAGAATAATGAACCTGTTCACGCCCATAGGCAAAGGGCAGCGCGGAGTTATACTTGCGCCGCCGCGCACAGGCAAAACAGTTCTTTTGCAGCACATTGCAAATGCCATAAGCAAAAATCACCCAGAAATAAAATTAATGGTTTTGCTAATAGACGAACGCCCCGAAGAAGTCACCGATATGCGCAGGAATGTAAAGGGCGAGGTTCTGGCTTCAACATTTGACGAACCTCCGGATCGCCATACCCAGGTCGCGGATATGGTTTTGGAAAAAGCCAAAAGGCTTGTTGAGCAAGGTGATGACGTGGTTATACTATTAGATTCCATAACCCGCTTTGCAAGAGCGAACAACGTGGTTATTCCTCATTCCGGAAAAATTCTCTCCGGCGGCGTGGATGCCATGGCAATGCAAAGACCAAAGCGTTTTTTTGGAGCAGCCCGCAAAATTGAATTTGGCGGCTCGCTAACCATCATAGGCACCGCTCTAATAGAAACAGGAAGCCGCATGGACGAGGTTATATTTGAAGAATTTAAAGGCACTGGCAACATGGAACTCGTGCTAGACCGCCGCATAGCCGAAAAACGTATATGGCCAGCCATAGACATCTTCAAATCTGGCACACGCAAAGAAGAGCTTTTGATTTCCGAAGCCGAACTTCGCCACGTTTGGATTTTGCGCAGATTCTTGCAGGATCACACTCCTGTTGAAATTATGGAACAACTCCAAAAGCAAATGAAAAACCACAAGAATAATGAAACCTTTTTGGCAGCAATGAAGGAGTAAAAAAACTTATGCAATCTTCTGCCAAAAACATATTATTTATTGGCACTGGCAATATGGGCAGCGCAATTTTAAATGCCCTCTCAGAAAGCGGCTACCCTGCTAGTTCTATATTTTTTTATGAACCAAACGATGAAAGCGCAAACAAAGCCACAGGAAAAAGCAAAACTTCAAGATTACCTACTTTAACTGATGGTTTTGCAAAAGCAGATATAGTATTTTTGTGCATAAAACCGCAAATATTTGCAAAAGCTCATCCCGTTATATGCAAAGAGATTGAAGCCTCTGGAAAGGAACCCGTTATAGTTTCCATTATGGCTGGGATAACGCTTGCTACTTTGCGCTCGGCTTTAAAAATAAAGAACATTGTGCGCACTATGCCAAACATTGCCGTTTCTGTGAAAAAAGGAATGGTTGCCATAGTAAAAGAGGAAGGAATTGAAGAAGACATATTGCAAACGGTTGAGTTTTTATTCTCCACCTGCGCAAATACAGTTAGAGTTCTTGAAAACCAAATTGATGCGGTAACAGGGCTTTCTGGTAGCGGTCCCGCTTTTATTTTCCAATTTGTAGAAGCACTTGCGTTGGGCGGGGTTAAAGTTGGTTTGTCCCGTGATGTTGCAATGAAGCTGGCAATATCAACTATCGAAGGATCAATAGAAATGTTAAACGGCACTAAATTAAGCCCAGGAGAGCTAACTGCAAACGTATGCAGCCCGGCAGGGACAACAATCGCCGGAGTGCAGGAACTTGAGAATAGGGCCTTTAGGGGAGCGGTTATGGCTGCGGTAGAAGCGGCGGCGAAACGCTCTTCGGAGCTTGGGAGGTAAGTGTGCAATTTGCGTTTATACTTGCATTACTCTTATTCTCAATGCTTTACGCAGAACCACCTAGCCTCGGGCATTTGGCAATGTGCTCTGGTGTTAAGCAATGCCTGGGTTATGATTTCCCGCAATGCAGCGCAGAAGAAAAAAAACCAAACCCCGATATTAAATACACCGCCGAATATTGCGCTCCATACATAGAACTCAAACAGAGAGGCCTGAAAACAAACGACCCAAGAGCTTACGACTTGTATCGCTATATGGGGCGGCAATACAGGGTTATTTATAAACTTAACGGCAAACTTCCAGTTTCAAAAGAAATGATGATTTATCTTTTTGACAATATGGATTTCACCGCACAGTTGGTAAATGCCTATAGAAAAACAAAATACACCATAAAATACGATATCCACGACAGAAAAACCTTTAGCGGCGATAACGGCGATAATTTGTTTGGCAGTTTTGTTTGGCTGCTGAACGATAGCGCAGGCAGAGAGCCCGGAATGCACCACGTATTTTTTGGCAGAGGAAAAACAAAAATTTTGGCGTGGAAACTGTACGGAACCGCAACTGCCATTTTAGATTTGAAAGAGATAAGCAAAGATTCCGTGTCTTATGAATTTCGCTCCATTGTTTCGCCAAGCGGCGCGGTGCTGAATTCCATTATGAATCTTGGGGTTTTCAACAAGGTTGTCAACAGCTATATAAGGGAAATTGTGAATAACATAGAGGCAGCGGCAAGGGAATTCGCAAAAGGAAATCGTGCCCCAATTTCAAATTACGCTTCATTTAAGAGCGGAAAATGGAAAAATAACCTATTGGAATTTGATGCCGTTGTGAAGAACAAAAAATAGGTCTGGCACATTTTTTGCATCTCTATCAAATATGATAATCCACAACTCCTCTCAGGCTTTAGATATACCCATTAGGGTTAGCGATGTTGCCAAAATGCTGCAAATAGCGACCCATACGCTCAGATTTTGGGAAAAAGAATTTGATTTTTACTTGAAACCCAGTCGCACTGCTGGGCTGCAAAGGCGCTATGATACAGATTCCATAGAACGCCTAAGGAAAATTCATCATTACCTCAAAAACGAAGGCTATTCCATAGCCGGAACAAAGAGGATTTTGTCCTCATTGGCGGCTTGAACGCTGAATGGAATGCCTCAGCAAAGGGAAACCTTCCAGAGATTTTGTTGCGCGGCAGGTTATTAGGCAAGGGAAACTGCGACCAGCCCTAGTGCGCATTCTGGTTTGCAAAACATCTTCTTTTTCTGGAATATTTTGCAAAATTTTGTTAAGCACTTCTTTATGGCGATATAAATCGCACAAATAGTGCCCCTTTACTTCGCTCTGGTCAAAGCCAAACATTTTGCAAAAACGTTTGTTCGCTACTAATATGCGACCAGAGTTGTTAGCCATGCATACGGCATCCTCGGCTTCGTTTATGTTTTCGTCTATGGTCATAGTGCCTCCGTGTTTAGTGAAAGTTCGTCAATTGCAAAGGTAACTCCAGATTTGCCCAAATAAATTGGCACATTGGAATAGGGCAAAACAGCGAGAATTCGCTCTTCTTTTGCCACCTGAACGCCATCTTGATATAGCGTTAGGTAGCGACCGTCCCATTTAACCTCTACAAAAGTCCATAAGCCTGTTTTAATGGACTTTTTTGATAAAACCGCATGATTGCAGGCAAAAATTGAAGTTTCTTCTGTTAAAAAGAATGCAAATGCCGGATTTTCCGCTCCGCAGGCGCCATTTACAAGCGCAAGGCTGAAAATGTCGTTTTTCCCTATTAAATTATACGGAATGGCAGATTTTTGCGGTGGGGTGTCTATTTTGAACCATGCGCTTATTTCAAAGGCCACCGATGCTGAGAATTTGTTGCCATCGGAGGCAACATAACTGTTTGGGGTTTTAAATAAAAGGGCAGTTTTGCTACGGCCATCTCTGCCCACAGCAGGCGAAACCTCGTTGTAGGCAAGGGTGTTGGTTTCTTCGCTTGTGCCTCCTGCTATCACAGGTACTGTTTTTGCAGGATTTGTGCAGGATAATGCAAATAATGCAAGTAGCGCAAAAGCAAATTTAGGCGATAATAGATTAAGCTTTTTCATTTTTTGCCTCCTTTGTTTTATGCGCAGATTTTGATAACGGAAATAATTGCAGATTTATTCTATATACAGATTCTTCTTCTTTTTCGCTTTGGGCGGCAATTTCTTTTATTTTACGCCTGAAATTAGCTAGCTCTGCCTTTATGGCTTCAAAACCCTCTTTTGACAAACCCATAGTTATGCCAGAAATATCCCTTTCTTGTTTTGAAATGTTTTCTAAGGCTGAAACTGCCAAGATTCCCATATTCTCGTGATGCTTACGGACAGCCATTGAACTTATGTTTTCGCCAGTTGTTAGATGCTTGCTTGTTTGCCTGTATTTTCCATTTGAACTTTTCTCCAGCAAACCGAGTTTGAGCAAAAGGGCAAGGGAGGCTTTAACCTGCGAAAGAGGGATTTTTGGGACCAGCAATTTTGAAATCTCGCTTTCTGATGATACATTCTGGGCTAATTCGCGTATAACTGAGTGGTACCATTCTTTATAATAATCGTATAAATTCGCTTCTATAATGCGGTTTTTGCAAAGTGATGCAATATGGCGCATTTCGTTGAAGAGCTTTTGTTTTTTTGCGTTGTTTGTTTCGTGGGTAAAGGGAACCAAAAGCCGGAAGAAATCCTGTTCTTTATCGGTTAAACCGAGCGCAAGCCCCACTCTTTCAATGCCTTCTGCGCTTAGGGAGCTTTTTTCTTCTGCAACCAATTTTAAAAAAACCGGACTTGCATACCCGGCTCTTTTTGCAAATTCCCGCCAAGAAAAGCGGCTAGAAGCCTTTTTCTCGGCAAAAGCATCGCGCATAAAAGCACGGTAGTCGGAATATGCAAAAACGCTTGGCATACACATATAATATACATTATTTTTTCCCAAATGATACAAAAAAAATGACTTTATGATACATTTTTGTGTTTTTTTGTTCAAATTTGTGGTTTTTGGCGGAAAAAATGCACTAATTTTCTATATTGACTCTAGTAGGAGCAATAAACCTCACTTTAACACAGGAGGTTTCTGTTGTCTATTCTACCACGGAGCACTTACGCCCCATTCACGCTTGATTTCACATTCAAAAAAGCATTTGCCAGCGAACAAAGCAAAGACCTGCTTCTGTTCATGCTAAACACTTTCCTTGAAAGAGTCCTCAAAAAACCTATCACAGATGTGAAAGTCATACATACAGTCCAGCTTGGCAAAACAAGGAAAAATAGGGGTGCGGTGTTTGATATTCAATGCGAGGATGCCTCCGGCACAAGGTTCATTGTGGAGATGCAAGTGGAGGAACAAAAGCACTTTATCAAGAGAAGTCTCTTCTATCTATGTATGGCAGTGGCTAATCTTGCAAAGAAAGGCAAGATGGAGAGCAAAGGGAAGAAAATACCTTACGACTACAATATTCTGGTAGTCTATACGCTCAATTTTCTTGATTTTGATGCAGATTTTGGGAAGAACTGCGATGAGGTTATTCAATATCTTTCTCTTTCCAATGATCTTCACCCTGAGGTTCGCTATGATGATCTTATGCGCTTGATTTATGTCCGTCTTACTAAATTTGTCAAAACCGAGGAAGAATGTAAAAGCGACCTTGACAAGTTGCTTTTCATATTCAAGAATGCGCACACTCTTGACAAAATACCCAAGAGCCTTAATAAAATGGTGTTCAAACGTCTTTTTGATATTGCGAGAATTTCTAATTTTACTACTGAGGAGCTTATGAATTACGAAAGTGATATGAAACGTTTCAGCGACCATATGAATGCCTTGGCTTATGCTAAGGAGAAAGGCGTTATGCAAACTGCTAAATCTATGCTCAAAGAAGGGCTTAACCCTACTCTTGTGGCTCGCATAACCAAGCTGCCGCGAGAAGAGATTTTGGCGTTGAGGTAGCAGGGAAGTTTATTACCATATTAACCACTTTAACTCCCTCTCTTTCTTTAGAATATTATTCGTACTATATTCATCTGTTCTTCCGTTTTTCGAATAAGTCCTATGGTGATATATTTTATTCCAACCCTTTCTGGCATCTATGTTGTAGATTTTATTTCTATTATTCTCATTGAAATTACAAGTTATTTTTCCAGCTTCTGAAAAATAAAAATAATCAATACTTTCCTCAATTTGTTCATCCCAATAGAAAATCCTCAATTGGTAATAGTCATCTCCATTGTTGCTTGTCAGTACAAAATCTCCATAAAGTATTTTAATGCCTTTGGGATAAGAAGCGCAAGAGCGTTGAGTTTCATCATCATCATCAAAAAAATCCCCTAGATATTCATCAGCGGGCACTACTTTATCTAGTTCAAGATAGACAATTCCATTCGTTACGCTTCCTATTCTTATATGCTCCAACACTTCAATAATTCCATTGCCTTTATATGCAGAATTAATGAGAGAGAAATCTCTATTGTCATCTCCTAGGTCGTCATAATAGATTTGCGAGTTCTCGTTGAAAGAACCGCCTTGTCCGTTGCCGCCGTTGTCGGGGTCATCGCCGCCGCTACTGCTGCCCGAAGAGCAGCCAAAGGTAAAAGCCAAAGCAAGCAAAATGCCTGCCGAAAACAGAACAAATTTAACCTTGTTCATAAGAACCTCCATAAGACTCCTGCCAACGGAGCCGAGAAAATAGGCGTTGGCGGAATTTAGCGAACATGGCGACACTTTCCATTTGAGGTGTTGTATATGGCGGAGCCGAAATTTTCCAGTGCAT
>Ga0268262_10002957_pt1 | contig 18995 bp, 14 predicted proteins | sample TergutNc150P3_FD_190354 | JGI IMG/M metagenome (GOLD analysis project Ga0268262, IMG submission 190354) | Nasutitermes corniger P3 segment gut microbial community from laboratory colony in Florida, USA - Nc150 P3 (SPAdes) (version 2) | ecosystem: Host-associated > Arthropoda: Insects >...
CGCGTATGTTTCTTCTTCGCCTAACGCCTGTATAGCCGGCACGTACAAAAAGATTTTCCACGCTTCCCCGCGCGGGGGCGTATTTCCCCGTATGGTTTCTTTTGTATATCTCAAGGATTTTTTTCGCTCCCCACGCCGGGTGTAATTTTTTTATTCGCAGCATCTCCACGCTTACAGGCTCCGGTATGCTCCGGCTGTTGGTTAACGGCTTTCTTGAATGCTCCTCAAGACCGGCGTAACCTTCCTCAAGAAACCTCTTTTTCCATTTGTACCCGCATTTCGTGCCTATTCCATATTCACGGCAAAGCTCGGTGAATACCACTCTTTCGTCCAGTGCTTTTAAGACAAATTCCTTCTTAACGTCCATAATATCGACCCCCTTAAACGGCATTGGCCAGATCCTCCTATCTCTTGATCTGGCTTAAATTTACCCTCTAAGTGTTTCCGATGTCTCTGTACAAACTCGTTTCCTATGTCTTTGGCATACCAAGCTCTCTGGCAATCAACGGATAGGACGCGCCCGACGGTATACGCAGGTTATCTTCCAGTATGTACCACGAGCCGTCCTTCGCTTGAACAAGATCGATTCCGGAAATGTGGCTGTACACGCCCTCAGGCGGGACAATATTTGCGCATTCCGGCAGGTATCCTTTGGAGATATAGACAAATTCTTCCGGTATAACTTTGTCGGTGATAATCTTGGCGTCGGAATAGATGTCCCGCAAAAAGCAGTTCAGCGCGTCTACCCGCTGGATAAGACCTTTTTCCAGCAGCGCGAACTCATTATGAGAAATAACGCGCGGTATAGCGTCGTAGGGGAACAACTGTTCAATAAATTCCCCGTTTTTGTAGATACCGAACTTTACGCCGTACCGCGCCATGAGCTTGTTAATCTCATACGCGGTCGTCATCGACATTTCCACTCCAAATACCTCCTTAAAATGCAAAAAAAAAAGCAACGGCTCCCACTTGAGATTTTGAGCGCCGTTGCTCATTTATTATAATACTATATTTTATTTAAAAAATCAACATATAAGAGGCTTTTATTTTTCAGTGTAATCAAGTAAATTAGGTTAATAAGTACGCCAAATTATAGTAAATACGGAGGCTTTGATGATAAAACATGTGTCTATGGCGGAGCTGCCTGTCGCGGAAAGCTTCATTATACAGAAGAACCGTATTGAGAACAATGTGGGGCAGGGAAGCAAACGCGTCTGCATTGTTACAGGGACTCACGGCGACGAATTGGAAGGACAGTATGTCTGCGCGCGATTGGCGAAGATTTTAAATGACGGGAAACAAAAGCTGTCGGGTATTGTGGACATTTATCCCGCCATAAACCCGCTGGGGATCGATTCCATTACGCGCGGTTTTCCGATGTTCGATTTAGACATGAACCGCATATTTCCCGGCTCTCCGTCGGGGTCGCTGGCGGAAGTCGCGGCATACGATATTATGCGCGACATTGAAGGCGCGGATATGTGCATAGACATACACTCAAGCAACATTTTTCTGCGCGAGATACCGCAAGTGCGTATCAGCGAACAAAACGAGTCCGCGCTGCTGCCTTATGCGCTTATGCTCAATGTCGATCTGGTGTGGATACACACGTCGGCGACCGTTCTGGAATCGACTCTCGCGCACTCGCTCAACATGCGCGGCGTTAAAACGCTGGTAGTCGAGATGGGCGTTGGAATGCGTATCACAGAAAATTTTTGCATGCAGCTTGTGTACGGCATACTGAATTTTCTGCGAGAGCTTGGAATGTGGAAAGGGGCGGGCGGACAAACTCGGGAGCCGCTTGTCTCGAAAGATCACGGCGTGGGTTTTTTAAATTCGGACGCGGGCGGAATATTTATTCCGAGCGCCGCGCACGGCAGTCATGTAAGCTCAGGAGATTATATCGGTATGGTCGTAGACCCGCTCACCGGCGCGGTAGTAGAGGAAACGCTTGCGCCCTGCGACGGCTTGCTGTTTACGCTGCGGGAATATCCGGTTGTATTCGGCGGTTCGCTTCTTGCGCGGATTATGGAGGACTCCAAAAATGGTTAAGGACATTATATATTCGATTAAATCTCCCTACCGCCAGAGTATGGATGTAATAGCGTACACTTTCGGTTCAGGCGAGCGCTCATGCTGCGTGGTTGGCGCGTTACGCGGCAATGAGATTCAGCAAATGGCAATCTGCGCGCAGTTGGTAGACACGCTCAAACGTCTGGAGGCAAACGGGCATGTTGTCCCCGGCAAGAGCATAATGATCATACCGTGCGCGAACTACTATTCCATGAATATCGGCAAACGTTTTTGGACAATGGACAACACCGACATCAACCGTATGTTTCCCGGATACGATCAAGGCGAGACAACGCAGCGAATTGCGGACGGGCTGTTTAAATTGATTAAGGACTACGTTTACGGCATACAGATGGCAAGTTTTTACCGCGAAGGCGAGTTTCTGCCGCACGTCAAAGTGATGGACAACGATTGCAGAAAGAACGAAACCTATGAGTCGCTCACGGATTTTGGACTGCCTTACGGTTTGATTAGAATACCGCAGCCATACGACACCGCGACGCTCAACTATAACTGGCAGATTTGGGGCTGCCAAGCCTATTCGCTGTTTTCCACATACACGGAGCACATCGGAAAGCAATCCACGCAAACCGCCGTGAACGCGGTGCTGCGTTTCCTTGTCGCCAAAGGGATAATCAAATGGGCGCTGGACGGCGGTATGCACACCCGCATACTAAACGAAGGATTAATAAAAAACGTCCAGACAAGCCGCGCCGGAATACTGAAAAAATACATCGCTGTCGGCGATGAAGTCGTCGAGGGCGACCTGCTTTGCGAGATAATCCATCCCTTAGAAGGAAATACGATAGGCAGAATAGAATCGCCGACGAACGGGACGGTATTTTTCGCTTACAACAAACAGTTGGTAATGGAACATACCGACGTGTTCAATATAGTGCCGTTTTCCGATCTTAACTAATGCTTGGTTCAACGCAAATTAAACGGCTTTAATATTTTGTCAACCTGTATTGGTTTTCCGTTTGCATCGTCAACCGTTACTTTTGCAAAAGCCCAACCGTCAATTTTGGCGGGATCTACTCCCGCGGCAATAAAAGGATCCGGATTAAGCACAAACACAATGTCTTTGTCGTTTGTCGTCAAATTTTTTGCCCACTCAAACATATTGCCGTCTCCCAAAGAAATACCGTAGTGATCCAACTGTCCGTGATAGCCGATACTGCCGCGTTTTAGTTTTACAATCTGTTCATAAGAGGCAAGCGGCGAGGCTTCTCCCTGATAGCTTAATTTTTCATTTCCCAATTTTGTGCCTACTGTGAGCATACCATCTTTAAAAAAGAAATTATCGGGAAGTTTTGACGGATCAAGTCCCGCCGCGATGAAAGGCTCGGCGTTAATTTCCAGCATTACATCGTAGAGCGGACTTTCGGCGAAGTTTTTACTCCAGATAAAACGGACGCTGTTGTCGGGAGCGGAGATAGACCAGCCGCCGTTTGCCTTGTCTTCCGACACCAACTGCGGCGCGTTTTGCAAAAGTTCATTGAAGGAGCGTATAGAATAGCTTCCCACCACGTCCAGTTTTGAACAGGAAAACACTGTAATTGCAAGCAAAGCAAAAAGAGCCGTTATTTTTGTTTTCATTTTTTTCTCCATAACTAAGCTTTAAATCTTTTTAATCGCAGAGCGTTGGTCAATACCGACACAGAACTTAAACTCATGGCGGCGGCGGCGAAGACCGGATTGAGAAGCGGTCCTCCAAAGAGATACAGCAGACCCGCGGCTATGGGAATACCCAGCACATTGTAACCAAATGCCCAAAACAGATTTTGTTTGATGTTGCGGATTGTCCGCTTGCTCAAGTTGATTGCCGTGGGAACATCAAGAAGATCTGAACGCATAAGAACAATGTCTGCGGATTCCATCGCTACGTCCGTTCCGCTTCCGATAGCGATACCGATGTCAGCCTGCGCGAGAGCCGGAGCGTCATTAATACCGTCTCCCACCATTGCGACTTTGCGCCCTTCATTTTGCAACGTCTTAACTTCTGCGGATTTATCCTGCGGCAGAACTTCCGCAAGTACGCGGTCGATTCCCACTTGTTTGGCGATGGCGTCCGCGGTTTTTTTGTTGTCTCCGGTAATCATGGCGACTTCGATTCCCATTTTGTGAAGCCGGTTTATCGCCGCTCTGCTGGAATGTTTAAGCACGTCCGCTACCGCTACAATTCCGGCGATACTGCCGTTAAGGACGACATACATCGGCGTTTTTCCCTCGGAAGCAAGGCGGTCGGAAGTTGTACCAAGTTCCGCAAGCGAGATACCACGCTCTTCCATAAGTTTGCGGTTTCCAATCAGGATAGGCAGGGCGGAGAGAGAAGCGTAGGGATTGGGAAGAGTGGAAAGTATTTTGTCGGCGGCAAGGGGAATTTTTGCTTCGATGCCTCTGCCGGGAATGGCTTTAAAATCCGTAACAGGCGGCAGAACAAGAGCGCGCTTTTCCGCTTCGCGGACAATGGCTGAGGCGAGGGGATGCTCCGATTTTCTTTCAGCGGCGGCGACAAGTTGAAGGAAAAGATCGGCATCCTTGCCCTGTTCTCTGTTTCCTGTTCCCCATTCTCCGCCTCCGATAACCACATCGGTTACTTCGGGCTTGCCTTCGGTAATTGTTCCCGTCTTGTCAAACACAATCGTTTGAATTTTGTGGGCGGTTTCCAAAGCTTCACCGCCCTTTATCAAAATGCCGTTCTCCGCGCCCTTGCCGGTCGCTACCATGATTGCCGTGGGCGTGGCAAGACCTAGGGCGCACGGGCAGGCGATGACCAGTACGGAAATAAAAATTGTCAGGGCGAATTCCGTTACGGATTTTCCGGCGGGCAGATTGACAACGCCGACAGATGCCGCAATGAACCACGCTATACCGGCGATGAGCGCAATGACGCAGACAACAGGCACAAAGTAACCTGATACAATGTCCGCCATTTGCGCTATCGGCGCTTTTGATCCTTGCGCGTCTTCAACCAGTTTGATGATCTGCGCCAGCGCGGTATCGCTGCCAACCTTTTCCGCCCTAAAGCAAAAATGTCCGTTGCTGTTAATGGTCGCGCCGTAAACAGGATCGCCCGATTTTTTGTCGACCGGCATACTTTCCCCGGTGAGCATGGATTCGTCTACCGCGCTTTGCCCCTCGGTTACAACTCCGTCCACGGGAATTTTTGCGCCGGGTTTTACAACGATAATGTCGCCGACCGCTACTTCGTCAATGGGAATTTCTTTCTCTGTGCCGTTCATAATAACGATTGCCGTTTTGGGGGCTAAACCCATAAGTTTTTTTATCGCCTCGCTTGTTCTGCCTTTGGACACCGCTTCAAGAGATTTACCCAAAAGAATTAGGGCGATAATCACTCCCGCGGTTTCAAAGTACAAGGATTCAACCGCGTGAAAATTTCCTGTGGTAATCTGAAACAAATTGTAAACACTGTAAACAACCGCGGACGTGGTTCCAATCGCTATAAGCGAATCCATGTTGGGACTGCGCTGTAAAAGATTTTTAAAACCAACGGTATAAAATTTGTTGCCCGCGATTATAATCGGTATTACCAACGCAAGCTGCACGACGGCGTAAATAAGAGGAAAATTCATCGGGGACAAAGCTTTGGGGAAGGGCAGGGCGATCAATTTGATCATGGGAGCCATAGCGATATACAGTAAGGGAAGCCCCAAAACCGCGGCGACAATAAATTTTGTCCATAGGACTTTTATTTCTTTTTCCTTTCGGAGTTTGTCCTCGTCCGGCGCGTTTTTTGAAGTTTCGATAACTTCATATCCGGCATTGACGATTGCTTCCTTGATTGCCGAAAGGCGCAAGGTTTGCGGATTAAAGGTTACAGTCGCTTTTTCCGTGGCAAGATTTACCGCAGCTTTTTCAACGCCTTCCAATTTGTTCAGCGCCTTTTCGACGCGCGCGGAACAGGCGGCGCAGTGCATACCGCCAACGGTCAAAGTTTCAGTTGTCATTGTTTAACCTTCTTTTTTTGCATCGGCGACTACGGTGATGGTGCTTCTGATCATTCCCATCCAGCAGGAGTAACGAAATTTGCCCGTCTTTACTGGAGTAAACTCAATTACATTTTCCCCTTGATGAAAGACATGTTCAATGCCGTATTCGTTAAAAATAGCGGCGTAATTGCAGCCTGTTATACTGCCCGGCGGCGCGGTGATTGTCCAGCGTACCGGAATACCCTGCTGTACGGTTATCGCCGGATAGCGGTTTGGTCTAAGAGTTGATCTGATAATCTGCACGCCGTTTTCAACTACGGGAACAGATTGTTTAGATTCCGGTTGGTTGGCGGCGGCGTTTGGAGCCGGCTGAGGTTGTGAATTAATGTTCTCGCGGTTCTCCTTTGGAGCGTCGGCGGTTTCTACAGAAGTAGTCTTATCCGGCGAAGTTGATCTGACAATCTGCGCTTCGTTTTCAATTACCGGAACAACCTGTTTAGATTCCGGCTGGTCGGCGGCGGCGTTTAGAACAGGTTGTGGTTGCCGGCTAATGTTTTCGCTTTTCTCCTTCGGCGCGTCGGCGGTTTTTACGGAAGCAGTCTTATCCGGCGAATTTGTAAACGCCGAAAGACTCCAGCCGTTGGAGAACATGACAAGACCAAGCGCCGCGACAAGGATAGCCCCTGCTTGCATAACGCGGCGGGAAAAAGTTTGACCCTTTGCGCCGCTTAATGCGGAGCTTGCCGCGCCAAGCGCGAACATCAGAGGAATTGTTCCGGCGCAGAACAGGAACATTGAGATGCCGCCTTTTACGGGGCTACCTGTAGAAAGCGCGTAAACTTGCATTGCCTGTAAAGGTCCGCACGGCATGAATCCGTTAAGGAAACCGACAACCAGCGGACTATGCGCAGTTTTTTGTTCATCAGTTTTTTTTGCGAATAATTTCGGCATTTGCGGAATGAAACGCCGCAAAGCAGGAAACAGTCCCAGCATATTTATTCCCATGATCACCATGAAGACTCCGGCGATAAGCTGTACAACTCCCTGAAAACGACCGGACAAAGTAATCACCGAGCCTAAAGCGCCGACCAAAACTCCCACCGCCGTATACGAGACAAGCCTTCCTGAGTTGTAGAGAATACCGGGTAAGAGTAAAGAAAAATTAAACGATGATTTTGAATTGTTTGTTTGCGAAGCCGCGTCCGCAGGGGCGTTTGCGTTTTTTAAAGTTTGCGAAAGATTAATTCCCCCGCACATTGCGATACAGTGAACGCCGGTAAGCAGACCGATAACCAGCAGCATTCCGTATCCCATGCCTTCCTGCGCTAGCGGGAAAGCGGCGGCTAACTCGCTTGTTGTGAATGTGCGCAGAAGCATAAACAGAGCGAGGATAATTACCAGAGTCCCGATGATACGCGGAATTGTTTTTTGCGGCGATGATTTCTCCTGTCCTTCAATCGCCTGATACCCAAGCTCTTGAATTATCGCGGAAATTTTATCAAAGCTGATTATCGCGTCATCGTAAGTTACAGACGCGTGTCCAGTGCGGTAATTTACCGCCGCTTTTTTAATACCCGCAGTTTTTTTTAGTTCTTTTTCTATTATATTCTGACAGTTTACGCAGTACATGCCGCCGACGCGGAATGAACGTTTTTGTAAACCTTGCTTTTCCGTTGTTTTCATATTAAACCTACCTTATTTGTATATAATACCATACTTGGCTGTTAAAAACCATCAGGCGGCGGTATGTCTTTAAAATCGTAGGGAGCAAGAGCGACGTCAAGGTCTTTGACAATATCTTTGTCAATTTTTCCCGTATCCGCCATTTCGTATAATATCTTCATGGTATCAGCGTGGCTCCGTCCGGGGTGGTAGGGTCTTTCTTCGCATATCGCCTGATACAAATCCAGACATATCAGCAGCTTGGAATTAAAATCCAATTCATCAATTTTTTTTCCGAATGGGTAACCGTTGCCGTCCGCTTTTTCATGGTGGTTGGACGCCCATTGGCATATAGTCTCGAATCCTTCAACATCGTTAAGTAGTTCCCATGTTATAAGAACGTGCCGCTTGATAATTTCAAATTCTTCATTGGTAAGTTTGCCGGGTTTTTCCAGAATCTCAGAGGGGATCGCCAGCTTGCCAAGATCGTGCAGAGACGCCGCAAGGTACAGTTCTGAAAGATTTTCAGGGTTATATTTGTAATACTTTCCCATAAACCACGCTTTGTTTGCAATCTGGGTTGAATGTTTTTGCGTAAAAGCCGATTTGTAGTCGATGATCCTTGCCACGAAAGCCGCCAGACCCAAAACAGTTTCCGTTTGTACATCGACAGTCCAGGGAGATATGTAATCCGCCGCCGTTTGTTTAATTACATCGTCTTTGAGAGACAAAATAGCAGACCAGTCGAGAATTTCCAACATGGTTTGCGCCGCTTTTTTACTGTAGTGTTTTCCTGTCTCATTAACAATTATGTTTCTTATATTAGGCAATTCTTCCTGTGTCAGTCTTTGAAGATGATATTTAGCGTCGAGCGAGTCGGCAATGGTGAGAAGTTCCGCTTCAAGGGGACCTTCCCCTTCCCGTATGCCGAAGGGTCCCGTGCCGTCGGCGTGTTCATGGTGATACAGAACAAAGTCTTTTACATTTGTTTTTAAACAGAGCGCATCTACATTCCGTTGACCGATTTCGCAATGTTTTTTCATCGCCGTATCGCTGTCGCCGTCCATTTTTTCGGAAAGAATATATTCGGTAAGGGCGCTGTCATGGAGTAAGGCGCAAACAGCAAGAGCGGTGATTTCCTCGGTATTTTTTCCGAGGATTTTTCCCATTTTCGCGCAAAGAACGGCTATTCGTTTGCCGTGATTTGTACTGGTTCCTATAAGTTCGCCCTCTACAATGTCTAAAGCGACGGCTATAGACTTGATGAGCGAATCCATCCGCACTTTTACCATAATTATCTTAATTATACACTTGATTATCATTTCTGTAAAAGGTATTTGCAATAATCTTATATTAATACTATATTAAATTTATATGTCTAAAATTAAGTTTATCAAACATATTTTAGTTTGTTTTTTATTTTTTTCTCTGGTTTTTTCCTGCGCCACTTCAAAAAACGTAAAGGATTCCGGGAACGAGAATAATAAAAAAACAGAACCTGTTATGGTTTATTACGAGGGGGAGTTACTCAATATCTTTTTTCACGCGGTGATTGCGCGTCCGGAAATCGCGTTTAGGGGGAGCAGAAGAGACCATTATAGAGAATGGTTTGTTACCGCCGATGAATATAAAAAAATACTGAATGAACTGTATTTACAAGATTATGTATTGGTTGACATTAAAGAATTTTATACCGTAACGTATACAAATAAAATAAAAACTATTAAAGCGAATAAATTACTGGTTCCTCAGGGAAAAAGACCGCTTATTTTATCCGTTGACGATTTATCTTATTATGATACTAACAGGAGAAATGGGACAGTACATAAACTTGTAATTGATAAAAACGGCAGTATTGCGGCGTGGACAGATACTCCGTCCGGCGGTGAAATATCGTATGATCTGGATATTATTACCATTACGGAGGACTTTATTAAAAAGCATCCTGATTTTTCAATCCGCGGGGCGAAAGGCATTATTGCGCCTACGGGATTTGAGGGGGTACTTGGGTATCGAACGCAGGCGAATAATTCAAAATCCGACGGATATAAAAAAGAAATAGAAAACGCCGTTAAGGTGGCAAACAAATTAAAAGAACTGGGGTGGCGTTTTGCGTCGCACAGCTATGGACATTTAGATATGCCAAAGGTAACTATGACGGCGTTTTTAAATGACCTTGATTCATGGGATAAAGAAGTAAAACCGATTTTAGGCGAGACGGATCTTTACGTATATCCCTATGGGGCGGCGCTGGAAAAGCAGGAGGAGAAACATAAAGTACTGCGCGACAGAAATTATAATTTATTTTTCGGCGTCGGCAACGGATACGGTTACAAGATCGGTCCCAGATCGGAATATATTTATTTAACCCGCAGAAATATTGACGGATGTTATTTCAGGTTATTCAGAAACAGCGACAAAAAATTATTTGATATTGATAAAGTAATGGATAAACAAAATCGGGGTATCAAGTAAATTATATCTCGTAATGCCAGAAATCCAGTTGGTCTAATTCCATGTGGGTGGAAATATTGCCGCTGCTCTTAAACTGCAATTCCGGGTTTTTTACGCTGACTCTTGTTTTTTCCGGCACAGAGCGTATCACAAAGGCGTTGCCGCCGATTACCACTCCCTCGCCGATAATTGTATCCCCTCCCAAAATGCTTGCGCCTGAGTATATCGTTACATTATCGCTGATGGTAGGGTGGCGTTTTACTCCCTTTATACTTTGTCCGCCCTTTGTGGACAGCGCGCCAAGAGTTACGCCCTGATACAATTTTACATTGTTCCCTATAATCGCCGTCTCGCCTATTACAATACCTGTGCCGTGGTCAATAAAAAAATACTTGCCTATTGTCGCGCCCGGGTGAATGTCTATGCCGGTTGCGCTGTGCGCGTATTCGCTCATAATTCTTGGGATAAGCGGCACGGACAGCAAATAAAGTTCATGCGCTATCCTGTAAATCATTGTGGCGTAAATGCCGGGATACGATATGACAATCTCCGCTTTGCTGTACGCTGCGGGGTCGCCGCTATACGCCGCTTCAATATCTTTTTCCAGAAAGTCTTTGACGGTTGGAATCTTAAGAATAAATTGGCGCGTTATATCCCACGCTATTTTGTCAATCTCGTCCTGATCTGTGTCTTTGTAGCGCAGGTCATAACGCAGAGCCAATCTTGTCTGCGCGGCTAGATCATTGGAAACTTCTTCCAGCATGACATTGAGTTTATTTTTTACAGAGCCGCTTGTTAAAACGCTCTCAAAAATTCCCGGAAACAAAAGATGCTGCATTTTACCGATAATTTCGATGATGACCGATTTTACCGGCTGTTTCGCGACATCGCGCTTCTTCTGAAAGTCGCTCAGTAACTCCGCGGCAATTTGTTCTATCTCATTGTCAATTTCCATACATTATTCCTTAAGATTTCTCACAAAGGACACGGAGAAAGAGAAGCTCACAAAGAGGGATCAGCGGTTCTTGTCCGTTATCTTATCGTGAAGTTCACGCGCGGATAACTTACAACAACCCCTTTTCCATCTTCTCCGTGTCCTTCTCTTCCTTTGTGCTCTTTGTGAGAATTTCTTCTCTACAACGCCAATTCTCTAACCGCGATAACCAGCTTATCAATTTCTTCGGCAGTATTGTAGAACGCAATCGTCGGACGCACTGTAGCTTCCAATCCGAAGCGGCGCAAAATAGGCTGCGCGCAGTGGTGTCCGGCGCGTACTGCGATTCCGTGGCTTGCAAGATGTTTGCCTACCTGTTCAACGCTCGCGTTATCAAGCACAAATGACAGAACGCTTGCCTTCTCTGCGGCAGTGCCGATAAGGTGAAGCCCGTTTATGCGTTTAAGCTCGCGGGTCGCGTAATCAAGCAATTCGTGTTCATACGCGCTGATATTCGCTATTCCGATGCCGGAAACATAATCTAACGCCGCGCCAAGCCCTACCGCGTCGGCAATATTGCCGGTTCCGGCTTCAAACTTGGATGGCGCGGGATTGTATACCGTGCGTTCAAAAGTTACGTCCCTTATCATATTGCCGCCGCCCTGATACGGTTTTGCTTCTTCAAGAGCGTCCGCTTTTCCGTACACCGCGCCTATGCCCGTGGGACCGAATATCTTGTGTCCTGAGAACACAAAAAAGTCCGCGTCTAACTCGCTGACATTAAGCGGCGTATGCGCTACCGATTGCGCTCCGTCGATAAGGATTCGCACTCCGTGTCCGTGCGCTATCTGAATCATCTCATGAACCGGGGTAATTGTTCCCAGCGCGTTTGAAACGTGCGTTACAGAGGCGAACTTTGTGCGCGGGCAAAACAAGTGCGCGTACTCGGATAAAATGATCTGTCCCGTATCGTCAACGGGAGCGACTTTTATTACCGCGCCGGTTTCCTGCGCTATCATCTGCCAGGGGACAATGTTGGCGTGGTGTTCAAGGATAGTGAGTATTATTTCATCGCCGGGTGAAAGCAGGGGTTTAACGTAACTTTGAGCTACAAGGTTAACGCCTTCCGTTGTTCCGCGCACAAAGACGATATTGTCTTTTGAGGGAGCGCCTATAAATTTGGCGATGGTTTCCCGCGCCGCTTCGTAAGCGTCTGTGGAACGGGCGGCAAGCTCGTGCGCGCCTCGGTGGACGTTTGAATTTTCGTGTCTGTAAAAATACGAGATACGATCTATCACGGCGTTTGGCTTTTGCGTTGTCGCGCCGTTGTCAAGCCAGATAAGCTGTTTGCCGCCCGCGACTCTTTCGTTAAGAATCGGAAAATCGCCGCGAATACGGTTTACGTCAAAACCCGTTCCCAAAGGAGAAGTTTTAAAAAGCGTCTCCTCGGAAGGCGCTCCTGTAGCCGCGCTGTTGTACGGCACGACGACGGGTGAATATTCGGTCTTGGCGTCCTCGACCTTATTGATCTTTTTTTCCTGAAGTTCGGGAAAATAAGTTAACGCCCACCTTTCAAGTTCTTCCGGATCCGGCAAGCCGTAACCGTTAGGTGTAATCATAGTAGTTACCCACTTCCACATCTTCAAGAACGGCTATGGCGTCGTCGGCGAGAATTGCGGCTGAGCAGTACAGCGACAAAAGGTAGGACGCGAGTCCTTTGTTATCCACTCCCCTAAAACGCACGGAAAGTCCTCTGCCTTGTTCGTTCTGCAAGCCTGTCTGGTACAAACCGACAACACCGCGTTTTGCTTCGCCTGTGCGTACTAACATAATGTTGGTTTTTCCGCCCTTGCTCTTTGGATTTTTCAAGCCGTCCACGAACAGTTTGTCTGTCGGAATGATTGGAATACCGCGCCACAGAATAAAAGAACCGCCAAAGAGCGAAGTGGTTGAAGGCGGAACGCCCCTGCGCGTACATTCGCGCTGGAAAGCCGCGATAGCGCGCGGGTGCGCCAAAAAGAACGCAGGTTCTTTCCAAACTTTTGAAAGCAATTCGTCCAAATCATCCGGCATGGGCGAACCCGCTTTGTTTCCGGGTCTTATGCGCTGGTTGTCGGAAATATTTTTTAACAAACCGTAATCATCGTTATTGATGAGTTGGCTTTCCTGCCTTTCGCGCAAACTTTCAATCGCCAGATGTAATTGTTCTTTTGTCTGGTCGTATGGTGAAGAAAATACATCTTCCACGGCGGTATCTACGTTGATAATGGTAGAAATCGAGTTGAGAGTATATTCTCTTGGCTTTGGTTGATATTGTACGTAACCTTCGGGAAGTTCCGCGCTCTTTTTTTCCGATGAGCAGAGAATGTCAAGCGGCGTTTCTCCCTCTACTACTTTGTTTACGCGGTAAATACCGGCTTCAAGTCCCTTGAATTCCAAAAAACGTGTAAGCCAGCGCGGCGTAATCGCCCCGAATTGCGGCGGGGTTTTGGTAATGTCCGCCAGTTGATACGCTTGCGCCTTATTCAGCGCGTTTAATTCTGCTGTTGCCATAAAATAAAATCTCCTTAAACTTTTTTCCTGACCGCTAAATATTAATAATATTCCCTGCTCAGGTTATAAAATAATACAAGAAAACTAAATTAATGTATACCAAGTATTTTTTTATAATCTTATGAAGAAAATCGCTATACAATAATTCTTTACGCTTCAATAAAACGGCGATTTTCTTCAAGAAACATCTAAAAACCCAACCGGGTTTTTAGATGTTTCACTCTTCCCAGAGCCATGTTGACAAATAACGCTCTCCGGTGTCCGGCAATACGGCTACTATGGTTTTTCCGTTGTTTTCCGGTCTTTTGGCGACAGTTAGAGCCGCTTCAAGGACGGAACCCGATGAGATTCCCACTATAATGCCTTCTTCTTTCGCAAGACGGCGCGCCGCGGTTCCGGCTTTTGTTTCATCGGTCTGATAAATTTCATCAATAACAGCCGCGTCATAAACCTGAGGTTTAAAACCCGCTCCGATACCCTGAATCTTGTGCGGTCCGGGAGATCCGCCTGAAAGTACGGGAGAAGCGGCGGGTTCTACCGCGACAATCTTCACGCTCGATTTTTTCGATTTTAAGAATTTTCCCGCTCCGGTCAATGTTCCGCCTGTTCCGACTCCGCCGACTACAATATCGATTTTTCCGTCGGTATCGTTCCAAATTTCCGGTCCTGTGGTTTTTTCGTGAACAGCAGGGTTTGCGGGGTTATTGAACTGCTGTGGAATGAACGAATTGGGGGTAGCCGCCGCAAGTTCTTCCGCTTTGGCGATTGCGCCCTTCATGCCTTTTGCCCCCTCGGTAAGTTCAAGTTCCGCTCCCAGCGCTTTAAGCAATTTGCGCCTTTCAATACTCATGGTTTCCGGCATTGTCAGGATTATTCTGTAACCCTTAACCGCCGCAACATAAGCCAGCCCGATACCTGTGTTTCCGCTTGTCGGCTCGATAATAACAGTTCCCTGCTTTATTTTGCCTTCTTTTTCGGCGGCTTCAATCATTGCCAGCGCGATACGGTCTTTAACGCTGTGAAGGGGGTTAAAACTCTCCAGTTTTACATACACAGTCGCTCCGCTGTCATTAAGTTTGTTGATTTTTACCAGCGGTGTATTTCCGATAAGATCGGTGATTTTTTCTACTCTTGCCATAATTTTCTCCTCTGTTAGAAAGTTAGTAATCATATAGGATTACTATGTATAGAATGACCTATAATGATAACTTTGTCAAGAGGAATTTTTTATTTATTAAGGATTTTTCCTATCCTTTGTAACAGGTCGTCTTTGTCATAGGGTTTTTTGATATAATCAACCGCCCCCATTTTACGCGCCTTTTCTATGTCTTTTGGATCGTTAGAAACCGTGAAAAACGCTATCGGAGTATCGTGTAAGTTGCTTATCGCTTTTATTCTGTCATAAGTATTCCATCCGTCCATTTCCGGCATTACTAAGTCCAATAGTATCAAATTTGGAACAAGACCTTGATAGAATAATCCCAGCGCATCTTTGCCCGATACGGCGGTATTTATCTCATAATCATTTTGTAATACAGTTTCCACCATTTCAAGATGGATAGTATCGTCATCTACTATGAGGATTTTTTTCTTTTCGTCGCCGGCAGTAACATTAAATTTCTGCGTTTCATCTTTTAATGATTCAAAGTTACGGTTGTTTTCCAAACTCATTTCATTAACATGATTCACCGAGACATTTATCTGATTAATGCCTTTAAGTATATCGTTCATGCCTTCTACAGTTTCTTTGCTGGTTTTTATAAATCCGTCTGTTTCCTGAACCAAAGTTCTTCCGGATTCTTCCATGTCATCAGACCCTTTTTTAACCGAAGCTGTTATGTCCCGCAATCGACCTATGGATTCCAGTATTTGCCTTCCTCCGATTTCCTGTTCTTCCATTGCATTGCGGATATTTAACTCATGTTCTGAAACTGTTTTTACGCTTGAGTCTATTGCTCCGAAACGCGCCAATACTTCGTCGGAGGATTTGGTAATGTTGTCTATGGACGCTTTTATTTTTTTTAGCATCGCCGCGGTGGTTTTTGACTGCTTACTCGACGACTCGGCAAGTTTGCGGATTTCGTCGGCTACAACGGCAAAACCCTTTCCCGCTTCTCCGGCGTGCGCCGCTTCAATCGCGGCGTTCATCGAAAGCAGATTTGTCTGACTTGCGATATTGTTCATTACCGAGTTTATTTCCAACAGTCCCTCGGAATCCTGGGCTATTCCCCGTATTTCCTGCGCTACAGCCTGAAGACCCGCCTTCCCGTTTTCCGACGCTTCGGTTAATATGGTGACATTTTTGCTGTTTTCAACCAGAGTTCTGGTTACCGAATTGATATTGGCGGTCATTTCCTCAATGGCGGAGGATGATCTGTTTACGCTTTCAGTCTGTTGTTCTATCATTTTGTTCAGATTGTCAATATTTTGTTTAATATCACCTACCGCTTTACCCGCTTCGGTCGCGCCGCTTTCCTGATTAATCATTAGGTTCTTCATGCTGTCAAGATTCGAGGTAATCTGCTGAACCGCCGTAGATGTTTTACCCATATTGACTGAAAGCTCAAAACTGGTATGGTTTAAGCCGTTGATTTTGTATTTTATTGAACTTACAAGGTTTTTGATTTTTTCCATTGTTCGGTTGAAGTAGTCGGAAAGATTGCCGATTTCATCGTCAGATATGAACGCTATCCGCTTGGTCAAGTCGCCTTCGCCTTCGGATATGTCTTTGAGGGTATCGGATACATTGACGATTGGTTTGCTTATAGATCGGGACATGAATATGGCGATTACCACCACAATGAACAATACTGCGGCGCTTATCGCTATGATTATGGTAATCATTTGGTAGACCGGAGCCATTATCGTTTTTTGCATAATAGCTATCGCGTAACTCCAGGGAGTTGTCGTTTTCCCGATGGTAATGGGAATGATAAACATTTTCATGTTCGTCTTTAACGCCGCAATGTAATTTGAAAAAGAAAAAGGTTTGCCGTTTTTAACGGCGTCAATAAAATCATTCATAACCTTGCCGGCCATGTCAGCTTCAGTTTCTTTCATATTCTTTCCAAAACGACTGGGATCAAAGTGGGCGGCAACCGTGCCATCGTTGCTGAATACGGCGGTTACGGAATCGTGGAAAGGTTTTTGGTTTTGAGATATTTCCTGAACCTGATTAAGGGGAAGATCAACGCCTACAACTCCAATGACCTTTTCTTTCTCGTCGTGTATAGGAACGCAAACCGTGGTCATCAATTCCTTTTTTCCGCCTACGTCATAATAATAGGGGTTAATAATTGTCGGAGCGCCTGAATTTCTTGGCAAAAGGTACGCGGGGTCATTAAAATCTTCCAGGACAGTCAGTTCGACTTTTCCGTTATTCCAAAAATAATAAGGAGAAAAACGCCCGCTGACGCTGGTTCCTTTTGTTCCTATATACGGTCTGTCTCCGGCTTCCAAAATATCCGGTTCCCATACGCACCATGCCGCGATAATACTCTTGTCTTGTTCAACAAGCCCTTCAAGTATAATATTAAATATGTTACGGCGGTTAGTAATTACTATATCCTGATACTGCTCCATAATATCGGATACAGTTTCCATTTTTGTCAGGAATTGTTCAAAAAAATTACCAATATCGGCGGCGGAGTCATGAGCCGTGCTAAGGGCATATTGTTCCGAAAGTTGGATAATACTGGTTCGGGACCGAATAAGCAGAGTTATACTTACTGAAGCGATAGCGAATAAACCAAGCGCAACCATAATTGCCGTAAGTTTAATATTGATTTTCATTGTTTTCTCCTGATTTGAAATAAATACTTGAAAAGCCAATAAGCAAAAAAAATAGTATATCTTAAGTAATGATAAAACGGTTTATTGTATAAAGCAATAAAATTCGATAATACAAACGCTTATAAAACATTTTAACAAGATTTGTTAAAATGTAAAAATAAAAATTAAGAGAATAATAGTGTTTCACAGCAGTCGCGCAGCAACGGAGTTATACAAAATACGCTTGAATTGACTTAAATTGCTTCCAAACCGCAGTTTGACATCAATTCTTTATCATGCAGAAGGGCGGTTCCGCCGTCCGCCATGATTTGCCCGTTTTTCAGCACAATTACGCGGTTGCAGATTTTGGCGGCGAATCCCATGTCGTGAGTTGCGACAATTTTGGGCTGCGGCAGATTGTTTAACGTTTCGGCTAACGCGCGCTTTGCTTTTGGGTCAAGGAAAGCGGTTGGTTCGTCAAAGAGCAGAACGGAGGGGTTCATCGCTAAAACCGCCGCTATTGCCGCTATGCGTTTTTCTCCGGCGGACAGTTTTAAGGAAGAACGTCCGCTAAGACGGCTTATGTTTAAATGCTCAAGAGTTTCATCAACGCGTTTTTGTATCTCATCTTCCGGCAAGCCGAAGTTACGGCAGCCGAAAGCAATGTCGTCGTATATGAGCGGCATAAATAACTGGTCGTCGGGATTTTGGAAAACAAGTCCGATTTGTTTTCGTACTTCGTTTACGTTTTTTTTCGTGAGCTGTATGCCGCCCGCCTCAATTACGCCGTTTGCTGTTTCAAGTATCCCTACAACGGCGAGCAGGAGCGACGTTTTTCCCGCGCCGTTTTCGCCGATTAACGCTATGCTTTCGCCGTCGTTCAAATTAAAACTTACGTTGTCAATCGCCTTTGTTTTATCGGGATAAATAACCGTTACATCCTGCAGTTTGATCATCACGCAAGCCTCGCAAAAATTTTAATTAACAGCGCGTTTACATTGATGATACGGAATGTTATGCACGCCGAACAGGCGATAAAGCAGAAAATAAAATCCTGAATTTTTAATTTTCCGCCGTTTTGCGGTAACGCGTAATTTGCCGAATATCCCTTGCATTTCATCGCGTTGTAAACGCGGTCGGCGCGGTCAAAACTGCGCAGAATCAACTGTCCTGTAAAACTGCCCATGTCTTTCATTGCGATTCCTTTTCCGCCTGAGCTTCGCAGAGAATAGGCGGTAAACATGGAATACGCTTCCGTTACCAATACGCCTATGTACCTGTATGTCATTTCAAACATAATGATAAATATATAGGGTATTTTAAAACGCCGCAAGGAATTGGTAATTTGCGCCAGCGGCGTTACGGCGACCAGCAGTAATACCGCCATGACGCATAAATAAGTTCTGAACAGTATTGTAAAAAAGGAAACAACGCCGTAACTGATTTCTATTGCGCTTAATGCGAAGGCGGGCGTTCTGTCAAATATTATATTGCTTATTCCCGCGAAAAGACAAAACGGCAGAGCGATTAAAAATCTTTTTAACAGCGTTGAATGCGGCGTTTCGGAGAGAGCCGCAAGGAGCGCGGGATAAAAT
>Ga0268262_10002958_pt1 | contig 18995 bp, 11 predicted proteins | sample TergutNc150P3_FD_190354 | JGI IMG/M metagenome (GOLD analysis project Ga0268262, IMG submission 190354) | Nasutitermes corniger P3 segment gut microbial community from laboratory colony in Florida, USA - Nc150 P3 (SPAdes) (version 2) | ecosystem: Host-associated > Arthropoda: Insects >...
AGCGTACCGATTCTGTAGTAATCTCCCTGTGTATTGGTATGTTCGTCAATTTTTGCTAATTTGGCGGCAATAACTTTTACGTCTGCGCTTTCTACTCCTTCAACTTTTATCATGTTGATGCTGTTTCCGTCCTTATCTCTCTGTACGCGACTGTTAAAATCGTCCCAGTCTTTTGTCATTCGGGCAATTCTTTCAGTGTTTCCGTTTATTTTGCCGTTAATATCATCTAATTTGAATTGTGAATGCTGTTTGTTTTTCCCGAATGCTTTCCGTTCGCTTTCGAGAGCGGCAATCTTCTTTTCCATACGAGCCTTTTCGAGCAGGTCTGTGTTACCTGACAATATTGCGACATATTCCGAAAAGTTCATTCCGCTTTTTTCGTCAAGACTGCCTTCGTCAATAGTTCGCGCACCCATGTTATTTGTTTTTAACTGCGTAATGAACAACTGTTTGTTGTGCAAAAGATTGAATTTGTAACTGTCAAGCGATTTTTCAACGGCGTAAATGATAACATCAACCTTGTTGTCGGCGAAGTTTTTTGCTATTTCGTTGCCTTTGCGGATAGCGCGTCCCTCACGCTGTTCCAAGTCCGACGGTCGCCACGGACTGTCGAGATGATGCAGGGCGACGGCACGTTTCTGGGCATTTACGCCTGTGCCGAGCATTTCGGTTGAGCCAAACAGTACGCGGATTTTACCATCGTTCATGGCATCTATCATTGATTTTCGGGCTACTTCATTTTTGGCTTCCTGTATGAACCGTATTTCATGCGCAGGTATATTATAGTTTTCAACAAGTTTGCGCTTAATTTCGCTGTAAACGTTCCAGTCGCCCGGCTTGTAAGTGCCAAGGTCTGAAAAAACAAACTGCGTTCCCTGCTGTTCATCGTACTTTTTGTAATATTCTGCGATTTTTGCGGCACAATGCGAAGCCTTATTGTCTATATGGTCATCGTATTTATTTTTGTCAATAAGTCTCATGTCGAGCGACATTTTGCGGGCATAATCGGTTGCTATCAGCATCAATGCCTTTTCTTCGCGCGGGTCGAGCGGAGGACGCCCTAACAGTCTTGCATCGCCGGATCTGGCAAATTCTACCAATTTCTTAATAAATTCCTGCTGTTGTGGCGTGAGCGGAATATTGTGTAAGGTTTCGTTCTTTTCCGGTCTGTCAATGCCAATGTCTTTTGCCGTGCGAAAATCGGTTATTTCACTGTAAAATGCGGCTAATTCAGGCACTTTTATAAAGTATCGAAAACGTTCCTTCTGTACTATTTCATTGGTTACCGAAAATTCATAATCGGTGCTTTTCTTTGCAAAAACGGCAGCCCATGCATCGAACGTATTAATATTTTGCCGTTCAAGTTCCTGTGGGCGCAAATATTTGAACAGCAGATATAATTCTGTTAAGGAATTACTTATTGTTGTTCCCGAAAGGAAAGTTGCGCCCAAATCTTTGCCTGTCCGTTCCTGAATTGTGCGTATTGCAAAAAGCATGTTCAATGCCCTTTGGCTGCCTTCGGGACTGCCCAGACCTGCTACACGGTCGTGACGGGTGCTAAACAGTAGATTTTTGTATTTGTGGCTCTCATCAACAAGCAGATGGTCAATGCCCATACGTTTAAAATCAACAACGTCATCGGTGCGGTTTTGGATTTGTTCGGCAACTGCCTTTAATTTGACTTCGAGGTTTTCTTTCCGTTTTTCCATGCCACGTAACATGCCTGCCGAAACTTCTTTGCCCTGTTCGCGTAGTAAGTACAAACATTCTTCTACACTTTCCAATTCCCTGTTCAGAATTTGTTTTTGTATTTCGGGCGACTGCGGTATCATTCCAAACTGGTCGTGCGTTAAAATCACGGCATCCCATGAGTTATTTTTTATTTCATTGAAGATTTTCACGCGATTTTTTGGTGTAAAATCTTCTTTTCCCGGATACAGTATTTTGGCGTTGGGATAAGCGGTTCTGAATGTTTGTGCGATTTCGTGTATGTTGGCTTTCAAACCAACAATCATCGGCTTGTTAGCCAGTCCGAGTCGTTTCATTTCGTAAGCAGCGCAACACATAATCAGTGTTTTTCCTGCCCCCACCTCGTGGTCGCATATCCCACCGCCGTTTTGTTTCAGCATCCATATTGCGTCTTTCTGGCTTTGGTACAGGTCGGAAATACCAAGCGCTTTTAAGTTCAAATCAGGAAATGATTGATGAGCGCCATCGTACTGCGGACGCACAAAACAGTTGAATTTGCGGTTGTAAAGATTGGCAAGCCTGTCTTTAAATTCAGGCGTTTGTTCGTTCAGCCATTCGCTAAAACCGTTTCGTATTTCATCTATTTTTGAGTTTGCCAACTGTATTTTCTCGCCGTCGCGGACTTTTACCTTTTTGGTATTACCTTCACTGTCTGTTGCAGTTGCGCTTTTTGTAATGTCTGGCGTGGTGTTATGCAGGGCATGTTTCATCAGCGAAATGCCATCGTATATACGAAATTCGCCCTGTACGGCATATTTGTCGGTGATGTTGAGGTTACGGCGAGGTGCGGTTACAGTAAATTCGTCGCCGGAATTTGAATAGTTGATATGGGTTTCTGCTTCAAACAGATAAGTTGCATATTCAGAATAAATACGCAACGGTATCCACCGCTCGCCAAAGTTAAAATCAAGTTCTTCAAATTTGATTGGTTGGGGCGTGGCTTCCTGCAAGGCTTTGAGCGCTTTCGATGCTTCGGATATGTTTTCTTCGGGATTATCTTTAAGATATTTTTCAATGTTTTCCGCTTTTTCAACGACATTGCCGGCAATGAAACGGTCGGACGTTTCATAGTTTTTTTCAATTGGATTGTAATAAATCTTACCATGCAGGTCTTGCAGTATTTCTTCCGCGCTTGTTTCCGGCATCAGCGACTGCATGTAGTCCATATTTACTTCGCCAAACTTGTTTAGTGAGGTAAAAAGAGCCTCGACTGGGGTGTCTGCCTTTGTTATCTGAACAGGATTAAAGGCGACAGGATGGTTGAAAATATCGGCTTTTGTTGCTTTTCCGTCGCGTTCCAATGACAGTATTTCACGACTGCCTGCATCCATTTTGATTAGTTCGACGTTTTTTTTGTCGTTTAGATAACCGTAAAATTCTGTAAAATTGTCGTAACGTTCATTCAACGATTTGCGAAGTTCGCTGTTTTCTTTCAGTTGTGTTGCTTCAAAGTTGTAAAGTTGGTGGTAAGCGTCGCGAATATTGATGTACTTTTCCGCTTTTGTTTTCTGTAAGATATTTAATTCCAACGGCATGAAAACGGCGTTGTCGCGATAGACTTCCTTCAAAAAACCAACCTGTCCGCTGTCCATAACGAGTGAACCTGTTTTGTGCCATTCATTTAATTTGCCTTCAAAAGTGCGCGGCGCAATGGGAAGGTCATTTTTGACTTCAACTTTCGGGTTATTCGACAATTCTGCTATTGCTACACGATGTCCTGCTTTCATTAACTGTATTAAACTGTTATCGAGTGCATAGACAGGGAATGTAATTTTTTCTGTTTCGTTTTCTTTTTCGGTAGCACGTTTTAGTATTTGGGCGATGCTGGTTGCGTCATTACCAAATGCAACGTAATTATTGCCTTCACGAGCAATCAGCAATACGTCGGGGTATTTGTCTTTTATATTTTGGTACTGTTTCAGAGTGGTGTTTTCCTGCGGTGGCGGATTTTGAGGTTTTGGTGCGTTTTGAGGCTGCCTTTGAGGTTGTATTTGTGGCTGTCTTTGAGGTGGTGCAAATAAACTTGCCTGTTGTGGACGTGGCGCAACTTTGGGACGTTTGATGGTCTTTTTGGCTTCCTGCGCCTTTCGCTCTTTTTCGGTTATCCCAAAGAGGTCGTAGAGGGTCATAAGCGGCTGCTGTTCTACATTTGGGGACGATTGGGACATTTGCGGCTTTAATTCCGGTTGCTGTAAACTTTCACGCTGTTTACTGTAAGATTCATATTCCCTCCAATCCGGTTCGCGCTCAAAGTATTCCCTGTCCGTGTAGTTTTCAAACGCTTCCAGTTCCTGTTCCTGCAAACTTTCACGCTGTTTACTGTAAGATTCATATTCCCTCCAATCCGGTTCGCGTTCAAAGTATTCCCTGTCCATGTAGTTTTCAAACGCTTCCAGTTCCTGTTCCTCCGGTGTTAGTTGGTAATTCTGTCCATTGCCGTTATCCTTATAAAGGTTTTGATCCAGCCGCAAAGAAAAATCTTCGGCAAGCATGTTTTGTAAATCCCTTGCCATGCCTGCTATGCCACCTTCGTGTATAAAAGTCATACCCGGCTTGCCGTAAAGGTCTTTGTCCGCAAAACCTTTTGTGTGAACTACTCTGCTAAAATCCCGGAAATAGTTGTTGATGTTTGCGCCGTTTGATAGTGTGCGACTTTCCAAAAATGCCTGTTCATCGGGAGTTAGAGAGGTTTTAATGCTGTTTTTCTGCAAAATAATCAGGTCGCTGCCCACCTCAGTTCCGGCGTTGTCAAGCATTATATTGTTAGGCAGGCGTATTGCCGAAACAAGGTCGGCGTTTTTCATCAGCCATTCGCGTACCGGTTTATTTGAAGGGCTGTTCATTACTCCCTGCGAAGTGATGTATGCCAAAAAACCGCCCTCGCGTAATGTTTCTATGCCTTTCAGGAAAAAGTAATTGTGAACGGTGCGGGTTGATTGTCGTTTTACAGGGTCGTCGCTTTTATTAAACAGGGTATCATAAACGGCTATATCACCGAAAGGAATGTTTGACGCGACAATGTCAAATTTGTTGTCGGGACGGTTTTCTATTTCTTCAAAACCGCGAATATTTACTTTATCATCCGGGTTGAGATGCGAAAGTATTTTGCCTGTTAGATGGTCTTTTTCAAAACATACGCTTTCAATTGCAGGAAACGTCTGTTTAAAGGCTTCAACAAATGCACCGTTGCCTGCCGAAGGCTCAAGAAATCGTTCGGGTGTAATGCCGTAGTCTTTTAGCGTTTCCGACAGAACCTCTACGATTTTTGGCGATGTGTAAAATGCCGTCAGTACGGAACTTTTCAAACTGTTGAAATACTGTTTGTATTCCTGTTCGGTTTTTGAATTTTCGCGAATGAGCCTGTGTAAATCAACAACTAACGGAAAAAGGTCTGCATCTGTCTTTGTCCAGTATGCTTTGTCCGTTTCTTTTTCTGTGGGATTGAGAATACATTTTATACCTCCGAAGCCGCTGTATTGTTGCAATATGGCACGTTCCGCTTCTGTTGCCCTGCGGTTTTCCCTGTCGAGCGTAAAGGCTATGCGTATTGCTTCGGTATTGGTAAGAAGATGCGCTTTCTTATTGTATGCCATAACTTTATCAATTACGAATTAGGAATTATGGGTTTCAATAAACAGGGCTATTGTGCCGGTTAGTTCGGTGTACAGCAAATCGTATTGAGGCTTGTATGCAAAGCCGTCAGATAGCGGGTATTGCGCAAATACCTGTTCGCACTCCGGTAGCAGTTGAATTGCCAAATCATTGGCTGTTTCTTCCGGCACTTCATTTGAAAACTCGTTCCAAAGAATATTGACTAATGTATCGTGCTTGGAAAAATGCAAACCTCTGAAAAGTACAATATTTGCCTGTTCTGCTGCTTCATCTGGCGTGTCGCCGTTGCGTATTGCCCGCTCGTATGCTTCGGTTGCTGCATCGGTGCAAGCGATAAGAAAACGCTTGTCTTTTAATAGTTCTGGATGGCTTTCTTTTAGAAAATCCATCAATGATAGCCGGAAATATGAAATGTCCGACGTATTGTTCATGTTTTCGCTGTTCATATTTTTTAAATTTTAATAATGAACCGCAAAGGAATATATAAAAATCGCCGAAATTTCAAATGTTACCGAAGTGGCAGGGGTTTTCCGGCTTGTGGCAGAGGTTTTCTGTGCTAAGGTGGGTTATGCGTAAAACAAAAACGCCCAGTGCTTGGGGCTATAAAAATGTGGTCGTTTTTTCTATAACAAATCTATTTCATTACAAACTGTTGTAATGTGGTCAAGACCGTACAGCAAAGATTTTTCGTCTATATTCATCCATTGGAATAATTGTAGAATTAAATTGTACTGTTGTCGTGCGTAAGTTGTATTTATTAACGGTTGGCTTGAAAGAAAGCATACTGGCTCATGATGTGCAATACGGTTACGAAATGTATTAATCTGTTCCAATTGCTTAAAAACGTATGTATGATTATATTGTATAGTTGCAGTGCTTGTTGGTTTTGACGGAAAAATATGCAATAATGTTTGACATCCTGCACGAAACTGTGGTTGTGCAAACAGGTAACGCCAAAATCCAAAATCCATTTCTGCCAAAAGTTTATTATGTGTGTAGTTATTGGAAAGTTTTGAAAGCGATTTATTGATAAGTTCTTTCGCTCGATGACATGCCGGATTGTCAAATATTCCGCCTGTGGAAATACTGTCCCGCAACCAGTCATTACCGTAAAGGTTTGTGTAGTGGTTATTAATGCTGTTGCGCAATGCAACTTCAAAACAACAGATGATTGTAAATAATTCCTGCGACAAATGCAGGTTCTTCCTGTACAATGTCATCGCTTTTCTTGAATTATTGCCACATGCAACCAAATAGCGGTTCATTCGGGGCGTGGACATGATTTGTTCAAAATTGGCATAATTCATTTTTTTTTGATTTTTTTGATATATTTTTTGTTATTTCAAATTTTTGATATACTTTTGCATCGTGAAAATTCCCGTCAGCCCCTGAAGAAATTCAAGCTGGCGGGTTACGTTTTTTATATCAAAGTTACTTATTATTATGGTCATCGCTATTGACGATTTTTTGCGCAAAATTACTAAATTAATCAATATTATATAAAAAAAAACTCTGCCGGTATCCCTCCGACAGAGCGCCACTAAAATTCAAACCGAAACAATATTAAACCGTTACGATAATAACTTTAAGCGGCAAAATTACTTATTTTTTCTCTTTCTTCTCCGGAAAATCGAAAACTACCTTGTAATTCTCATCAAATTTCAATGCTGCATCAAACGTTTTACCGCTTTTGCTTTTGAAACCTTTGATAATTCCGCTTTTACCTTTGGTCAGCAAGTCCACTACCTGTTTGTCAGATAACGTTTTTTCGCTTATGCTGCGAAAAACTAACAGTCCGCAATTTGGGTCTGTACATTTCACGACCTTTGGGTAAATATGAACGTTGGCAACCTTACATTTCGGACAGATACAGGCGTTTTCATCTGCTACGGAAATTTGCGTACCAAGCAGTTCCGATGTTATTTCGCGTGTATAGCCTTCAATCGCTTTGCGGAATGTTTCGGGCTGCATTTCGCCTTTTTCAATCTGCAACAAAGCATTTTCCCAGTTTCCTGTAAGAGCAACGTCGGCAATGCGCTTTTCTTTGACCGTTTCATAAACGGACAAGCCTTTTTCAGTCGGTACAAGCGACTTTTTCTCACGACTAATATAATCACGCGCAAAAAGCGTTTCAATGATTGCAGCGCGTGTAGCAGGCGTTCCGATGCCGTTTTCCTTCATCGCTTCGCGCTCTGCTTCGTTTGCCACTTCCTTACCTGCGCTTTCCATAGCGCCCAGCAGCGAGGCTTCCGTATGTACCGGCTTTGGCTTGGTTTGCTTTTGCAGTACATCGGATTGATTAACAGGCAAAATATCGCCTTGTCGAATTTCGGGCAAATTGCCGGCTTCGGCTTCGCTTTCGGCTGTTTCTTCTTTTTCACGAAAAACATCACGCCAACCTGCCTGCCTGATAACCGAACCTCTAACTTCAAAAACTGCATCGCCGCCGGTTAAAGTTATGGTTGTTGCATCTTTTACGCACTTTTGAGAGAATGCTTCCAACATACGCCCCGCTATCATTTCGTAAATGGTCTGCTCATCGGCTGATAATTCTTTCGGCTGATTGCCTGTTGGCAAAAGCGCATGATGGTCGGTTACTTTTGAAGCATTTACACTGCGTTTGTTCAAATTGGAAACGTCCATTGATTGGGCATAGTTTGAGAGATTCTGCGGACTTTGGGGACAAATGAGACTTTTGATGAGTTGAGGAACTTCATCGAAAACATCTTCGGAAATGTAACGGCTGCCTGTGCGCGGATAGGTGATGACTTTGTGGGTTTCGTACAACTTTTGCGCAACAGATAGCGTTTTGTCTGCCGAAAAACCGTGTTTACTGTTTGCCTCTTTTTGAAGTGTTGTCAGGTCGTAAAGTAATGGCGACTCTTGGTTTACCTCTTTCTTTTCAACAGATTGTACGGATAGCGTTTTCTGTTTCTGCAAAATGCTTATTACTTCATCTGCTGTCGCCCTGCTTTCGTACTTATCACGACTGATAACTGCAAACGAAACGCCTGCTTTTTCCGTCTGAATCTTCACCTGCCAAAATGGAACAGGAACGAAGTTTTTGTTTTCCAGAAAACGCTTGCAAATCATCGCCAATGTTGGCGTTTGTACACGTCCGAGCGAAAATATGCCGTGTCCGGCGGCTATACTTAATGCTTGACTTGCATTAATTCCAACTGCCCAGTCTGCTTCGCTTCGCGCTTTTGCTGCCTGATACAGATTATCATACTGACATCCCTGTTTCAGGTTTTGCAAACCCTCTTTAATCGCCTTTTCCGTCAGGCTGCTTATCCAAAGCCGCTCAAATGGCTTATTGCAATGCAGATACGAATAAATGTATCTGAAAATGAGTTCGCCTTCTCGTCCGGCATCGGTGGCGACAATGATTTTATCGCATTTTTCAAACAAATTACCGATGATTTTCAGTTGCCGTAATGCACCGCCATCGGTTTTGTATTCTTTGCCGTCTTTAACTTGTCGCGGTTTCAGAATAAAGGGGTTAGGAATTATCGGCAAATTCTCTTTTATAAAGCCTTTGAAGCCGTAATCTTCAGGCATTGCAAGGCTAACAACGTGACCAATAGCCCACGTTACGGTATAGCCATTGCCGTAAAAGAAGCCGTCGTCCTTGCTATTTGCGCCGACAATGGCGGCTATCTCTCTTGCCACTGACGGCTTTTCTGCTAAAATGACTTTCATTTTTTTGAATTTTAAAAATTTAACGAAATAGATTATAAATTATATTTTTCTGCCTCTGGGTTTTTGTTGCTGGGTCTGCTTTTCACTTTGCTTTTGCATTTCCTTTTGTTCTTTAACCTGTTTTTCAGTCTGCTTTTCAGTCTGTTTTTCGGTAGGTTGGGTTTGTCCCTTTTGCAGAGGCTCTTTTACGTCTTTGGTCGCTTCGTTGGTTTTACCTTCTGAATTGACTGCTACCTGCGTTTTATTGCGGTCGTCTGGTATAACCTTTCCATCGGCTAAGGCTGCCTTGTACTGATATGGAAACATGAAATCCATTTTGCAGGTTTCTTTGTTGAAAGTGATGTAGCCGCTGTAAGTCTTGCCTTGTTTATCTTCCAATCCGTTAATGTGTACGGTTTTACCCTCGCTAAGACTGCTGCGCTGGTCTTCGGTCAGTTCTTTCTTTCGGAACGTCATCGGAACATCTTTTTGTTCATTATTCTGTTGCTGCTTTTGATTTTGCTTTTCGTTGTCAAAACGAAATTCAAAACTTTTTTTGTCAGCGTTGAATTGAAAATATGCCGAAAATTCTTTGCCCTTGTTGGATGTCATGCCGTCAATCCAAACGGCTTTGCCTTCCGACAATTCTTTCTTCTTCTGCTCATCTAACTGAACGCCTTTGATGCTTTCAGGTATTTTTACTTTTTCTGCGCGGACAGCCACTAATTCATTGGTTTGCCTGTCAACTGAAATGTAAACAGGGGTTTTCTCGCCCTGTTTGTACTCTGCTTCTGCGATGCGCCCCAAATTTCCGGTTTCGCGCAAATTTCTTTTATCTTCTTCTGAAAACTTTATTCCAAAGTATGGGCGTTCCAATTCAGGCTCATTGCGTAAAGCATGAATAGTCAGGGATAAGTTTCCGGCAGGCGTTTCGCGTAATACCAAACGTGCATCGGTACGAACAGAAACATCATCTGTTTTTATGATTATCGGCAAAAGGTCTGTTTTCTGCCAATTCAGTAATTTTTCCAGATTACCGGTCTTTTCGAGTGTTTCGCGGCTGATGCCGATACTTTCAAATTGCTCCCAGTTTACATGGCTTTCGTCTATCGCGTTGTAGGTTTGCGGAGACTGTTGCTGATTTTTCTGAATATCATCCGGGTTTACGCGGTGCATGTCTATAAATTCACTGTTTCCGGGTTTGTCGGGATTACTGAACGCATTTTTCAAATCCAGCAAGGCTTCTCCAAACCTTTCAGCAGGAACACGGAAAAAATCAAACCTTGTCGGCTCTTTTACCTGTCGCTTAAAGTTATCGAAAAAATTCTCGACCGCGTTCCCATTTCCGTTAATTTTAAGGAAATCGGGATTTTCGCCTTTCTTGGGCTTGGTCATTTTTACCTTACCGTCTGCGCCCATGTTTGCAACTTGCAGTTCGTTACTGCCTTTTTCTTTGACCAGTAATACATCATGGTCTTTCAAATTTTTATCCATATATTTTTAATTTTATAATGGTTATGCCAATATTAGCACGGCACAAATGTATATAGGAAAATTCCATAAAAAAAGCAACTCCCTGTAAATGGCAGGGGTTTTCCTACCTTTGGCAGGGGTTTTCCGACCTCTGTTACTTATTATCCGCTTTTTCCATTCGCTCTATCAACTTTTCTATTTGCAGGTGTAATACTGATGTGCGTTCATTTCTTTTGCGACTTCTTATCGCCCTGAAATATTGTGCATAATCTCGTACATCCATGTCGAAAACAGGATTGAAAAAATCGAACAGCGTTTTCAAACTTACCGTTCCTCCATTCATGTTAAGTATTACGAACAATGCGTACATCCATACCACGTAGTCCATGATTGTAAGTTTCCATTTTAACTTTCCACGAGGATGACTGTCTGTAACAGTTGTTTGCGGCTTTATTTGGCGCTCAGTCCATGCCGTTTGCCTGTCAACAACGTCTATGGCTTTGCCAAGATATGTTGCTACATTTTTTTCCCGATACTCCAGTTAACAATCCCGAAAGTTCTACTCGGGTATAAATTAGCGTATCATGGTAATCGTGTTTGTCGGTTGCGGCTTTGCCTTCCGAAAAAACTAACTTTGCAAAGTCTTTATATTCGTTTTGCAAAGTGACGGCATCTGCGTCAATACCTGTCTGCGAAGCCTCGCTCAACGTGCGAAAAAACTTCGTCAATACTAATTGTTCCATCTATTTTATTTTATTATGAATTGTTTTTAATATTTTTAAATTTTATTTTTGGTTAATAAGAAAAAGGCGAGTATTACCCGCCATATTTTTTGATAGCATTTTATTAATGAAAATTGACTAATAACATAGATAAATTGCTTATTTTTAGATTTTTCGTAAACGTATTTATGATATATCATATTAGTTCTGTACTCTGTATCGCGTTCAAAACTCAAAGCTAAATGTACTAATCGTTTCATGACAAATTATTTATTATCATAATAATATACATTTAATAAAGAAAAAGGGGTAGGATATAGAAAAAGAAGCGACCGCATCGGAACTGTTGAATACACACATTTTCGTAGCCGATGAAAACACTTGTATCTATCCGAAATGCAAGATTGCCAACGTTCACATTTACCCAAAAGTCGTAAAATGTACCGACCAAAATTGCGGATTGTTGGTATTGAAAAAATCTACGAAAATAAATTTTTTATAATTTTAGTTACATCTTGTTATATAAAAGTGTATATTTGCGGTTTTAATGATTAAAAATTTTTATGGTCAGAATGACAAAATGGGTACGATTCAAAGATTTACTTTTTTTCATGCTTTTACCTGTCCTGTCGGCAAATGCCCAAATAAAAAATAGCATCGTTGCAGGAGTAGATAGCGCAGGGAATCAAATTATAGTCAAGTGGTTTAGCGAGCAGGTCGTTTTTCCGCAGGGAGTGTATGTGTATCGTAGCGAAACAGGCAAAGACTGGGTCAGGCTCACTGCACGTCCTTTGAAAAAAGGCGACGTATCTGTTCCGCAATCGTTCATACAAAGCGATCCTACCATGCGGACATTTGTTGATGCTGCAAAAAACGCTACCAACAATGACCTGAAGGGAATTATCGGCGCAATGATGATGGTAAAAGCAGTGCAAAACAATCACTATGCGCGTTCTCTTGGTTTGTGTTATATGGATGGCGATGTTACCACCGGCGTTTCATATCGCTACAAAGTTACGCAGGTTCAGGCAGGGAGTGAAACTATAGTTGGCGAAACAGGTGAAATAACAGCCGGACAATACACTCCTGCCGCTCCGCCACAGGGTTTAACCATAATACCCGGCGATGGGGAAGCCGAAATAAAATGGGTTCCTGAATCCGAAAGGTTTTTCGGCGTAAATGTTTACAGGCAATCCAGCCACGATGCCAGTCCGGTAAAAGCAAACAGCGATATGATACTTATTTCGGAACAGGAAGGCGCAAACGGAAAAAAGAAGTATCCCAACGTTTTTTTTACTGATAAAAATTTGAACAATAACTATCAATATACTTATTTTATTCGCTGCATTGATTATCTTGGACAGGAAGGTTTGCCATCTGAAACGGTAACGGTAGCGCCGCAAGACCAAACGCCGCCGGAACCGCCTAATAACGTATATATTTCCATAGATGGGCTATCGGTAAATCTTAAATGGGAAAATTACAATCCTTCGCCTGATATGGAAGGCTACCACGTTTACCGCAGCAAACGGCTGAATAGCGGTTATGTTCGCGCCAACAATACAATACTCGACCGCGATGTATTCACTTTTACCGACCGACTTTCGGAGCCGGGCGAATACTTTTATTATGTGGCAACTGTGGATAGCGCCGGTAACGAGGGCGAATCGTTCAAAAATATGGCAGATGTAAAAGATGTTTATCCTCCGGCAGCGCCTCGCGGACTGACGGCTCAGGCAGATTCAGGGCGTATAACGCTTCGATGGATAGCCAACCGCGAAAAAGACCTGATGGGTTACCAGGTGTTTCGCACAGTTGAAAAGGATAATCCATTATATTACGTACTAATTAACGCTATACCACTGACCGATACCATATTTACAGATAAACTTCCTTCCGTATCCAAAAATAAATTTCATTACAAGGTAGCCGCCATAGATTCATCTCTTAACCGTAGCGATTATTCCGACCCAACTTTCGGCGCAATGCCTGATTTGTTGCCTCCGGCGCGTCCGCTAATTAAAAAAGTTACTCAATTGGAAAACGCTCTGCTCGTGGAATGGATTCCAAATGTGGAAGCCGACCTGAAATCATACAACGTTTATCGTATGAACATGAGCGATTCAAATACCTTGCGTCTGAATCCAATGCCTGTAAGCCGAATGGTAAATCGTTTTACCGATATACAGGTAAAGCCAAATGTTACGTATCGTTACTATATTACGGCTACCGACAGTTCCAACAATGTTTCGGCAGCATCCGAAAATTATTATGCAACTTTTGTAAAAGACGAACCGCCGATTGAGGACAATCCGTTATCATCGTTTCGTATATCATACAAAAACGGACAAAAGCAAGTTACGCTCAAATGGCGTATTGAGAGCCGAATGCCATGTAAAGGGGTTATAGTATTTCGTAGCGACGGAACAACTTTTGTCCCGCTCACCGGATTGCTCAAATCAAACGATTATACCGACAGAGATATTGAGAATGAAGGTAATTATACTTACCGGTTGCATGTTTTTCTCAACAATGGCGAACTGTTCAAATCGGAGGAAATTGAAGTAAAAGTAAAAATTAAAAAATAAAATTTTGTTATAATTTTTCAAATCATAAATCAAAATGAACAAGACATTATTAACCTTCATTTTTGCGCTCAACGCAATTATCATTTCGGCGCAAAACATATCATCGCTGGTTTCGCAGCAAGTATCAATTATTCATTCAGGCAAGTCTGCCGAATACAGGGCATTGGAACAGTCAATTTCAAAAAGCCCGGATGCCGTGTTCAAAGCGCTTGCTTCTTACAGGACAGATACACTGTTTAAAGTACGCGAATGGACATACGAGCAATATCATCGTATTCTTATGGAACACGAAAAACCGCAGGAAATGCGGCGCGAAATTGTTTTACAATTAATCGAAGGGATAGCCGATAATCAACTTTCAGTGCGCAATAGTTGTGTTGATTATCTGACAGAGTGCAAACGGCAGGATTTTACCACTCAGGCGATTGAACATTTTGCCGCTGTTTTCAACAGTGAGGCATGGTTTTCAAAAGACCTTGTATTGCTTGCCGGTTTTATCGGTAATTCTTCATGCAGGACTACGCTCGAAAAATTGGCAAATTCACCCGCACCCGCACAACGCAGGCTGCAATGGCACGCCAACCTTGCTTTGGCTCGTATGGGCGACAATAACGCTATAAACTGGTGTTTGTCGCAAATTAACCGTATCGGCATCAACGACGATGTGGTTTATGACCTGCTTCCGGGACTGATATATACCCGACAACAGCGTATGTTCGATTTTCTGATAACAGCGCTTAATTCTGACGAAAAACTTTGTACATCAAGCAATCCAGATTCGGAAGCGCCAATACTTTGTGGATACAGGATAATGGAATACTTTGCGCCTGTAATAAAAGGCTATCCGCTTAAACAGTTGCCTTCCGGCGATATAGATACCAAAGACTACAATAAGGCATTGCTTACGGTCAGGGACTGGTTTTCCAAAAAGAATGGCGAATTTGAAATTTTGACGGATAGTTTCTAAGCAAACTGTTACGCTTTTACGCGTCAATTTATTTCTGTTTACATCATTCATCTTTTTTATTTTTCAAATAATAAATTGGCTCTAACTCATTGCCCACTTTTTCATATATTTTCTCTTTTGGCAATAATTTTTGTGCCTCATTTATCTTATTTTGTTCTATTAACATATGTATCGTTTTACAAAGATTGGTTATATCTTCTATACTTGTAATCCATTCATCAACATATTTTTTTACGGCAATCCCGCTTAATCCTATTTGGATACTTCTATATGAAAGGTTATTTAAATAAACATCTTTTTCGGGATCCCACTGTATTCGTATTGGTAAAGTATTTATTTTTGTTCTCCATTCTTGTTCATTTCCATAAATTGATTTATCAAAGTGTGATAAACAGCCATTTTTAATTGCCCAATCAAAGCCATCGCGTTTAATCTTTATTGCCAAGATATGTTCCTGTCCTTCTTTTGTAGCCCAACCAGCACGATACATCATCCAAAGGAATGAAGGTTTAATCCACGTCATTCGACTTATTTTGAACGGCGGTACAAACTTTTGATTTTCCACTGCTGGCAATGCTATTTCTTTGCAATATGCCTGATATACAGTTATTGTTTTCTCATCAAATACTGCTCTAATTTTATTTTTTTCCATTTTATTTTCTTCCATTTTTCTCATATTCCCAACGACCAAACTGTTTTCGTTTATCAATTTGATGCAGCGCAAGTTCTTTTATTGTTTCATCTTGTGTTTCAGTTACTATTTTTTTTAATGCATCCAAATTATATGGTTCGGGCTGCGCACCTATAGCATAAATAATTTTTCTTATATATGGGTATGAGTCTATTTTCTCTATATATTTAGGCACTTGTTTCATTGCTTGCAATAATATAGGAATGTTTTCTACATCATCGTTAAAATCAAGTTGAAATGATTGCACTATTCCTTCGTGAGAGTTATGCCAGTTTTCTAATAAATATTTTCTATTTATTAAAGTTTCCTCTTTTTTTGAAACTTTCGTTGGCAAAGTCCAAATTAGTTCTAAAAAGCATTGATGATACCCATATTCATTTACTTTGTCTTTTGAGTTTTCTAATAAAAAATCTAATTGTTCAAAATCTGCTTTAAAAGAAGTTTTGGATATAAACTCATTTCTGTCAATTTCACAACGACATAGTTCATCAACAAGATATAAATCTTTATTTGTAATTTTATTCATTATTTTATTATTTCAAAATTTATTATGTTCTCATTAAATTCACTAATTGCCTTTCCTTTGCCTAATCCAATATTAATTTGTTCTAATCCATATTTAGAACCTTCTGTCTTAAATAAGGCATTATTTTGTATCCAATTAGTAATAGTTTTCGCCTCTTGCATATTTGGATAATGTTGTATCATTCTTATAGAATTATCATTTCTAACTCCTATTGATTCCAATTTTTCTAATGTCCCTTGTTTCATTTGAAACTTTACAATTACACCATTCTCCCTACCATAACCAACAGCTTTAATGTATTCTAACGTTGGTGAAGTAAATGTTTCTGATGTAGCAGAGAGTTTTCTTGTAGATACTAATATATCATAATCTGATTTAGACATAGCACGATAGAATACTTCTCCACCCTCATATACTTCATAGTCACCAATCTTCTTTACGAATTTTCCGAGACTAAGATTTCCCACTTTAGCAGCATCTATTTTTCTTATATAGCTAAAACCAGTATTTTCAATGACAAATTCATATTTTCCGCCTATTTCATTTGTTGAAAGTTTGACTTCAAAATCATCAAGTTTTTTGACAACAGAACCTGACGGTACATTATCCATTTGTCTTATTTCTGTTACCCAAAGCGTATTTTTTTCAACATATGCAATTTCTTTCAATATATAGTCGTTAGTATAGGCACTTATAGATAATTTACCATTACTTACTTTAAGTATAAAATTTTCATTTTGTCTTAATCCATTAACAAGTTCTTGCAATTTAATATTGTCAATGTTTTTAATAAGGTCATCAATAATATCAGATTTTATAAGTTTTTTGATAGCGGAAATAAGCTTTTTCATTCCACTGCTTGATTTGCCTGTTTTAAACATTGAACTTGTACAACGCATAATTTCAGCAGCAACGCCTACTTCAATTACGTTTGCTATAGTGTTATTAAAATACATACCCCATGCGAAAAGAGCTGACGTTGTACCAAACAAAGCCTCATACTGCATCACACCTTCAGACATCGCTATAGCCTGTGCTTCACCTGATATTTCAGCATCAATAATAACAGAAGTAAATATCCTATCTTTTAGTTTTCTTACATATTGATAACGTGTAATTAAATCTATAAGAGAATATTCGTAAGGTTTTTCGATACCTTTCGATTTATATATTACATAATCTCTTGAGTTAATATTGTATGTTTCTCTATTTATTCCGTCCCATAAGTCAACATCCGAAAAAACAATATCATAATCTCTACACGTAAGTTGGAATATAGCATCAAAGCGCGTTTTTGTATATATTTTTCGTTCTTTAAGATATTGGATAAAATATTTTAAATCAGTGTTTTTGTTATTATTTACATAAAAACCTATCCTTTTATCTTTGCGCAAATTATCTATATGTTCAGCAAGTGCAACTAATTCTGCTATTTCAACACCTGACATATTATCGTCAAATAATCCTGTAAACACAGTAGTAGCAATACCTTCTGGTATTTTGAGAAGATCCACATATATAGCAGCCTCACATCCTTTTGAAAAATTTTCTTTTCTCGCACCTTCCGGGATAAGCGGCAACTTCACTTCTTCAGTCAATGTTGTTGATACTTTATTATTAACCCACTTATAGTCACAGTGACAATTGGTATATGTAATTCGGTCTCTGTCTTTATTAATAATTTTTGCAACTGTAAACGTTGGATAATTTATAGGCGCAAAACTATATTTCGTAAATTTGTGTTTTTCCAATTCGACAAGTGTTTTAGAGTCTGCCAATATTCGTTCAGAGCCAACTGGGAAAAGTGATTTTACCTCACTTTTATAGTACCCGACAAATCGTTCATTATTATCGTACTTTTTAAATACGCCGTAAATTGTAGAATTATCAGCCAGTGTCAGATTCAATAAACCTCCATCATAATTAAATGTTCCAAATTGTATATCGGGAATGATAATTGCATCTCCTGCAGGGGTTATAAATGCGTGTTGTTTATAATCAGTTAAGTTTATTTTCGTTAGAATTTTATCAATAGCCATCTGCTCTTCTTCATCTATCATAAAATTGAACAGCAACGTCTCCGGGTTATGTACTAAATCCCATTGGTGTTTATACAGCCTTGTTCCATTTGGAGTGTAATCCATTAAGTTATCCGTCATTCCCTGCGCGGCAATCATATTCTTTTCGCTGAACGTGTGCCAAAATCTAAATGCACCATGTCCTAACTCGTGAGCAATGGTATGTTCGGCATCGCCTGTATTTTTTACAAATCCAAACTGCCCTTTCATTGGCATATAGCCGCTAACGCCATCAGAGATGGAAGATACCATAAAAACGTAGTATGTTTTACTATCAATTTTATTGTCTTTCTTAAACGCTTTTATGATGGTATTCATATCGTTGCTGTAACTGGATAACAGCGCGTTGCCGATTTGTATTTCGGAAGGAAAACTGTAATTAAACGCCCTGTATTGTACATTCCATGATACTACTGCCTGCCTGTATATTTCATTCAAATATTTCTGCAAAACAGTTTCATCAAAATCTGGCTTCCTGTCCGGTTGATGCACAATAACAACATTCATAACCAATGGCTCGTATGCAGCAACAGCGATTTGTCCCGCTACTGTTTCCTGTTCCTTACCAAATTTGTTTAACCGCGAATAGTTTGCTTCTACGGTCATTTCTCTGGCTCGTCCTGCTGGCGTAATAGTTTGCTTTATAACGCTATCACCTTCCATTGTCAGCGAACCTGCTGCAAGGTCTTCCGCATTTATTTTTAAGGGCGTTTCTTTTGCGGCTTCGGTATCTGCGGCATAGTATTTACCGCGCAAAGTTTGTGTTTGCTTTGCATCAATAGCAAGCCACGGAATAGGATTTCCTGCTGCATCGCGTTGATAATTACTGTTTAATGCAGGATATTTATATGTATCATAGCCTGCGGCATCGCCTTTACGAAATGTTACTTTATAACCAGGGTCGGGTT
>Ga0268262_10002959_pt1 | contig 18992 bp, 9 predicted proteins | sample TergutNc150P3_FD_190354 | JGI IMG/M metagenome (GOLD analysis project Ga0268262, IMG submission 190354) | Nasutitermes corniger P3 segment gut microbial community from laboratory colony in Florida, USA - Nc150 P3 (SPAdes) (version 2) | ecosystem: Host-associated > Arthropoda: Insects > Digestive...
GTTCTTGGGGGGAGTGGCTGTATATAACCTCTCCCATCGGCTGCGCGGAAGGCGAGAAGGCAAGAATTTGCAAGACAGACCCATCGCAAGTGGAGAGGGTCGCTATCCCAGCCCCAGTTGACTATAACAAGGAGACTCAGTTCTGCGATTCCCGTGATGGTAGGCTATACAAGCTCGCAGTCATAGGCACGGGAACAACAGCCCAGACTTGGATGGCAGAGAACTTGAACTATGATGTTCCTGGAAATGATACCGATGTATGCTATGACAATGATCCTACCAACTGCATCACCTACGGCAGGCTTTACAACGGGGCAACGGCGATGGATGGCGTATGCCCGGAAGGTTGGCATTTGCCGAGCAAAGGCGAATGGGAGAAGCTGATAAATTTTGTTAGTAGCGAGCAAGGCAGTGCTAATGCTGGAAGGTATCTGGCAGCAACAAGCTGGAATAGCGGTTTTGACACCTACGGGTTTGCGGCACTGGGCGGCGGCATTAATAATCAAGGTGGTTTTTTCGCAAGTTTAGACAGCTATGGCCTTTGGCATACTTCCACCAGCAACAGCAGCGTTACCATCGGCTCCGGCAACTACTTGTATTTTGAACAGTACTACAGTGAAGGCCTCAGTGTTCGTTGTGTTAAGGACTAATCAACCAACGCTCATTGAGCGAAGCCGAAATGAGCGGCGCAACCTGAGTCCGTGAGCGTTTTCTATATTATCCCCCACACAAAAAGAGGTACGCAATGCTAGACCAGAAAATTTACCTAGATGACATTTACGCCAGCAAAAAGTGCGATAGCTCATCGTTCAAAGCTGTGGTTATGATGTCTAAGGAAGCTAGGTTCATAAACAACCAAGCATACCAAGGCTTTATCCAACTAGAAGAAAAGCCAACCACCATAGCTATGAACAAATTCAAACAGAACAAGCTGTCTGTGGTGGTTAACGAAGAGAAATGAAACTCTCAAATTTCTTCTTCACAACGCTTCGCGAAGTCCCAAGCGATGCACAGCTCCCAAGCCATATATTTCTGCTGCGCGGAGGCTATGTAAAATCCCTCTCAACAGGCATATATAGCATCCTACCCCTGGGGCTTAGGGTTATCCGCAAAATTGAAAACATAATAAGAGAAGAAATGAATGCCCTCGGCGGCCTAGAAGCAGACCTGCCTGTGGTGCAAACCGCCGAGCTTTGGAGCGAGGCTGGGCGCTATCAGGCAATAGGAGACGAATTGCTCCGCTTCAAAGACCGCAACGCCCACAATATGGTGCTGGCTATGACCCACGAAGAAGCCATCACAGATATGGCACGTTACGTACTCTCCAGCTACAAACAACTACCTTTTATGCTCTACCAATTCAAAACAAAATACAGAGACGAAGCACGGGCGCGCGGCGGCTTGATAAGAGTACGCGAATTTGAAATGAAAGACGCCTATAGCTTTCACGCAACGCCAGAGGACTTGGACAAACATTACGAACTTGAATACAAAGCCTACCAAAACATCTTCCGCAGAGTAGGGATAGAACCCGTGATAGTGCAATCCGACACAGGAATAATGGGCGGCAAAATTGCACACGAATTTATGCTGAGTACGCCAAACGGCGAAGACTATTTGATTATATGCAAACACTGCGGCTACCAAGCGAACAGAGAAATCGCCGAGTTCAAACGGCAACCCGTTTCTGGAAATTCAAACCTCGAAAAAATCGCAACACCTAGCAAACAGACCATAGACGAAGTATGCACATTCTTAAACGCAGACAAAAAAAATGCCGGCAAATGCGTATTCTTTGATGTGGACGGCAAATTGGTGGTGGCATTGGTTCAAGGTTATCTAGAGGTGAGCGAAACAAAACTCCGCAACTATCTCAAAAGCAAAATTTTAATCCCAGCATCGGAAGAACTCATCAGAGCAAGCGGAATGATACCTGGTTACGCAAGCCCCATAAACGCGAAAAATTGCAGGATAATTCTGGACATCGGAGCGGCAGAAAGCTCGGATTTAATCGTAGGCGCAAACGAAGACGGCTATCATTATAAACACTGCGTCCCAAAGCGAGATTTCACGACTTTCGAAGCGGCAGACATCGCAGAAGCCGCCGAGAATTGCCTCTGCTCCAAATGCGAAAAATCCTTGAGCGAAGCACGTGGCATTGAGCTTGGCAACATATTTAAGCTGGGCACAAAATTCAGCGAAAATATGAGCTGCGTTTTCACAGACGCAAACGGCGAAGTTAAACCTGCCATAATGGGTTGCTACGGAATAGGCGTTGGCAGGCTTATGGCAAGCGTTGTGGAAAACAGCCACGATGATTTTGGCCCTATATGGCCTATGTCCATTGCACCATTCCACGTTCTAATTGTGCCAATCGCAAAAGACGAAGCCATTTTGCAAGTCGCAGAGCAGTTGGAAAAAGAGCTGACCGAGCAGGGCGTTGAAGTTTTAGTTGACGACCGAGACGAAAGGCCGGGCGTAAAATTCAAAGACGGCGATTTGTGGGGAATTCCCATCCGCATAGCCATAGGCAAAAAAGGCCTTGCAGAAGGCAAGGTTGAATGGAAGCTCCGTGGAGAAAAGGAAATTGAAATGGTGCTTATTGAAAAGGCAGCGGAAAGGGTTCTAACATCAGGACTCAGATAAAAGCACGTTGCACTTTTCCATCAAAATATCTATCTTAGACACAGCCTCTTCATATTTGCCAGTTAAAATTTTTTGCAGAATATTATCAACGTTAGCACCTATGTCTGTTGCCTGCATATATTTTTGCAGAGAACTCGTTGCTTCGTCAATAGCATCGGAATCAAAAATATCAATTGCTTCCTTCAGTTTATCAAGCTCATTTTTCAGAACTTCAAAATCAACCGAATCTTTTTCTTTTTTGTTTTCCATAAGAACTGTGTTTATATTGTTTAAAAGAACTTCCAACGCCATTAAAAACTGAGCGTTATGCAATTTAATAAACGCCAAGTCTTCTTTTCTTCCAGCATTTTCCAAGAACTCCGCCGCTTCGGATAAATCCGAGGCCCCTATGCTCGCGCTTGCGCTCTTTAAAGCGTGGACGTATGTCGTGTACAAAGGATAATTATCCGTTTCCAGGCATTTTTTGATTTCATCTATTTTTTTAACTCCGTCCTTGTGGAATATGGCGAGTATATGCATATATAACTCAAGCGTCCCGCCTGCCATAGCAATGCCTTTCTTGAGGTCAATTCCTTCAATTTCAAAGTTTGCATTTGAATTGCTTTCATCTATGTCTAGCCTTTTGTAATCCTGTTCTCTTGCTTTTTCCCGCTTTTCCTTTGGCAGCCATTTTTCCAAAATGGAATTCAGTTTAATAGTGTCTATGGGTTTTGATAAAAAATCATTGAACCCATTTGAGAGGAACATTTCCTTTGTGCCTGCAACGGCATTTGCGGTTAAAGCTACAATTGGTAAATTCTTGTAGTACGGGGCTTCCAGCTCCCTTATCTGTTTTGTGGCTTCAATGCCATCCATTTCGGGCATCATGTGGTCCATAAACACCAAATCATAACTATTTGCTTTTACCGCTTCAATCGCTTCAATACCGCTCAGGCATAAATCCATTTGCATTTTGTAAGGCAGCATCAAACCTTCGGCTACCTTTAAATTCGTGCCGATGTCATCAACAATTAGAACCCTCGCCTTTGGCGCGCTAAACCTGGCCACAGCGTTATCGTTTGCGCTATACGAAAAATTGTCGGACATTCCGTTCAATATATTTGCAACGGATATTGAATGCACCGGCATAGCAAGAACGCTTAAATTCTTATTGGCAATTACATTGCCAAACCCTGTGAGCAGCACTATTTGCGCTTTAGAACCTCGCTCGGATAATATTTTTTGAACATTATCAAGCAAAAGAAACACAACGAATATATGGGAATAATCCTCGGTTTTAAGTTTTTCATAAAATTCGTTGTCGTCTTTAGCACGTGTGCATTTTACCCCCAAATTATCTATGGTGCAAATTATGGAATCTACATATATTTCGCGCCGTTCATAAACAAGCACGCTTTTTTCCTCTGGTTTTTCAACCATTGCCAAAGGCCCAGGAGAGCATATTTTTTGCGGCAGCATAATGGTAAATATGCTGCCCTTGCCGTATTCAGATTGAACGCTTACGTTTCCGTCCATCGCTTTCACAAGATTTTTGGTTATGGCAAGCCCAAGCCCCGTGCCCTCTATGCCTTTATTGATTGCCAAATCCAATTGAACAAAATCGCCAAAGAGTTTCTCCAAATCATCTTCTTTTATGCCTATGCCGCTATCCGTAACATCTATGGTTAAAAGAACTACATCATCGGTTACTTCCCCGCTTATGGCTAATGATATATATCCCCTTCTCGTATATTTTATGCTGTTGCTCAAGAGGTTGAGCAGTATTTGCCTAATTCTTATTTCGTCTCCAAAAAGAGCGTTAGGTATATTGCAGTCCACATTCACTACAAAACGAAGCTGTGAATTCATAATTCGCATTCTGATGATGCTCACCACATCATTTACCATAGATGAAAAGAGATAATTGCCCGGAGTTATTTCCAGTTTCCCGCTCTCTATTTTTGAAAAGTCTAAAATATCATTTATAATGGATAAAAGATTTTTGCCCGCTTGCTTAACGGTGAGAACGTGTTCTCTCGCGGAATCGGGTATGTTCTCGCGCAGAGCTAATTCAGACATACCTATTATAGCGTTCATAGGCGTTCTTATCTCGTGGCTCATCTTTGCAAGAAATTCACTCTTGGCACGAGTTGCCTTTTCCGCCTTTTCCTTTTGATACTGGGCTTCAATGGTTTCAAATTTCAACTGCTGAATTTTGTCTAGTTGTTCCATAGTTTCAGACAATATCAACGATAGATGTGTAATCTCGTCATTGCTATCTGCTTGTTCAAATTTAATATCCTTTTCGCCGTTCGCTACCTTCTGCGCCGTAGTTTCAAGCCTGGAAAGAGGCATTGCTATTGATTTTGTCACTACAGATGCTAAGTAAATAGATATAACTATAGATAGCAAGATAACTGCCAGCATCAAATATATGCTAAATAACGCATTGTTATTGTTTATAATAGTTTCTTCTAAAGACAGCTCCAGATTTCTCATAAAACCCAAATTGATATAATAGAGGAATGAATTATAAATGGGGTAAAAGTGATTTATCAAAATAACAGATGCTTCGTCTCGCGAACCCTGTTCTACCAAATCTAAAATTCTATGCAATAGCGGTATATAATTTTCATTGAGCATTTCCTGCAAATTATATACATCTTGAATTTCTCCGGGCGTAAAAACATCGCCAAGTTTATTTATAGCTTTGAAATAATCATTTAGGTTTCCCGAAAACATAGGCATATGTTCATTTGTGGTTTGTACAAGGCTGGGAAGAAGCATAGCATCGCTGATGTATATCATATTGTACACGCTGTTATAAATAAATGCGTTGCTATCGTAAATGCTATTCAAGACGTTGATATTGCTAATCATCTTAGTAGACAAATTTTTTATGGAAAGAATTCTCTCAAGGCCTATTAAACCGATGACCAATGTAAAAATAGTCACAATGGAAAATGCGATGACCAATCTCGTTTTTATGTGGATTTTTCTCAGCATTGCTAATCTCCGTATATCAATTTTTTATAAGTTGCGTATGCTCCATCTTTGATTTGAATTATATAAACATTGGGATGCGGATTGTTGTTTTCGTTAAATTTTATGTGACCTATTACTGTATTCAGCTCGTTTTCTTTCATAGCAGACACAATGTCATTGCTGTTTGTGTTCCCTGCTTTTTTTATCGCTTCAGACAGTATGTATGTGCACGTGTAAGCATTGGCAGAACCTGTAAGAGGCATTTGAGAAAATGTGGAAAAATAATTTCTCACAAATTTCTCGGTTATAGAATCTTTATCATCAAAAGAAAAAGAGGTGGTATAGTAAGCTTTTCTCCTTGCCTTAGGATTAGGCACATAATCCAAAATCCCGTCCCACGCATCGGAACCTAGCAAATAAGTATTTTCTAAGCCTAGCTCAAAAGCGGCATTCAAAAATTTTGCTGCTGGAAGATAATCGCTGGGGTAATAAATGACATTGGGAGGGTTAGCGACATATTTTTTTAAAATATCTTCGTATTTCTCTTCTGAGGAATACGCTTCAACCGCAATAACTTTTCCGCCAAGCTCGGAAAAAATTCTGCTGAAAATCTCCGTTGCTTTTTTATAGCTATCATAATCGTTGTTATACATAACGACTGCTGTTTTAGCTTCTATGGAATTACGGGCGAATTTTGCCATAACCTCAGCCTGGTAATCATCAATAAAAATAGACCTAAAAACATTTTTGCGGCCCATTGTTACAGCAGGGTCAGAGGCAGTGGGGGAAATTATAGGTATTCCGTCTTTTTCGGCAGCTTTTGCAAGGGCCATTGTAACATTGCTATAACTTGAACCTATAATGGCTACCACGCCCTTTTCTTTCAAAGCATTGTATTGCTGTATAATATACTGCTCATCTCCTCTATCATTCAGCGTTATTATGTCCAACTTCTTTCCTAAAATGCCGCCGCTTTCATTGATTTCTGATTTTGCAATATGCACGCCATTGAGCGCGTTCATACCATCCTCAAAGAATTCGCCCGTAAGTGGCAAAAGCGCACCTATGGTTATATATTCGGTTTGTTCTTTTTTGGAACAGCCGCCTAAGCAAACTATGGCAAAAAGGAAAAAGATGCATCGTTTCATACTCATTCTATCTCCTCAGTAAATGCTCATCGTTGCATATATGCTTATTGAGCATTGAAAACTTATTGAACTCACTGGAAACTTCAAGAAATAAATCCACCAAAGCTGGTTCAAAATGAGTTCCTCTGCCCTGCGAAATAATGTTAATAGCTCTTTCGTGGGAAAAGGCTTCTTTGTAAGGTCTGTCAGAGACAAGGGCATCATATACATCAGCTATTGCCATTAATCTTCCTTGAAGCGGAATTTTCTCGCCTTTTAGCCCTCGCGGATAACCAGAACCATCCCATTTTTCGTGGTGGGCGGCAATAAAAAATTCTGCTTGGTCTAAAAAGGATTGCTCGGTTGTATTCCTCCTTATTTTTTCAATAACTTCTTCACCAAAAGTTGTATGCTTCTTGATTTCTTCAAATTCCTCAGGTGTAAGTTTGCCGGGTTTTTGCAAGATGCTGTCCCTTATCATTATTTTGCCAACATCGTGCAACTGCGCCGAACGCAGTACCAAATCCAAGTTCCATTTGGATACTTCTTCTTTATGCAAACCGTGTTTTATCATTGCATCTATCAATATGCTCAAATAATGGGTTGTTCTTTCTATATGCCCGCCGGTAATATCGTCTCGGCATTCCACAAGCTCTGCCATAGTTTTGAGAATAGCATTTTGCAGCTCTGATACGGATTTGGTTTTTGCCTCCACCATTTCTTGCAGATGTTTATTATAATTCACAAGTTCTAGATGCGTTTCTATTCGCTTGAGCAAAAGAACTGGGGAAAATGGTTTGGTTATGTAGTCTATAGCCCCAAGTGAAAGCCCTTCTAATTCGCTATCGCCATCGGTCTTTGACGTTAAAAAAATAACTGGAATGTCTTTGGTTTCCTTTCTGCTTTTTATAATTTTTATCACTTCGTAACCGTTCATCTCCGGCATTTCAACATCTAAAAGTATTAAATCTGGAATATTTTTTTCCATAATTTTCAAAAGAGAGAACCCAGAATCCAGAGTGAAAACTTTATAATGCTTGACAAGCGCATTTTTGCCGAGCGTAAGATTTGTTATATTATCATCAACCAGATATATTGTTTTTCGCTCTGTGGTCATAGACTAACTCTCCCTTATAATTTCTGCGGAGGCTTGCCGTCAAACGGTCATAGCGACACTTGGGGGTTTAACTCACGTATAAATATAGCAAATTAGACCCTCTATATCAAGTTCTAGGCGAATAACTGCTTGCTGTTAAACTATCTATTATGGACACAGCTTCCTCATATTCCCCGATTAAGATTTTCTGCAAAATATTTTCAACATCGGTGCCGATGCCCGCATCCTGTGTAAATTCTTGCAGGAAGTTAGTCGCTTTATTAATGGCATCAAAATCATAAACGCCAATCGCCGCCTTTAGCTTACGAAGTTCATTATTCAAGGCCTCAAAATCAATAGAATCTTTTTGTCCATTTTTCTTGCTCGCCAAAAGAACCGCACTTATGTTATTTAGAAGATTTTCCAAAGCTTTTAAAAACTGGGCGTTGTGCATCTTAATATAGGTAAAATCCCCTTGTTTCCCTGCCATCTCCAAGGTTTTAGCGGTTTCGGATAAATCCAAAGCACCTATGTTTGCACCTGCGCTCTTCAATGCGTGAACGTATGTTGTGTACAAAGAATAATTATCCGTCTCAGAGCATTTCCTTATTTCAACCATTTTATGAATCCCGTCTTTGTAGAATACGCTAAGAATTTGCATATAATTTTTAAGAGTTCCGCCAGTCATGGAAATGCCTTTCTTAGTATCAACGCCGTCAATTTCTATTTCTGTGATTTTAGGGCTGCCGGCATCAGCCTCGGCTGACTTTGCATCCAATTTTTCCTGCTTTTCCTTTGGAAGCCATTTTGCCAAAATCGCATTCAGCTTAATAGTATCTATGGGTTTTGATAAAAAATCGTTGAAACCATTTGAGAGAAACATTTCCTTTATGCCGGAAATTGCGTTGGCGGTTAACGCGACAATCGGAAGGTTTGCGTAATACGGTTTTTCGCTGCCCATTTCCCTTATGAGCTTCGTGGCTTCAATGCCATCCATTTCCGGCATCATATGGTCCATAAGTACCAAGTCGTAGGCGGTTTTTCTCACCATCTCAATAGCCGCAGAACCGCTTAAACATAAATCTAGCTGCATCTTGTATGGTTGCATCAAGCCTTCGGCCACCTTTAAATTCGTGCTGATGTCATCCACGATGAGAACCTTAGCTTTAGGCGCTATAAACCGTGCCGTGACGTTATTATTCGTGCTATAGGAAAAATTGCTGGGCACGCCGTTCAATATATTTGCAATGGATATGGAATGCACGGGCATAGCCAATATGTCTAAATTTATGTCTGCCGTTGCATCGCCAAATTCCGTTAGCACAACTATCTTTGTTTTGGAGCCTATCTCTTTCATTATCGCCTTGGTATTTCCCAACAGGGAATAAGCGACGAACAAAAATGTATAATCTTTAATTTGCAATTTCTTACGTAGCTCATAATCGTTTTCCACACGCTGGCAGTCCACGCCAAGATTGTTCACGGTGCAAACTATGGAATCTGCATATATTCTGTTCCGTTCATAAACAAGAACGCTCTTCTCTTCTGGTTTTCTAATTGATGCCAAAGGCTCTGGCGAACATATTTTCTGTGAAAGCGTAATGGTAAACGTGCTGCCTTTGCCGTACTCCGATTGAACTTTTATGTCTCCGCCCATAGCCTTCACGAGTTTTTTTGTTATGGCAAGCCCAAGCCCCGTGCCTTCTATGCCTTTGTGAGTTGCCATATCAATCTGCACAAATTCGCCAAACAAATTTTTTATGTTTTCCGGTTTTATGCCGTTGCCACTGTCGGTGACATCTATGGTTAAAAAAGCCGTGTTTTCGGTTATTTCCCCGCTCACGGAAAAGGATACAAAGCCTTTTTTTGTGTACTTCACGGCATTGCTCAACACATTGAGCAATATCTGCCTTATTCTCGTTTCGTCTCCAAAGAGGGAATTCGGGACATTGCAGTCTATGTTCACCACAAAGCTGAGATTTGAATCCACAACGCGCATCCTGATAATGCTTACCACATCGTTTATCAAAGACGAAAATAAATATTTATTCGGAATTATCTCAAGTTTGCCGCTCTCTATTTTTGAAAAATCCAAAATGTCATTTATAATTGATAAAAGATTTGTGCCTGCCTGCTTGACAGTGAGAATATGTTCTCTTGTGGAATCCGACATATTTTCGCGCAACGCCAACTCGGCCATTCCTATTATCGCGTTCATCGGAGTCCTTATCTCGTGGCTCATCTTTGCAAGAAAATCGCTCTTAGCTTTTGAGGCTGCTTCTGCCAACTGATTTTTTTCATCGGATTCCTGTTTTGCCATAGCAAGGCGGAACAGTACTAAGCTGAGTGCCAACGCCAAAAACACGCCTAAAGCGGTGATGAACGTTCTCATGTTCTTCACTTTTTGGTAATATTGATCCATAGGGGTTAAAATTCCCATATACCAGCCGTTTTCAAATCGTTTGGTAAATAGAATAAGGTCGGAAGTCAATTTGTCATCTATTATTTTATGCTCGGAAATATCTATGCCTTTTTTTAAGTCGCTCACCACGTTCGGAATACCTTCGTATGGCAATTCAGCCAAGGGTCTGCCCATACTCGTTTTTATAGGGGTGGCTATAAGCTCCAGTTTTTCGTTCAACAATATTCCGTAACCGCCTTCGGCAAGGCGTGTGTTTATAACGTATTTCATTATTCTATCTAGCAATAGGTCTATACATACAACGCCAAGCGGATTCCCTTTTTTATCAAAAATGCGCTCTGAATAGGAAATCACAATTTCTCCTGTCTGCGCATCTACATAAGGAATTGTAGCTGCTATGTTGCCGTTTGCGGCTATGGCTACTTTGTACCAAGGGCGTTCTTTTGGTATATAATCTTTTGGCGGTATCCAGCCGGTTCCGTCAAGGTACATATCTTCAAATACATCAAAAACACCGTAAATACCGTTAAAACCGGATACCTGTGCTTCATTGGAAGCCAAATATTCTGTCATTTCGGCCATATACTCCTGCACCGCGCTTGCGGAGTTGCCTCGTAAAATCATATTGCGTATGCTTTGCGAAATATTTTGCAGCGATGTCTCTACCCCCAGCAGGTCGGTAGCTATTTTTGATTGCGTATAAGACAGGGCATTTTTCGCTTCTTTCGTTAAATAGCCGTGCACAATGTCTTTTACAAACAAATAGCTTATGAACGCCATAAGAAAGAAAGCTAGCCAGACAAATAATAATTGGCTGAATACGGAATGCGAAAACATTGCTCTTTTCATAGCTTCCTCCATTCTCTTATAACAATATTTTCTGTACCCTTTGCGATAGTATCTTTTCCAAACATCGGACTGGACCCTCCTTTAAAGTTTATGTGAAAGAAGGGGGACATGGTGTAATATAGTAATTTTCTAATTTCCATTTACCAGAAATGCAAATACAGGAAAAACTGGGCAAGATTTTGCCCTTTGTGGAAAGCCCTGCCCGATATATCGGTGGCGAAGCCAATGGCTTGATAAAAGACAAAAACGATGTTCTGGCGAGTATGGCTTTGATTTTTCCAGATATTTATGAAATAGGGATGTCGCATAACGGAATGCGTGTTTTATACAACGCGATAAACAAAGAACCAAACTTATTTTGCGAAGTTGCTTTTGCGCCCTGGAGCGATATGGCAAAACTGATGAAGCAAAACGACATCCCTCTTTATACGCACGCTTCTTTTAGCGAAGTGAAGAGCTTTGATGCGGTTGGCATAACGGTGCAAACCGAGCTTAATTTCACAAATATACCCTACGTTTTGGAACTCGCGAAAATTTCCGCTTATGCCGCAGACAGAAAAGAGGAAGAACCGATAGTGATAGCGGGCGGCCCTGCGATGGCTAACCCTATGCCCATAGCGGATTTTTTTGACTGCCTTTGCATAGGAGACGGCGAACTGGCAGCGCCAGAGGTTTTGCGTTTAATTGGCGAAGCCAAGAAAAACAAAAAAAACAGAGCGGAAATTTTAGAGCAAATAGCAAATTTGGAATCTTTTTATGTGCCTGCCATTCACAAAGGGGAAAGAGCCGTCAAAAGGGTTTATATAGAGAAAATGACAAAGGAACTTTTGCCCACAAAAAATTTAATAGCAAATATGCCCCTTGTGCACGACCGCTTTTGCGTTGAGGTTATGCGTGGCTGCACGCAGGGATGCCGCTTTTGCCAAGCGGGTTATTGGTACAGGCCTACCAGGGAATTAAATGCAGACGATGTTTTGGCTCTCGCAAAAGAAGGGATTAAAGCAACCGGCGACCGCCAACTTGGGCTTTTATCGCTCTCCACCGCAGACTATTCACCTATTGAGCCGATGCTGGATTCCTTTATTGACGATTCATTTTTTGACAACATAGATATTTCCTTGCCATCGCTCAGGGTTAGCAGTTTTGGCGGTAGTTTAGCGAATAAGGTCTATGCTTTGAAAGGTGGGCGCAGTGCCACATTCGCGCCCGAAACGGGTTCAGAGCGTTTGAGAAAATTCATAAACAAAACCATAACGAATGCGGATATTGAGCAAGCAGCAGAGAGTGCTTTTCAAAACGGGTTCAACAAAATAAAATTATACATAATGGTAGGTTTCCCAACCGAAACGGAAGAAGACATTCAAGAGTTGGTTAAACTCACAGAAACCCTTTTGGGAATAGGAATACGCTATAACAAAAAATGTCAGATAAATTTGAGCGTGGGTATTTTTATCCCCAAAGCTTGGACTCCGTTTCAATGGGCTAATTTTGCAGAAAAAGAAACTGCAATGTCGCATATAAGAATTTTGAGGGAAAAATTTTTCAAACATAAAAATGTTAAAATTTCTTGGAATAACTGGGAAACAGCGCATTTGGAAGCAATTTACAGCAGAGGCGGGCGCAACCTGGCTCCTTTAATTTATGAGGCTTATAAAAGAGGGCTTATCTTTGAAAGCGATAACAATCATTTGAAACCCGATGAATGGGGAAATATCCGCAGAGATTTTGGATATGACGATTCTTGGGTTTTTAATGGCTTTGGCTTGGAAGAGATTTTACCCTGGGATATTATAGACGCTCGCATCAGCAAAAAATTTTTGCAAAGGGAATTTGAAAATGCCTGCAACCCCGATTCTAAATGGGTGGAAAACTGCAAGCACGGCAAATGCCAAGCGTGCGGAATACCGGGCAACGGAAAGGACACCGTTCTAGGCAAAGTTCCAGAAAAATACGCTGCGCAGCCCAGAACCGCCCAAGAAATAGAGGAACTGCAAAAGTCCCGCATTCACAAGGGGACACAAGTTTTTGCCTACCGCATTGTTTTTAGAAAAATGAAAAGCAGCCGTTTTTTGCCGCACCAAAACACCCTTTCCTTTTTTGAAAGAGCTTTTGCGCGCCTTGGCATTCCGCTTAAATTCAGCGAGGGTTTTAGCCCCAAACCTCGCATAACCAATACAGGTGCTTTGCCTCTGGGCTTGGAGTCCCTTTGCGAAGTGCTCTCCGTTGAGCTTTTGGAAAAATTGGATTTAGAAAATAAAAAAGCGGAATTGATAAAGAGCATCAACGAAACTTTTCCGCAAGGTTTGGAAATAGTTCAAATTGAGCCGCTGAAATGCAAGCTCTCCGCAAGCCTGCCAAAATATATGGAATATTGCCTGCACAGGGAATATCCAAGCGGGCTGCCGCAGAAAAAAGAGGGTAATCTTTTGCCTACGGTTTTGAACCACAGAGGGCAGAGCATAGATTTAAACGAGCATATTCTTTCAATCAGCGAAGCGGAAAGAGCTTTGCACATTGCGGTTAAATGCAATGAGCAAGGAGGCTCTGCAAGCCCTTTTGTCATTTACGGAGGGCTTCTCGGCATTGACGAACAAGAAGCTAGGGCACTTGACATTGTGAAGATAGTAGCGCTATAACACTCCCGCCCTCATCTTATAATACAAACTCCCCCTGCTGATGCCTAATTTCTTTGCGGCGTGGCTTTTGTTTCCGCTGCAATTCCTTATTTCTTCGCTGATTTCGCGGACATTTGGTTTGTATTTGGGCGGCGGCGGTTCTCGCAAGCAGAATTTGCATTGCTCAAACTCCGCTTTTATAATGGATTCCAGCTTATAGCCGTGTTTTTTTAAGAGAGCATAACGCTCCAAAACATTTTTAAGCTGCCTTATGTTTCCGGGCCACAAATAGCCCTGCAAAGTTCTGAAATGGTGCTCGTCCAAAGGCTCTTGCCCTTGCCAAAGGGATTGCGCTATGCTTCTCAAATCGTTCCGTTCCCTCAAAGGCGGAATTTGGACAGGCAAAGCGGCGAGCCTAAAATACAAATCCTGCCTAAAAAGCCCCTTTTCAATCAAAACACGCAAATCCCTGTGGGTAGCGCAAATCAATCTGAAATCAACCTTGACTTCTCTTTGGCTGCCAACGGGCGTTACGGTTTTTTCTTGCAGGGTACGCAAAAGGGTTTTCTGAATTTCCGGCGAAAGCTCCGCAACTTCGTCCAAAAACAGAGTTCCGCCGCTTGCCGCCCTCACAAAACCCATCTGCTCCCTATTCGCCCCTGTAAAAGCCCCCCTAACGTGCCCGTAAAAGAGGGATTCTGCAATGCCAGCCGAAATAGCTCCGCAATTAACCGCAACAAATGCCCTGCTCCTTCTGCTGCTAAGGGTATGTAGCTCCCTTGCCGCAACCTCTTTCCCAGAACCGGATTCGCCCGTCAGTAAAACAGGTAAATCGCAGCCCGCAGCTATTTGCAGCATTCTTTTGAAATTGAAGTTTTCATCCATATCCCTTAGACGGAGCAAACGGCAAAAAAAGCCAAAAAAATCTTTAGAACCATCATTTTGCAAACAGTTGTTTGCAAGAATTGAATATAACCGTAAATGTACTCCCTTTTCCGGGGGCACTTTTTAACGCTATAGAGGCTTTATGGGCATCGGCTGTGCGTTTTACAATAGCGAGACCCAAGCCAGAACCTCTCGTTTCCCTTGTGGATTCATCGCCTACTCTGTAAAAACCTTCAAATATATTTTTCTGCTCATTTATAGGAATGCCTTTGCCTGTGTCTTCAACGGAAAATGATATTTCCTGCTCGCCCTGCTGCAATTTAATAAAAGTATGCCCCTCTGCGGTATATTTAATAGCGTTATCTATCAAATTCTGAACAAGGCTGTAAATGGAAGGGTAATCTCCTGTTATAATGCAATTATCCGCTACTTCCCTTTTTATCTCCAAACCCTTGCTATTCGCTATAACAGTCATAGAATCGCAAACCTTATTGACACATTCCGAAAGGTTTATGCTCTCCATCCTAAAAACCTTTTTGCCGCTTTCCATTCTGGTGTAGCTTAAAATATCTTCTATAAGGCCTTCCAAGCGGTTTGCCTCTTTTAACATAACACCCGAATGAGAAATTATCTTTTCGCTCTTTTGAACACGCCCGCTGTGCAGCATCTCGGAATACATTTTTATGGATGTCAGGGGAGTTTTAAGCTCGTGCGAAACGGTTGAGAGAAAGTTGTCTTTCATAAGCCTCAACTGCCTTTCTTTGGAAAAACCTATATACACAACCACAACGCCAATTATTGGAATTATCAAGGAAAAAGCTAACAGCAGGTAAAGGAAGATTATTTTTTTCTGAGATTCCTTCTTTATGGCCGAATTATCCTCAATTAAAATATCCCAGTCGCCAAATGGAAATTCACCGGAAATAGCATAAGGGATATAATTCCATTCCTTTGCGGTTTTCTTCACCACATCGCTTATTCTGTTTGAATAAAACGCGGAATCTATCTTTATTATAGCAACGTTCCTAATCGGCAATTCCGGGTAGGAAATAGTTAAGAAAAAATCCCCTTTGTGTTTGATAAAAGAATAACCATCGTTTGAAAAACTGGCATAGTTTCCAAGAGCGAGCAGAAATTCGCTGTGCTCGTTGTATGTATTCAAATCTCGTAAAAGCCTTTTTGTTTCATCCAAAATCTTTTCAAATTTTCCCCTTTCTTCTTCGCTCAAATTTTTCCCAGAGAGAATGTCGTTCAGCATTTTTTTCAGAAAATAATCGTTCCAATTCAGGCGCAGAATACCCGGCTCTTGCATAAAAAGAGCAACTTTTTTCAAAGCGTAATCCTTGGCTTCTGCAAATTTTTCGTTTTTTTGCAAATCCAAAAACTCCTTTAGAGCAAGAGCCTCGCTTTTTTCCAATAGGTAAATCCCATCGCCTTTTCCTTCGCGTATTTTAGGATAAATTAAAAATCCGTCTTTGAATCTGAATATGGATAAAATCCCGGTATGCAAAGAATCTTGCAAAATTTCCATCACTATAGCTTCCGTTTCTTTTTTGGAATTTTCAATGACGGCAATCTTAAAGTTTGCCTTTGCGCTTTCATAATTTTTCTCGGTCAGCAGCTTTTCGTGCTCTATGCTTCCAACGCCCAGAATTGCAAGTACGATGGTAGCTAGCAGGATAAGCGGAACTGCTAACGAAGCAATTCTACGAACCATAACCCTGCATCTGGAAAGCTAAAAAATGCCAATGCGCTTACCATAAACAGTATGCTAATGCATAACCCCACAAAAAAGAATGCGGATGTCAAGCGAAAAGGCATAGGATTTTTTGTTCTCATTCTTTACCTGACGCTCACGTTTGGGACGTTCCAAATCTCTTTATTGTATTGCTTAATAGTACGGTCAGAACTGAATTCGCCCATACGTGCAACATTCAAAATGGATTTGCGCGTCCATAGCTCCTTGTTGGAATAATCAGTAGAAATCAAATCCTGAGTCTCTATATAGGATGAGAAATCTGCGAGGAGCAAATACTGGTCTCTGTGGAGCAAGCTCTCAACTATAGGCGCAAACGGGCATTCTGGGTAATTCAGAGTGCGTATAAAATCCAGAACTTCACGGATGTCGCTGGATGACTCATAATATTCCCTGGGGTTGTAGCCTTGCAATACTATGTCGTTGACCTCTTCAACGGTTTTCCCGAATATGTATATGTTATCCTTGCCAACCGCATCGTACATCTCAACATTCGCGCCATCCAGAGTGCCTATGGTAAGAGCGCCGTTCAAGGCAAATTTCATATTGCCTGTGCCGCTGGCTTCTGTGCCTGCGGTTGAAATCTGCTCGGAAAGGTCTGCCGCAGGGATTATTTTTTCCGCATAAGAAACGCGATAGTTTTCAAGGAACAGCAATTGCAAAACGCCTTTTGCTCGCGGCTCTTCCCTAATTTTATCGGACACGGCATTTATAAGCCAGATAATTTGCTTTGCCATCCAATAACCGGGGGCTGCTTTTCCGCCTATCAATATTGTCCTCGGCTGGATTTGCTGGCCTTTTTGGATGCGTTTTAGCAAATGAATCACGTGCATCAGATTGAGAAGCTGCCTTTTGTATTCGTGAATGCGTTTTACCTGAACATCAAAAATTGAGTCTGGGTTTATTATCTCTATGTCTTGAGCATTTTTTATCACACTCATCAATTTCTTTTTGTTCTCAATTTTAGCCTTCACAAAATCCGCTTGGAATGCCGCATCTTTTGCGTAGCTCTCCAGTTTGCTTATATTATCCAAGTTGCCAATCCACGAATTGCCGATTTTTTTGGAGATAATGGCAGACATAGCAGGGTTTGCCTTTGCAACCCAGCGGCGAGGGGTTACGCCGTTTGTTTTGTTGTTGAAACGCTCTGGCCATAGCTCGTAAAAATCTTTGAATAGAGAGCTTTTCAGAAGTTCGCTGTGGAGCGCGGCAACGCCATTAACGCTATGCGAGCCTATCACGGAGAGGTAGCCCATACGAACCATTTTTTCGCCACCTTCTTGAATTATGGACATACGTGCAACCCTATCGTTGTCGCCGGGCCATTTTGTCCAAACCGTTTCAAGGAATTTGGCGTTAATCTCGTAGATGATTTGCAGGTGGCGGGGCAACAGTTCCTCAAACAAGCTCACAGACCATTTTTCCAAAGCCTCCGGCATAAGGGTATGGTTGGTATAGGCAAAAACTTGAGTTGTTATTCCCCAAGCCTCTGCCCAGGAAAGTTTGTAAATATCCAGCAGCAAGCGCATAAGCTCTGGAATTGCTATTGCCGGATGGGTATCGTTTAACTGTATTGCAATCTTTTTAGGGAGTTTCAAAAGAAGCTCTCTGCATTCTATGTGGTCTAAGCTCAAAAGCGTTAAATTCGCTGAAGAAACTTTGTTTTCCTTTGCCAACTTTTGAATTGCGGCTTGAACATCGTTGCCGCGTTCATAGCGGCGGATTATGTCTTGGAGCGAAGCGGCGCAGAGGAAGTATTGCTGTTTTAAGCGAAGTTTTTTGCCGTTCACGGAGGAGTCGTTTGGGTATAGAACCTTTGTTATGGATTCCCATTCTTCCGTTTTGGAGATTGCATCAACGTATCTGCCTTCATTGAAGGTTTGCAGGTTGAATTGGTTTGATTGCGCGCTCCACAAGCGGAGCGTATTTACCGTATTGTTTTTATACCCAGGGATAGGGGTATCGTAGGGCATTGCTTCCACGCTTTCGGCGGCGTGCCAGTGGTGGAGAGTTTCGCCGTTTTCAATATAGCTTTCAACGTGTCCGCCAAAATGAACCTGCATAACGCTTGCCGTGCGTGCAAATTCCCACGGATTTGGGTAGCGTAGCCATTCGTCTGGATATTCTTTTTGCTGGCCGCCTTCAATTTTCTGGTTGAACATTCCAAATTCATAGCGAAGCCCCATACCCATAGCTGGCAGCTCTAAAGAGGCCATAGAATCCAAAAAGCAGGCGGCCAAACGTCCCAAGCCACCGTTGCCAAGCCCGGCATCTCGTTCCACATCGCGAAGCTCTTCTAAATTCATACCGAGTTCGCTAAGGGCGTCTGCAACTTCTTTTTCCATATCTATGTTCAAGGCTGCATTGCCGAATGAACGTCCCATTAAAAATTCAAGTGATAAGTAATAAACACGTTTTACATTTTGCATATAATAAGTTTGCTGTGTCTTTATCCAGCGGTCTATGAGGTGGTCACGCACGGTATAGGCTGCTGCCAAAAATTTCTCGTAATCGGCGGCTTCGTATTGGTCACGGGCAAGCGAGCGGCGCAAATGCTGGTTAAATGATTTAACAAAAGCATCTTTTGAAATTCCCAATTCTTCGATGCCAAATGCAGATTCTTTGGTAGATT
>Ga0268262_10002960_pt1 | contig 18986 bp, 12 predicted proteins | sample TergutNc150P3_FD_190354 | JGI IMG/M metagenome (GOLD analysis project Ga0268262, IMG submission 190354) | Nasutitermes corniger P3 segment gut microbial community from laboratory colony in Florida, USA - Nc150 P3 (SPAdes) (version 2) | ecosystem: Host-associated > Arthropoda: Insects >...
TGCGATTGAATCAAAAGTTGATGTGTTAATTACCGGCGATAAGGATTTTGATGATGTTATTATAGATATTCCGAAGATAATGAAACCGAGAGAATACATTGAAAAATACATGAAATAAAGACCCTGCAAACGAGTGTACCTGCCAGTTTCTGCAAAGCGTTTTGCGGCGCTTCTTCCAGTGAAAATTTGATGCCGGATACTATGCTCCTACACCGGCCTCTGCCTCATTTATGCGTTCTGTAATTATGCTGCCAACCGCCTTTTCAATATCCTGTAAAACTGTCTTTTGCAAATTTCTAAGTGATACTGCCGATACCGTCTTAACCGAAAACAATTCCGGCGGATCTATTTGTAAGGCTTCCGCGATACGCTCAAGCATATCGAGTGATGGCGTCTTGCGTTCCAATTCGATCATAGCAATATAGTGGGTTGAAGTTTTAACCCGTTCAGCAAGCGCAGCCTGGGAAATACCGAGGACACGCCTCTGTTCCTTCATATTAATAGCCAATACCTTTTTTAAACTTGTCATGAATCACCCCTATAGGGAATAAATTAGATTCTAATTGCCTGTGAGTTATTGACAATTTACTGTAGGGGAAGTAAACTAATTTTAATTAACTTATAGGAAATTACAATGAAAAACCTAAAAATCGACCAAATTCCAGAGAATATAGGTGAGAATCTATGAGTTATACTCTGTCCCTTATCGTCCCTTGTTACAACGAGGCGCGGACTATAGAAACCTGTATCGAAAAAGTTCTGGACATTTCCCGGGGACAGGATTTTTCCCTGGAAATCGTCGTTGTGGATGACGCGTCAAAAGACGGCAGTTGGCAAATCCTTGAAAAGATAGCAGAAAAACACGGCGAAATCAAAATTCTGAAACACGAGAAAAACCGGGGCAAGGGGGCGGCGTTGCGGACAGGTTTTTTCCATGCCACCGGGGATTTTGTGGGCATTCAGGACGCCGATGCCGAATATAATCCCCATGATTATCTTACCATGCTGGAACCCTTGATTGACGGCAGGGCGGATGTGGTTTACGGTTCCCGCTATCTGCGCCCCGATACCCGCCGAGTGCTTTATTTTTGGCACACATGGATGAACAAAACCCTGACCGGCGTGTCAAATATGTTTACCAACCTTGATATTACCGATATGGAAACCTGTTACAAATTGTTCCGCCGCGAGATTATACAGAAAATCGCCCCGCAGTTAAAAGAAGAACGGTTCGGGTTTGAACCGGAAATAACGGCAAGAGTAGCCGAAGCGCAATGTCGGGTGTACGAGTGCGCCATATCCTATAATCCCCGGACTTATGAAGAAGGCAAAAAAATCGGCTGGAAAGACGGAGTTCACGCGCTGTATTGCATTTTCCATTACAGCGCCCATGTCGCGCCGCTTCCCATGCAAATATTGATTTACCTGTTTATCGGCGGGGTTTCGCTTTTGGTCAATATGTTCTTTTTTATCGGGCTTACTCGTGCTGGTATGGTATTAGATCATTCCATCATAGTCTCTTTTATCATATCCGCGTTATGCAACTATCTCCTGTGTATAGCGATTCTATTCCGCCATAAAGCGCGGTGGAACACCGGAGTGGAACTGTTTTGGTACATTTTTTCCGTTCTGTTAATGGGCTGTATCGACTTTGGAGTAACGCGGTTTCTTATTGCCATAGTGCCGTTTTTTACGCTGCATTGGAGCGGCGCGAAATTTCTCTCGTCGATTGTCGGGTTTATCGGCAATTTTGCATTGAGAAAAATTTTGGTTTTTCCGGAGAAGAAAAAAGGAGAAGTATAATGTTATTTCTATTTGTTTCGGTAACAGCATTCGGATTATCGCTATGCGGGGCAGGCTGTCTTTTTTGCAGGCTCTTTGGGTATTCATCGCCCCGTAATCCTTGGATATATTTTTGGGTTGGCTTTTTTATTATCAGTACGCTTTCCATGCTTGCCTCTCTTTTTGTTCCCATAAATTTAGTAAGCCTTGTCATTTTTTTTATTATTGGCGCGGCGGGCTTGCCTTTATTCTACAGGGAATATAAAAGAGCGGCGGCGCAATTTGATAGTTTAGAAAAAAAGATATTCATATTTATTGCTTTTTTGGTCTTCGTTGTTATCACTTGTTTCGGGGCACATACGTCATGGACGGGGGCGTATGATACGGACTTATACCACGCGCAGATAATACGCTGGTATAATGAATATGGCACGTCGCCGGGTCTTGGAAATTTGCATACACGATTGGCTTTTAACTCTTCATGGCTTTCTCTGGCGGCTCTTTTTGACAACGGAATTTGGGATAACCGCAGCGCGTGGATAATGCCCGCTTTATGGTTGTCTGGTAGTATACTTTATTGTTTATATGAGTTGATTTTTTCACGGAAAAACGGAACCAGACTTTATATTCTTTGTATTTTGGTATGGATAGGGTTACTCATATTGGTAGGCTTTTATGACGGAGCTACGGCACCTTCTCTTTATTATGATACTCCTGTACATATATTGAATGCTATAATTATTCTTGAGGCATATTATATTCTTTCCAGTTATTCTGGAAAAAACCTTTCCAAAAATGAAATTCAAAACTCAACAAATATCCTCATGCTCAGTACAGGCGCCTTTATGATAAAGCCGATAGGCGCGGTATCGTTATTATTCTCAGGTTTACTGGCCTTATATTTACTTTTACGAAATACAAAACAATCTGTTTCTTCATGGTGTATTATATTTACCCCCGCCCTGTGCGCCTTTGCGGTATGGGTAACAAGAAACCTTTTTTTAAGCGGCTATCCTTTATATCCCCTGCCAATTTTTGCCATGCCTTTTGATTGGGCAATGTCATTTGGAGCGGTAAATGGTACTTACCTGGATGCATTGGCATGGGCCAGAATGCGGGGACCCGATAACAGACAATCCCTTGAAAATGGATTCCTTTATTGGTTTATTCCGTGGTTAATCTGGAATCTAAGATCTAAAATCTTTTTAGCCTTATCTTTTCTGCCTTCCCTCTTTTCTCCATTGCTTTGGTTCCTTGTTATACGGTATACAAAAGTAAAAAAAGCTCTTTATTTTTTTATCTGGACATTTTTTTCTATCATCTATTGGTTCGTAACTGCTCCAGCTATCCGTTTTGGCGACGGTTTTTTCTGGGTATGGCTTGGAACCGCTTTTTTATTCCTTGCGCCAGACAGCTCTCCTTTTAAGATAGCTAATTTGTGGAAAAACCCGAAGATTCGCATTGCTTTTTTCTACTTTTTGGGATTATGCATGGTTTGTGAAATTGGGAGTACCGCGCTTTCGTCGCAAAGGAATTTATTGTCTATTGGTACCATCCCGTCCCGTCCGGTTAAAGAGTACAACATCGATACTGTTCCGCCTTTTAATGTTTGGATACCCCTTGATCCTGATGATGATCGCACAGGGAATTCGCCCCTTCCCAGTTCGAATTATGCGCCAAACAATCTTGAAATGCGGGAGCCGGGCAATTTAGGAAAAGGCTTTAGAATACGGCGGTATTGAAACGGTACAAAGGAGAACACAGCGACTGGGCTGGACTGCACAGGATAATTAACGTTGGTATTGTCCCCGGAGCAGCCATTGTTACGGGCATTGAGCAGGGAGTCTCCGTTACACCCCCACCCCCGTAAACGGCGGCGCTTCTTCCAGGACGCGGACAGAGAATGTCTTCAAGGTGGTCACTGGTATTGCCATATTTACCGATGTTCTTGCCTAATATTCATGTTCATGCTATATTTTCTATATGACTATTGAACAAACTATTGAAGTTCCGGTCAGCCGTCGGATTTTTTTTGACTTGCCGACGGACTTACCGGTTGGGAAGGCGAAAGTGGAACTTATTTTCACCCCGCTTTCAGACGTACCGCAGACGAAAAGCAACGGAAAAATCAAACTTACCAAAAAAATAATAGATGAAATGCTGCAAGGAGAGGCCTTGCGTTCTCTGTCAGGCATATTGCATACTGATATGACCGTTGAAGAAATACACGAGGAAAGGCTGGCAAAATACATAAAATGAAAATCTTAATTGACACCAATGTTGCGCTTGATATTTTGTTACAGCGTCAGCCATGGTATACCAATGCGGCGCTGGTTTTTAGTTTTGCACAACGGAATTATATCGAATGCTATATTTCGGCATCGGCTATAACCGACATCTTTTATGTCGCCAAGAAAGATCTTGGGAAAAGCGGCGCACGGGCAGCCATGAAGATTTTATTGCAAGTTTTTCGTCCAGCCACTGTAACTGACAGCCAAATCTACCAGCGTTGGAAGCAGAATGGGATGATTTTGAGGATTCTGTCCAGTTTATCGTTGGAGAAGGACTCTCCGTTGATTATATTGTTACCAGAAACACGCAAGACTTTTTATCCGGCAATATTCCGGCAGTAACACCGGAACGGTTTATACAACTCAATGCCGATATAGAACAATAGTAAATACACCCCCACCCTTGTAAACGGCGGCGCTTCTTCCATAGGTGAATTTGATGCCGGTACTACAGACCGTTCTTGACAAAAAACGTAAAAATAAAGTATTATTTTTACATGTTTAAGCTGAAAACAGGCAAACAAGTCGAAATTTTACAAAAAAACAGTGTGACCCCCCCCCCCCAATTTATAACCTTAAGTATTTCTACAGAAATCAAGAAAACGTGCCCCGTATGCGCCTCCTCGCTGCATCAAATTACGGGAGACTGCCCAATGTGTAAAAAATCAGTCTCTGGATGGTCCTTGCCCATTTCTGTGGGTAAAAATTTGGTGTTTTTAAGGAAGAAAAATTAAATGCGGCTATCAGACGTTTTCTTTCTGCGCAAAAACAAGAAAGACTCTTTTCTTGCCGTGATATTGCTTCTCGGTCTTCTATTCAGTCTTTTAGCCTTATTACCCCAAATACGTCAGTTTGTCTGTACTATAGTTGAACAATTAGTATTACACAGAAAACTTCTGAACCCTGAAAAATGGAAATATAAACTTTTTGAATATGCATTGGTAAGTTCCGGTATTATGCTAATGCTCAATTTTTTGTTTCTAACCCAACTAGGAAGGAAACTTACCCAACTAGGAAGGAAACTTATTAACAAAACGGAACCGGAAGGCAAAACAGGAAATGCATCTTTTAATATAAGTATGTTTAAAGATGCATTTTCTTCCGAGAGATTTTTTGCGGGATTTGCTGTTTTTACCGGTATAATTGTTTTTACAATTGCTTTTTTTCGTGCGGCGAATACCGGCATAACATGGGATGAAGCTCTTACATATCAACTTTATGTTCTGCCAAATATATTTGACTCTTTTACTAAAAATCAAATTTTAAATAACCATTTTTTAAATTCATTATGTATACGTGTGGTTATGTTTTTTTCACAATCAAAGTATAATGAACTGCTTATACGTTTTCCAAATTTACTTTTTTATTGTATTTACATTGCTTTTTCTTATTTAATCGCAGGACAATATAAAAATAAATTTTTCGTTTTTATACTGTTCATTTCCAATTATTACCTTAATGAATTTTTTGGACTTGCGCGTGGATATGGAATGGCTTGCGCCTGTATGGCGGGGGTCTGTTACTATTTTGAAAAATGGAAATCTGTTTATATAAATAAAAGGAATGATCATATGCCTTTTTTGTTATTTTTGTTTTTTTGTACGGTGGCAGCTCTTTCAAATTCGATAACATTGTATATTAGTTTTTGTTTTTTTATCTTGATTAACTTTAAATATAAGAAAGATATATTTACATTGCCTAATATGTTTGTTTATATTATTTTTTTTCTAGTTGTTTTTCATTCTGTGCGGTCTTCCAATCGTGGCGGAGAAGGTGTTTATTCCACCCACAGCATTTATTACACCGTCATGTCAATTCCAAGTATGTTTACAGATTCAACATATCTGACTTTCCTGATCGCTTTGGTATCTTTCCTGTCGTTTGGCTGGTTAATAATAAAAACAAAAGCGAATGATGATTATTGTTGGGTATTGATCATTTTTATCATTGTCTGTGTTGTAAGTCAGGTTGTTTTTCAGAGAGGATATCCTGTTATGCGTGAAATGGTGCCATTTTACCCTGTCTTTGTGATTATCATCGCAAATGCGCTAAAATATGTTTCAAATTATAGAATAACAAAACCCATTCTTGCGGTCTGTGCCGTACTACTTATTTTTCAATTTTCTTTAAAAATAAATTCAGGGAGCACAAAGGATTGGAATGATAATTATTCAATAAGAAATGTTGTTTATTCATACATAGTATCACATGATGTTCTTAATAACAAGGAAGAATTCCTGTCCTTTATCAGGGCGTGTCAAGATATTAGAACAAGTCAAGGACAATCTAGTGGCGAGCCAGTTTTTACGTTTTATGTCGAAAAGGTGGAATATTTACTAAAAAATAATTCGGGAGAGAAGCAATGAGTTATACTCTGTCCCTTATCGTCCCCTGTTACAACGAGGCGCGGACTATAGAAGCCTGTATCGAAAGAGTTCTGGATATTTCCCGAGGACAGAATTTTTCCCTGGAAATTGTCGTTGTGGACGACGCGTCAAAAGACGGCAGTTGGCAAATTCTTGAGAAGATAGCAGAAAAGCACAACGAAATCAAAATTTTGAAACATGAAAAAAACCGGGGCAAGGGGGCAGCGTTGCGGACCGGATTTATCCATGCCTCAGGTGACTTTGTAGGCATTCAGGACGCCGACGCCGAATATAACCCCCGTGATTATCTTATTATGCTGGAACCATTAATTGACGGCAGGGCGGACGTGGTATATGGCTCACGGTATTTACGTCCCGATACCCGCAGGGTGCTTTATTTCTGGCACACATGGATGAATAAAACTTTAACCGGCGCATCCAATATGTTTACCAATCTTGATATTACGGACATGGAAACCTGTTACAAATTATTCCGCCGCGAGATTATACAGAAAATCGCCCCTCAGTTAAAAGAAGAGCGTTTCGGGTTTGAACCGGAAGTAACGGCGAGAGTCGCCGAAGCGCGATGCCGGGTGTACGAGTGCGCCATATCCTATAATCCCAGGACTTACGAAGAAGGCAAAAAAATAGGCTGGAAAGACGGGGTTCACGCCCTGTATTGCATTTTCCATTACAGCGCCCATGTCGCGCCGCTTCCCATGCAGATATTGATTTACCTGTTTATCGGCTGGGTTTCGCTTTTAGTCAATATGTTCTTTTTTATCGGGCTTACACGCGCCGGCATGGCGTTGGATCATTCTATCATTATCTCTTTTATCATATCTGCGTTATGCAATTATCTTCTGTGTATAGCGATCCTTTTCCGCCATAAAGCGCGGTGGAACACCGGCGTGGAACTGTTTTGGTATATTTCTTCCGTTCTGATAATGGGCGGTATCGACTTTGGAGTAACGCGGTTTCTTATTGCCATAGTGCCGTTTTTTACGCTTCATTGGAGCGGCGCGAAATTTCTCTCGTCGATTGTCGGGTTTATCGGCAATTTTGCGCTGAGGAAAATTCTTGTATTTCCGGAAAGGAAAAAAGGAAGAGTATAATGTTATTTTTATTTGTTTCGGTAACAGCATTTGGATTATCGCTATGCGGAGCGGGTTGTCTTTTTAACCGGATTTTTGGATATTCATCGCCCCGTAATCCGTGGATATATTTTTGGGTTGGCTTTTTTATTATCAGTACGCTTTCCATGCTTGCCTCTCTTTTTGTTCCTATAAATTTGATAAGCCTTGTCATTTTTTTTATTATTGGCGCGGCGGGCTTGCCTTTATTCTACAGGGAATATAAAAGAGCAGCGGTGCAATTTGATAACATTGAAAGAAAGATATTCATATTTATTGCTTTTTTGGTCTTCGTTGTTATCACTTGTTTTGGGGCACATACGTCATGGACAGGGGCGTATGATACGGACTTATACCACGCGCAGATAATACGCTGGTATAATGAATATGGCACCCCGCAGGGTCTTGGGAATTTACACTCACGGTTGGCTCAGAACTCTTCATGGCATTCTTTGACCGCTCTTATTGATAACGGAATTTGGGACGGCCGCAGCGCGTGGATAATGCCCGCTTTATCGCTGCTTGGGGGCATATTTTATTGTTTACATGAATTGATTTTTTCACGGAAAAACGGGACAAGGCTTTATGCGCTTTGTATTCTGTTTTATATAGTCTTAAAAGTTGTATTCGGCTCTATTGAGCCATCAGGTTCTGCTGAGCCGTCTCTTTACTATGATACTCCTGCTCATATATTAAACGCGGTAATTATTCTTGAGGCCTATTGTATTGTTTTCGGTCATACCGGGAATCTGTCCAAAAAAGAAATTCATGCCTCCGCAATTCTCCTGATGTTAAGCGTAGGCGCCTTTATGATAAAGCCGATAGGTGCGGTATCGTTATTATTCTCAGGTTTACTGGCTTTATATTTACTTGTACGAAATACAAAACAATCTGTTTCTTCATGGTTTATTGTATTTGCACCCGCCCTATGCGCCTTTGCGGTATGGGTAACAAAAAACCTGTTTTTAAGCGGCTATCCTTTATATCCCCTGCCAATATTTGCCATGCCTTTTGATTGGGCAATGTCATTTGGATCGGTAAATAGTAATTACTTGGATGTATTGGCATGGGCGAAAATGCCGGGGCCCGGTTACAGACAATCCCTTGAAAATGGATTTTTTTATTGGTTTATTCCGTGGTTAATCAGTAACCTAAAATCAAAAACTTTTTTAGAGTTAGCTGTTTTACCTTCCTTCATTTCTCTATTGCTTTGGTTTTTCGTTGCCAGGTATGTGAAAATAAAAAAGGCTATCTATTTTTTTCTCTGGACTTTTTTTTCAATCATTTATTGGTTCATAACAGCTCCGGACATCCGTTTTGGCGACGGTTTTTTCTGGGTGTGGCTTGGAACAGCTTTTTTATTTCTTGCGTCTGATAGTTCCCATTTTGAGACAGCAAATTTCTGGAAAAACCCGAAAATCCGCATAGCCTTCTTTTATTTTTGGGGATTGGGTATTTTAGGAGGAATTGGAAGTAATATAGTATCGACAAGACGGGATTTGTTTTTTATCGGAACCATCCCGTCCCGTCCGGTTAAGGAGTACACCGTCGATACTGTTCCGCCTTTTAATGTTTGGATACCTCTTGATCCTGATGATGGCCGCACGGGGAATTCGCCCCTTCCCAGTTCGAATTATGCGCCAAACAATCTTGAAATGCGGGAGCCGGGCAATTTAGGAAAAGGATTTAGGGTGCGGCGGTATTGAAACGGTACAAAGGGGAACACAGCGACTGGGCTGGACTGCACAGGATAATTAACGTTGGTATTGTCCCCGGAGCAGCCATTGTTACGGGCATTGAGCAGGGAATCTCCGTTACACCCCCACCCCTGTAAACGGCGGCGCTTCTTCCATGACGCGGGCTATGATCCGGTGGCCGTCCAGCACAAGGCCGGGGTCGTTTTCCAGAATGGAAAAGGCATCCGCACGGGCTTTTGTGAGTGCTTCTATGTCGCGGATGGGATTGGCGATTCCCAGATTGAGGTAGCCGGATTGTTCGGTTCCGGCGATCTGGCCCGGTCCCCGGAGTTTTAAGTCTTCTTCGGCAATGACAAAGCCGTCGGTGTTTTCGTACATTACATTTAACCTCGCCTTGCCGTCATCGGTGTATTTATCCGAGTAAACCAAAAAACAATATGCCTGATCCTGTCCGCGCCCGACCCTGCCCCTAAGCTGGTGCAGAGCGGAAAGGCCGAAACGCTCGGCGTGTTCTATCACTATGCAGTTCGCGTTTGGCACGTCCACGCCCACCTCGACAACGCTGGTGGCGACTAACACCCTTATTTCGCCTTTGCGGAAACGCTCCATAGTCTGGCGCTTTTCTTCCTCGTCTAGTTTTGAATGGATCAGGGCGACTGCGAAACCGGGGAATACTTCTGTTGCCAGCCGATCCGCCATTGAGACTGCGTCTTTAAGAATTATTTCTTTTTCATCGTCGCTCTCAATTAACGGGTATACAAAGTAAGCCTGGGAACCGGCTTTCAGTTTATCGCGTACAAATTCATACACCTTTTGCTCGTTGGATTCCAGCGCCAGGTGGGTTATTACCGGCTTTCTCCCCGGCGGCATGTCTCTTATTACCGATACATCCATGTCGCCAAAAACCGTCATGGCAAGGGTGCGCGGAATCGGCGTGGCGCTCATCATCAAAAGGTGGGGCGTTGCCGTACTGTTCTTTGCCATTATAAGCGCCCTCTGCGTTACGCCAAAGCGGTGCTGTTCGTCAATAATTACCAACTGCAAATTCTTATAGGTAACGTCCTTTGAGAAAAGCGCGTGGGTTCCAACGGCAATATCTATTTCCCCCGCCTCCAAATGCTTTAACAGATCCTTTCTGCCCGCTGCCTTTATGTTTCCCGTAAGGAACGCTATCCGCATGCCCAGGGGCTCAAGGAGGCGGGCGGCGTTTTCCGCATGCTGGCGGGCAAGCAGTTCCGTCGGAGCCAATAACGCGGTCTGGCCGCCATTGTCCGCCGCCCGCAAAGCTGCCATAAACGAAACAAGCGTTTTGCCGGAACCGACATCGCCCTGCAAAAGCCGCGCCATGGAAAAATTGCTGTACGTGCCGTTATGCGCCACGCTATGTGCGCAGTCACCCATATCGGCGTTAATTTCCGCAATTGCCTGCTGTTGGCCTTTTGTAAACGAAAACGGCAGCCGTTCAATCAGCCGTTGTTGTAATGGAGACACTATCCCTGTTCCCTGTTCTCCAGTCCCTGTTCCCGCGCCAACTTTGTTGGCGAGTTCCCTGTTCCCCAGTCCCTGTTCCCGCGCCAACTTTGTTGGCGAGTTCCCTGTTCCCTTTCTTTCCAATGCCCGCTTGCCCACCATTATCTCAAGATAAAACAATTCCTCATATATCAGTGTTTTTTTTGCCAGATCCCTCTCCTCCGGTGAAGAAGGGAAATGATACGCTCTTATGGCAGCGGCTTTTGGAAGAAGCTTGTCCCTGGCGATGATTTCATCGGGAAGCTCGTTCTCCAGCCGGGCGGCGTACTGTTCAATAGCGTTAGCTGTAAAACGGCGAAGTACCGTCTGATTGAGTCCGGCGCACAGGGGATAAATCGGTATCATTTTACCGTAATTTTCCGCTTTGGATGAATCCTCAAATTCAAAATTGCCGGATTGTATCTCGCCGTATTTGTATTCAAAGCCGCCCCAAACATGGTAATGCCCGCCGACATCCATCTGTTTCGCAAGCCAGGGGCGGTTAAACCCAACCAGAACGGCCCTGCCGCTTTCATCTTCAATAAATATTTTGGGTGTCCGTTTATGACCAAAACCAATCCAGTCATGGGCGAGTACGGTAACTTCGGTACATACCTTTGCCCGGTGAAATTCGGCTATTGGGACAGTAAACCTGCGATCCTCCCAGTCGCGCGGGTAATGGCATAAAAGTCCGGCGACGTTCCGTATGCCCAGACGGGCGAATTTTGACACGCTTTCCTTCATTGCTTTAGGGCCGATGCCGTGGATTGCAGTTAACGGCGCGTTTATGGAACGAAGTAGCATTTTACAACGGAAGCCTGGATAAAATGCCGGAAATTATCTGTATGACGATGCCGCCGACAATCAAAAGAGCGGTTAGAACGAGAATTGAGACGATGATGCTTGTTGTAAAACGAACCAGCCGCTTGCTAAAAATGATCCTGCTGATACGGTACTGGATCGGCTTTGATATGGAATCTATAACCCGCCAGAATACGCCGAACATATCAGCGTTGATAAGATAGGCGATCAGGCGGAGGATAAGCACGACGATGCAAAAACCCAAAATAAAAGAAACCGCCGACCACAGCGCGGAGAGACATATGGCAAGCAAAATCCCAATAGTGATCCTCCCCGTTTGGGCAATAGTGTAAAAGGCAGTCTGCGCGACAGAGAGAGCCGCTATAGCGGCAATAGGTGAAAGATCAAGATAACCCGCCCTCAGGTTGAGCTTTTGCCTCCACCAGTCAAGATAGGGATCGGTAATACGCGCCAGAATCTCCTCCGGCCTGCCGAACTGTCCGCCCGAGAACCATGTAAGAATAATCCTGATAATTATCAGCAGGGAATAAAATCCCACCAGACCGGCTAAAAATCCAAATATTATTTGCATTGTTCCTTCCATGACTGAGCCACGCCGATACAACCTTCCAGCACGCCCAGCGCCTCCTTTTCAGCTTCAAGGCTTAAACCTTTATTAGCCCTGATAATTTTTTCCCCAACGTGGATAAACACCGGACAGGGACCCTGGTTACCGCTAAGATAATTTCGCAAAGGTCGTATGCTTTCGTCCCTGTCGGCGGCTCCGTCCTGCAGCCGGATATGGATTTCGTTTAACACGGCGGCGGACTGCGCTGTGTCAGGAGAATTTTCATTTTTTACAGCCTGCATTTCCAAAGGCGGAACTTTTGGCTGTTCCCCGGCTTCCGCTTTTCGCGCCGCCGAACGGGTTAAAGCCGCAAGGTCGTCAACTTTGCTCACTTTCAGGCTTGGTTGTTGCCGGTTACGGTCCTTTTCGGGATCAAGGCTCCCTTTAAGGGCGACAAACTCTCCCTGGTTCAGCAATTCGCGGCTTTCCTTCCATGTTCTTGCCCAGAACACCAGATCGATATTCCCCTCAAAGTCCTGCAAGGTTCCGAACGCCATGTCATCGCCGTTCTTATCCTGGGTCTCCCTCAGCCCGCTAAGCTGTCCAATCACCGTATAACTGCCCTTTTCCGCTTTGGCAAGTCCGCTGCTTTTCAGATCCGCCATATAAAACCAGACATTGCGGAATTTGTCCCGCTTTTTTTGCAAGGCTTCTTCCTCTTCTATCGCCGTTTGCGCTTCACGGATATCAATCAAACTGTCGGCAATAAAACCGTACTTGTCTTTGTTTCTCTGGTATTCAATTTTTCCCCTTAATATGGCAACTTTATCATCCTGGACCTTGCCCTCGCAGACTTCCCATGTCTTTGAGAAAAATGTAACTTCAATTTCCCCGTTATAGTCTTCGAGGATGGCGTAAGCCATTTTTCCACTTTTAGAATCAACACGTTTAATGTTTTTGATTAATCCAATCAGAATATGGTTTCCCGGCTGTATGGTATCAGGGTGGGCCAGATCAGCCTTTACCGCTTTTTCCCATAATTGCCGGTATTCGTCTAACGGATGACCGGAAAAATAAAAACCGATTAATTTTTTTTCAAGATTCAATCTTTCGGCTCTGCTTACAGGTGGAAATTCCGTAAACTTAAAATCGGGTATACCGGATTCATTTGAATCTCCAAACAGGCTTGACTGTCCAAGCTGTTTGTCTTCTTTCATTTTTTGCGCGTACTCTATCGCTTTTTCCATATTACCCGCAAGCGTTTCGCGCGATACCTTAAAATCATCAAACGCGCCCGTATGAATAAGCAGTTCTATAACTTTTTTGCTTACGGCTTTTATGTCTACCCTGTCCAAAAAATCCATAAAACTTTTATAATGTCCGTTCTGCCTGCCCCGTACAATTTCTTCCGCCGGAGCGTCGCCTACGCCTTTTATGCCCAGAAAACCGTATACTATCCTGCCGTCCACTACGGTAAAAAGTTTATCTGAATAATTTATACTGGGAGGATCGACGCTTATTCCCATTTTACGTGTTTCGACAATGCTGTATAAAAGCCTGTCGGTGCTTTTTATTTCGACTATCAGTGTAGCCGCCATGTATTCTGCGGGAAAATTCGCTTTAAGGTAAGCGGTCTGGTACGCCAGTACCGAATAAGCGGCGGCGTGGCTCTTGTTAAACCCGTAGCCCGCGAAAGGGACAAGCATGTCGTAAATTTCCCCCGCCTTCTTCGCGGAGTAGCCCTGTTTTGCCGCGCCTTCCAGAAACGGAATTTTTTCCCCGTCAATAATTTCTTTTTTCTTTTTTCCCATTGCTCTACGGAGGAGGTCCGCTTTTCCCATGCTGTAACCCGCAATTATTTTTGCCACCTCCATGACTTGTTCCTGATAGACTATAACACCGTAGGTTTCTTTAAGAACTCCTTCAAGGCTTGGATCTGGATAAGTGATTGGCGTTTTTCCGTTTTTACAATCCACAAAGCGGGGAATAAACTGCATAGGTCCGGGCCGGTACATCGCGTTTAAGGCCGTCAGGTCTTCTATGGAAGCGGGTTTTGTCTGTCTTAAAATATCCTGCATACCGTCGGATGCGAACTGAAAAACAGCGTGGCTTTTTCCTTCACCCAACATCTTAAAAGTTTTTTTGTCATCATCGGGAATATCTTCTATTTTAAAATTTGAATACTTGCCTCCGCGCAGGCGGATTAATTCCTGCGAATGTTTAAGGATATCAAGGTTTTTAAGGCCGAGAAAATCCATTTTAACAAGACCACATTCTTCAAGAAAGTTCATGCTGTACTGTGTGGCGATATTGCCGCCCTTTTCCTCTCTTTCCTGAAAGAGGGGCACCAGTTCAATCAACGGTTTTTTTCCGATTACAATGCCTGCGGCGTGTATGCTTGAATGACGGTTAAGACCTTCTAATTTATGCGCGATAGCAAATAATTCCGTAAAACGCGGATCGCTTTCCAGTTCCCGAAGGCGCGGCTCTTCTTCCTTTGCTTTATCCAGAGTAATTTCAGGATCAAACGAAATAAGTTTTGTTATCATTTCCGATTCCGGAATTGATATTTCCAATACTCTGGCTACATCCTTGATAACCGCTTTTGCGCCCAGTGTTCCGAACGTGATGATCTGCGCTACCCTTTCCTTTCCATAAGTGCGCGTAACATAGTTTATTACTTCCTCGCGTCCCTCATTCGCGAAATCAATATCAAAATCGGGCATGGAAATGCGATCAGGGTTTAAAAAACGTTCAAATATAAGACCGTATTTTAAGGGATCAATATCGGTAATACGCAGAACATAAGCGACAATGGAACCCGCCCCGGAACCGCGCCCCGGACCTACGGGAATATTGTTTTCCTTTGCGTATTTTATAAAATCCCAAACAATCAAAAAATATCCCGTATAACCCATGTCGATTATCGTATCCAGTTCATAATCCGCTCTTTTTTTAATTTCTTCCCATTTATTTAAATCATTCTCTTTTACTTTCGCATAACGCTTGGCAAGCCCTTCCGCCGTAAGATGTCGTAAATATTCACCTGGTTCTTTAAATCCTTCGGGGATTTTAAATTCAGGCAGATACTGCGGCAATTCTTTGGTCTCTATTTTTGGCACGTCCGTGTTGCAACGCCGTGCGATTTTTACCGTATTTTCAATCGCCTGCGGATATTCGGAGAAGATTTCAGCCATTTCTTCGCCTGTCTTGAAATAAAACTGATCCCCGTAATATTTTTTTCGTCTTTCTTCGGTACGTACCTTTCCGGTTCCAATGCAAAGAAGAATGTCATGCGCGATATAATCATCCTTGTCCAAATAATGAACGTCATTTGTCGCTACAAGGGGAATGTTTGTTTTTTTTGAAATATCAACAATTGCTTTATTAATATCTTTTTGAGACAAGTCACTGCCCCTCAATACCCCCGCCGGAATTCCGTGATCCTGTATCTCAAGATAAAAATTGGGGTTTCCGTCAGCGTCCTTGCCAAAAAGATCGCGGTAATAAAGAGCTTTTTTTTCCGCTTCGTCTGTTTTATCGGCCTGAATAAGCCTGGGAATTTCCCCGGAGGCGCAGGCGGAAAGCGCGATAAGTCCCTCGTGGTATTTGGATAAAAGTTCTTCGTCTATTCGCGGTCTGTAATAAAAACCTTCCGTATACGCAAAAGAGCATAATTTTACAAGGTTAAGATAACCTTTGCGGTTATAGGCAAGAAGAATAAGGTGGTAATATTTATTTTCATTTTCAGACCCCTTTTTTTCATGGCGCGAACCGGGAGAAACATAGACTTCACAGCCGATTATCGGTTTTACAGGGTTTTTCCGTTTCTTATGACCGCAGGCCGCGATAAATTCCATAGCCCCGAACATATTGCCGTGGTCGGTAAGGGCAAGATGGCTCATCCCCAGTTCCTCGGCCCTGTCCGCCAGCCGCATCACGGAAACAGCGGCATCCGCCAGAGAGAAGTCGGAATGGACATGGAGATGGACAAAATCAGCCATTTTTTTATTTACGTTTAATCCGGATTTGGCACACACCATCGCCTTTGGCAATGGTTTTTTTCAGTTCCAGTTCACAGCCAAAAACCTGGGCAATGCCCCGGTCTCCTTCCATTGCCCAGTCGCAAAGCTTGTCGATTTCTTCATCGGAGCAACCCTGTTTTTGCCAGGCATTTACCAGAGGGCAATAATGAAAATCAACATCAAAGGCATCATCGTCCAGCCTGATAAATTTCATCTCAAAAATTATCTTGCCGATAGACGGAAAGAGTTTTTTCCGCAGCAGACGGCAACTGGCTCCCTGGCCGGTCACTTCCTTCACCGCCGCATCCTTTCCTGTAATGGCCCGCATACCGTGGTAAATTCCACAGCGGCGTATGGCCGCGGGGGTAAAACTTTCCGGCTTAATTCCCATTTTGCGGGCCTCATCGCAGATAAAGTACATCCACAATGCCCGATGTTCAAAAAAATTTCGCAGATTTCGTGTGATAAATCCGTTTTTCTTTGCTGTGTTCTTAATACCCATACCAATACTCCTGCCTATGCATGATGATACTAAATATTCGGTAAAGCTGCCAGTATCTTCCGGTAATCCTCGATGGTCTGCGCGTGAACCGACCACTCCCGCACCGGCGCACCGCCTGGCATGCCTTTGGTGTAGGTGCAAAACTGTTTACGCATTTCCAGACAGGCTGTGCGCTCGCCGATATCCCCGGCAAGCATTTCCAGGTGGCGGAACGCGGCTGCCATCCGCGCTGAAAAAGGGGCGGGTTCCCACGCGCCTGTCTCCAGAAAAGAACGTGTCGCCGGAAAAATAAACGGGTTGCCCATTGCGCCGCGCGCGAACATTATTGCGGCGCAGCCTGTTTCCTCCAGCATGCGCCGGGCATCTTCCGGCGTGTACAGATCGCCCGAACCGGTGACAGGCACCGAAAGCCGCGATACAAGATCGGCGATACATGACCAGTCACTTTTGCCGCCGTATTGCTGGCCCCGGGTGCGGGGGTGCAGGCTGACCATCGCGGCTCCGTTTTCCACGGCAATGCGGGCACATTCGGCGTAATTTATCGAGGCTGAATCCCAGCCGGAACGCATTTTTATTGTTACCGACGCGTTTCCCAGTACTTCCCGCGAGGCCCTTTCCGCCGCCGAAACAACCTTGCCCAGGTTGTTGGGGTTTTTCATCAACGCGCAGCCCGCGCCGTTTTTTACCACTTTTGGAACCGGGCATCCCGCGTTAATATCCACGGCGTCAGGTTTCAGCGGGGCAAGCAAAAGCGCCGCCTTGTAAATAGCCTCCGGTTCGGCGCCGAACAGTTGAATCGCGTAACGCGGCTCGTTGGCCCCTCGGCTTACCAGGCTGACGGCTCCGGCTCTGGAAGAGGAACCGGGGCTCAGCCCGTAATGCCCCGGATTACGCCATAAAGCCTCGGCGGATACTAGCTCGGTAAAAGTAAAATTCGCCCCCTGCTCAACGCACAGAGACCGGAAACTGCGGTCAGAATAACCGGCTACCGGAGCGAGAAAAAGGTTGCCGTCCAGTTTGAGGCTGCCTATTGTTACAGGGCGGTATAAATTCACCTGCCAAATGTAACGCGGAATTATACTGATGTCAATTGTATGCATATAAGATTCCCGATTCCCGCCGGAATGGACAGTTGACAAAGGGCCCCTAAAACAGTAGCCTTCTCAAAGGTATGCCCGCACAATCCCCAGTCCCTAAAACGACTCTTCCCCACTCCCTAATATACAAAATGGTCGATACCTGCGGCGGCGAATTTGAAGCCAAAACGCCCTATTTCTACTCCATCCAAAACGGAACGGAAAACGAGGCTTTGCCGTTTATTCAGAAAAGCGTCAAACAGCGGATTGTCGTGCTTGGTTCAGGGCCGATACGGATAGGGCAGGGCATCGAGTTTGATTACGCCTGCGTACACTGCGTATGGACGCTGAAAAACCTGGGATACGAAGTCGTCGTGATTAACAACAACCCCGAAACGGTATCCACCGACTTTGACACTGCCGACAGGCTTTATTTTGAGCCGCTGTGCATTGACGACGTGATGAGCATAATCGAAATTGAAAAGCCATTAGGCGTCATTGTGGCGTTTGGCGGCGGCACAGCAATCAAGCTGACAAAAAAACTGTACGAGCGCGGCGTTAACATCATCGGCACTTCGGCGGACAGCATAGACATCTGCGAGGACAGGCAGCGGTTTGACGCGTTGCTGGAAAATCTGCAAATAAAGCGCCCCAAGGGTTACGGCGTTATGACTGAGTCGGAAGCGCTGGATGCCGCCGAAAAACTCGGGTTCCCTGTGCTTATGCGCCCGTCATACGTATTGGGCGGGCAGAACATGATTATCGCGTTTTCATCGGACGATATTCGCGAATATATGGAAATAATTCTGCGCTCAAAACAGGAAAACCCGGTACTGATTGACAAGTATCTGGAAGGAATGGAAATAGAGGTTGACGCGTTATGCGACGGCGATCCTTCCCAGGGCGGGGCGGGCAGCGTGTTTATTCCCGGCATAATGGAACACATTGAGCGCACCGGCATCCATTCCGGCGACAGTATAGCCGTATATCCCGCGATAAACATAGACGACGCGTTAGCCGAAAAGATTTTTGACGTTACGAAAAGACTGTGCATGGCGTTGAATGTTAAAGGCCTTGTCAATATTCAATACGTATTCTATGAAAACGACGTGTATGTGATTGAGGTTAACCCCAGGGCGTCCCGCACAGTTCCCTATCTCAGCAAGGTTACGAGTATTCCCATGTGCGAGCTTGCCACTAAATTAAGCGTGGGCATTAAGCTTTCCGATTTGGGGT
>Ga0268262_10002961_pt1 | contig 18982 bp, 13 predicted proteins | sample TergutNc150P3_FD_190354 | JGI IMG/M metagenome (GOLD analysis project Ga0268262, IMG submission 190354) | Nasutitermes corniger P3 segment gut microbial community from laboratory colony in Florida, USA - Nc150 P3 (SPAdes) (version 2) | ecosystem: Host-associated > Arthropoda: Insects >...
ACCATACGGCTTTTGGATTCTCCTCTCCACGAGTTTATGCCCCATAACGAAGATGAGCTTGCGGGGTACATGGCCTATGTGTCAAAGGGAAAAAAGACCAAACCGAACAAGGCGGAGATTCTTGTCCAGATAGACGCCATGCATGAGTTTAACCCAATGCTTGGACACCGTGGCTGCCGTATCGCCGTTTCTTACCCGGAGATATACGCTATGCAGATCAGGGCCATTTTTGAAGCCGCCTACAAGCTGCGCGCCGAAGGGGTAGACGCCCGTCCGGAGATAATGATTCCCATTGTAATGAACGCCTCGGAACTTAAGCTAATTGCCTTTGGTAAAAAGATTGAGGGAGCCAATTACAAAGGGGTTGTAGACATTGAGGATGAATTGCGGACGGAAAAGAAGGCCAAACCGGTTGAATACAAAATCGGTACCATGATTGAGCTTCCGGCTGCGGCCCTTGGCGCGGCGGAAATCGCCAAATACGGCAGTTTCTTCAGTTTTGGTACCAACGACCTGACTCAGACCACCTTGGGTATTTCGAGGGATGACTTCACGGCATTTATGCCTGACTACACACTCTTTGACCTTATTCAGGGGAATCCGTTTAGCACATTGGATCCAAGAGTTAAGGAGCTCATTGCCCTTGCCACTGCCAGGGGACGGCTAACAAGGCCGGACCTTGTCTGCGGTCTCTGCGGTGAGCATGGCGCTAACCCGGCTAACGTCAGGTTCTGTATGGAAGCGGGGCTTAATTACGTTTCTTGTTCTCCTTACTCGGTACCAATCGCTCTTTTGGCGGTGGCCCAGGTAGAACTTGAATCAGGCGCTTCGGCTTAGAGTTTGTCCAAAAAATTCTCACGCAGAGCTCGCGGAGGACGCAGAGAAAACAAAAGATCAAACTTCTGCGTTCTCGCGAACCGAAGGTTCGACGCCTCTGCGTGATGAAATTTAAACAAAATTTTAGTTGTTAAAGATTATCAGGTATCAACCGAAGTCGCTTTTAAAACCCATCTTATTTTGGATGACTTCCAGAGCAACTTTCGCAGCTTTTGCAGCATCCACCTGGGGAACTCCCGCGTCCTTGTTAAAAGTTCTTTCAAAGAACTTTTCCAGAGTTTCATAAATATCAGGCTGTTTGTAAAACAGAATAGAAATATTAAAACCTACAGGCTTTGCCACGGTAAACGAAGATAATGATTCTAATGGCTTTTTCGCTATGAAAATCTTTGTCTGGTTCTTTGCCGTGTGCAGCTCAAGCTCGTTGAAGCGCAGAGGAATCTGGTCTGATTTGTCTCTAAGGTAAGGTTCTATCGCTTTATGCGGGTAAGAAGGCGGCTCTACAAGTATGTGCATTTTTTTGCCGGAAGATTGAAAGGTAAGCCCGCCCCCATCAGGGTATATTGCCTTTACCGCCGAATAACAGATTACTTCATAGATAGTATAACCGTTAGCTGTGTTGACAAAAGACGAAACGATATAAGCCTGATCCTTGGGCAAGTTGTCCTCACTATATGCCTCAAATAAATCCATAGCTTTTGCCGTCATAATTTCCCCCTGTTGTTTATCTATGTAAATTATACCAAAAAAATAAAAATCGGCAACTATTTTTGTCAAATTTTCTGAAAAAGTTTTATTATTCGTTATTTTTTCTTCTTTTGGCTTCGTTTTCATAGTGGCCGCTTTCTTCCCCGTTCTTTCGCGCTATTGCTGCCATCCATTCATAGGGCCTGGGATCCTTCGTATTGATGGCGGCGGCTTCCCGAAAGTAATCAAAAGCCTTTTCCGCTTTGTTTTGCCTGTAATAAAGGACACCTAGGGCAAGGGAAATATCCGCCGCTTCACTCTTTTTGGCGGTATTTTGAAACAGCTCCCTGGCTTTTTTCAGCAATTCAAGCGCGTAGTTGCCTGCACCTGCTCTGCCCAGACAACTTGAATACTCAATCAGGATACCTGTATCCCTTGGGTTTTCTTTGAGCAAGGCTTTAAGAAATACTGCCGCTTCCCTGTAACGCCCTGTTTTGCGGTAGGCGTAAGCCAAGACTCTGCGGAGACTGGGATTTGAAGGCTCCCATATAAGAAGATTTTCCAGTTCCGATGCGGCATTTGTATATTCACAAATTCTCAATAAAAATAATGCTCTGTCCCTGCGTATATTTAAATTGCCCGGCCAGCGCTTAAGGTATGCCACGTAAAGCGAAGCCAGACTTTCCGTTGCGTTGGGTGCTTCTCCCGAATCGGACGCTTCTCTCGAATCGTATAGGGCTTCAAGGGCGGCGATTTGACCAAGCCAGGCGCTCTGGTGATCAGCTTTAAGGGTGACAGTTTTTTTAAACCAGTTTAATGCTTCCTCCAGCAAGCCCACTTTAAGATACGCTTCCGCCAAAGCGTACATTAGTTCCGGTTCGGGCCCCAATGAGCGGATAGCGTTTTGCAGCAACGTAATGATACCGAGCGTATCATCTGAAGTTCTGGCCTGGCAGAGTATGTCAAAGCGAGTTAAAAGATCACTGTCGCCGCCAAGGGCTTTTGCCGATTTAAGCGCCTTTTTTACGGCTTTGTAATCTTTCCTTTCCCATGAAACAAGGATGTCGGCATACCAAAATTCCAGCGCACTCGGATCATTTTCCAGGGCTCTCTGCAGATGGTTGTGGGCCTTTTTATAATTGCCCAGGTTCCTCAGGGCTTCCGCATAAAGGGCGCGGATAATCGGCTTATCCTCGCGCAGCTTAAGCCACTCCCTGCAAGATTTGGCGGCACGCTGCCATTCGCCGTTTTCAAGGAAGGCTTTAATCATAAAAAGATCAACCAGATCGCTGTTCCAGGGAAGGTCGGGCACTGCCGCATCGTGGGAGCGGATTATTTCGATTTCCTCTATTGCTTCTCTGGTTTTTCCCAGGGCCATTAAAATTGAAGCCCTTGACCAGCGTATCCTGCGATCGCCGATTCCTTTGCCGCCAGCGATTTTCAGCGCCGCTGTAAAATGCTCCAAAGCTTCCTGTAGATTTCCGGTTTCTCTGGCGGCCCTGCCGAGTTCCAGCCTTAAAAGCGGGCTTTCGCCCATTCCCGCTTCACCCCTGTTTTCCTGGACGAAACGCAGCATTTGAAGGCCTAGTTCGTACTCACCAATTCCGCAAAGGCGTATACCCCTGACCATCAGGGAATTAAGGTAGGCGCGGTAGATCCGCTTGTCTTCGGGAGCTTCTTCGACAGCCTCCTCTAAAATGTCTACGGCGGCCTGAGAGTGTTTGGATTTTAAGTAAGCGGTCCCAAGCAGGGCCTTGGTTTTGGATTTGAACTCCGCGGCCTGCAGATCCGAGGATTTCCCGGGCAGATTTTCCAGGGCTTTGCGTAAAAAGGGGACAGCCTTGTAGGGCATACCGACTGTTAAGTAGGTACGTCCGGCAAAAAAGTACCCTTCTCCCAATTGCGGCCTTTGCCGGATGTAATCGTTAAAAGCGGCCAGGGCGCGGGAATAGTCCTTGATAGCGTGAAAGGAACGCCCCAAAAGAAGCCAGGCTTCCGTTGGGGCGTCTGTCTCTGAGATCAGTTCTCCCAGTATTTTTACCGCCAGATGGTAATTGCCCATTTTCCCCGCTTCGGCGGCAGTTTTAAGCTTTTTTAAGGCAGGGGAATCCGCTTTTACAACGGCTTTAGGGACCGCTGATTCGCTGTGGGGTTTCATACCCCGCCCTTTAGGGCGGAGAGGTTCATCCAACCCTACTTGACCTGGGCAAGGGTAGACGCGCAGGTATTTACTATTTCGTCAACTGTTGCACCCCTGGAAAGATCGCTTATTGGTTTTGCGAAGCCCTGCAGGAAAGGACCGAATCCGTCGGCCTTGCCAATGCGCTGTACCAGCTTTATGCCGATATTCGCAGCTTGCAGGTCCGGAAATATCAAGGTATTTACCTTGCCTCTGATGGGACTGCCTGGGGCTTTTTTGTCCAAAACAGAATTAACCAGCGCGGCGTCAGCCTGCATTTCACCGTCTATAAGGAGTTTTGGATCTCTTGACTTTACAATTGCCAGCGCCTCTCTGACTTTAAGCACGTTGGGATGGTCTCCGCCTGAACCCTTGGTCGAAAATGAAAGCAGGGCAACTACGGGTTCGGCATTCATGAAGTCCCGGCATGACTGGGCAGCGGACAGAGCTATATCGGCCAGCTGTTCTGCAGTGGGATCCGGTACAACCGCGCAGTCGGAAAAAACAAAATTTCCGTTAACGCCCCATGATGGGTCGCTGGTATGAACGATAAAGTGAGAAGAAGCGGTTTTTATGCCGGGCCTTGTTCCAATTATGGCAAGTCCTGCCCGCAGTACATCCGCCGTCGTATTTTCCGCTCCCGATACCATTGCGTCCACATCGCCTAAATGCAGCATCATTGCGCCCCATCGCAAGGGAGCAAGAATGTCTGTTCTGGCCTGCTCCATTGTCATACCTTTGTGTTTTCTCAATTCGTAAAATTCTTTGGCGTATCTTTCGATGTCCGGTGAGACTGCCGGGTCTAAAATATTGACGCCGCCAAGGTTAACCCCTTCGGCGGCTGCCAGTTTCTGCACTTCAGATTTCCTGCCCAGAACGGTAACTGAAGCAGCTAACCTTTCTTCCACAATTATTCTTGCGGCTTTCAGTGTTCGAAGGTCAGTTCCCTCAGGCAAAACTAATTTTTTCTGCCTGGATCTGGCCTTTTCTCTCATTTCTGTAATAAAATCCATTTTGGTGCTACCTCTTAACCGTTGAAAAGCTATTAGACTTTAAAGCGCTTTATTTTTTTGGTAGAAGACATCTCCATAGGCTTGTCCAGTATAACAACTCTGCCAATTTTCTGGTAAAGGTGCAGGCCCTGGTTCACCTCTGCAATTATTGTGTCCATCATGGTTTTAAGTTCTTCCTGGGAATAAGGCTGGCCGTCTTCCTTTTTCAGCTCCGGATTGGGATATATAAGGGCTTCAATGCCTTCCTTCTTCATTTTTTGATCCATAAGGTAGCCGCGAACAAGAATTTGATCGATTTGCCCGTATAACTGGAATTTGTTTTCAATTTCCTCGGGGAATACATTTTTCCCGCCCTCGGTTACGATCACGTTTTTGGCTCGGCCTGTGAGGTAGAGGTAGCCCTCGCTGTCCAGGTAGCCCAGGTCGCCGGTCTTGAAGTAACCGTCCTCCGTAAAGGATTCGGCGGTCAATTCAGGCTTTTCATAATAACCTTGTGTTACCATTGGGCCCTTGACAATGACTTCGCCAATGCCCCGTTCTCCCGGATTCAGGATCTTCATATCCGCCTGTGGGACAATCTTGCCAACGCTTTCTTCCTTGTAATGCTCAATGGGATTCAGGTTGATGATGGGGCTTGTTTCAGTAAGCCCGTAACCCTGGACAAAATCAATGCCCATTTGGTTGAATTTGCGGAAAACCGAAGACGCAAGGGGGCCCCCGCCGGCAATACAAACCCTTATTGTGCTTAAAGAGGCCTTTTCAAGAACCGAATGAAAGATTTTTTTCCCGGGATTTACCTTAAATGTTTTTTTCACAAGGCCTGAGATTACCATTAGAAAACTTAAAATCCCGTAAACTATGGGGCCCTTGGCTTTTATGCCGCGGAGTATGCCGTCAAGAAGTTTGTTGAAAAGCATTGGCACCCCTAAAAGCATGGTTATCTTGCCTTCTTTGAGCTCTTTGAGCATGACCGCGCTTACCATTTTCTTGCCGAAAACAACTTCAGCCCCCGTACCGATGGTTTCGATGAAAACCGCCAACATGGCGTAAACATGGTGAATGGGGAGAATAGCGTAGAAAATATCAGTATGGTAAACATTAAGCGGGGTTCCCTGGGCCAGAAAGCAGTCAGATACAAAATTTTGATGGGTCAGAATAACTCCCTTGGGATCCCCTGTTGTTCCGGACGTGAAAAGTATAGCCGCAAGGTCTGTTTCCGCAGCTTCCTCAATTGGAGCTTCCGGGCCGTTCAAATCGTAAATGTACTGTCCCACTCCTTTTTTTAGGGATACAATTTCTGTCAGGTCTTTGGGGTTTTCCTTGAAATGGGCGTGTTTTTCCTCATCAACAAAGAGGATTTTTGCCCGCGCTGTTCTCATTAGGAGCTCGGTTTCCTCGCTTTTTAACTGGTAGTCAATGGGAACTACAACCGCCCCCGCAAAGACTATGCCCAGGTAAGCAACAGCCCATTCAGGCGAGTTTTTTCCGGTTAAGGCTACCTTGTCGCCCTTGCGGATACCTTTGCTGTAAAGCCACCTTGCCACGGCCTGAATGAGCGCCAGTGATTCAACATAGTTAAGGCTTACGCGGTCAGGCTCAAACACTGTAAAACACTGCCGCTGCCCATGCCTGGAAACGGTGATCCTGAACAATTCAGGCAGGGTAGGCCATACGCCTTTAAAATCCTTTCCCCGGTATTCATCCAAAAAAGCCCATGGTGTTAAAGTCTCGTTCATTTTTACTCCTCGTTGTTGGCCCAATTATTAACCAGATAAAATCTTTCGCTTATCCAAATATACCCCCAATTTTGACATTTTCCAACAAAAAAGGTTGCATAATTAAGAGTATGCAAAATGTTACCATATAGTATATTATATTGTTAACCAAGTATGCGTATTTTGAAAAGCTATTTCTTTTTATTATTTTTCCCTCTTTTTGCGGTATTTTTTTCCTGTTCAGCCAGGATCGATGGCGTTGTAATGGCAGGGGGCGCGGCTGAGGTAAATGTCAGCGCATCGCTTGGGCCCAGAACCGTAAGCCTTGTTCAATCCCTCAGGAGTTTTATGGGAGATACCAGGAATACGCCGGCTCTGGATGGAGGAGCCATAAGCAGGTCGTTGTCAGCCGCAACCGGAATAAAATCCGCATCGCTTAAAAATACAAGCGCTGAGGCTCTTGAAGGGACTATAGCCATATCCAATGTTGGAGATTTTTTGCTATCCGAAAAGGATATGTTTATAACCTATAGTGAAGGCGCTGTTTCATCTTCTATTACTGTCGTTCTGGACAGAAATTCGGCCCCCCTTCTTATTTCCCGGCTTTCTCCTGAGGTGGGAGAGTACCTTTCTGCCCTGATGGCTCCTGTTGCGCAAGGCGAATACATGAGTTCAGGAGAATACCTCAGCCTCGTATCCATGGTTTATGGCCGCCCTCTGGCTGATGAAATCGCTGCGGCCCGGATCAAAGCGTCTATTGAGTTTCCCCGCCAGGTTACATCGGTGAGCGGGGGTAGTTCCACCGGAAGGCGGGCGGAATTCGACATTCCACTTTTGGATATTCTGGTTCTGGAGAAGCCCCTGCGGTACGAAGTCAAGTGGTAAAATCTTTTCATTACTCCACAAATAATTCTTAAAAATTTTTACCACGAACATCACGAACTCTATACCTATACCACACATTTTGTCGTTATTCGTGCATATGCGTTAGCTTATCATAAAGAAATCATCACGCAGAGCTCGCAAAGAACGCAGAGATCAGCGCGTTATTACTAAATTACGCTTCTTCTACTATTCTTTTCTTAATTTTGTGATTATAAAACTAGAAAAATGCGTTTAACTTACAAATAACCTATAGTTCTCTGCGTCCTCCGCGCCTTTGCGTGATAAAATCTTGGAGTAAATTTTATGCTGGTACAGCCTATTGTTTGGTAGAATCAGCTTTCAATTGAAAGGATGTCGTAGGGGTCGTCACCAAAGCGGCGGTGTTGAACGGCTTCCAGAATGTGAACCGTGTCAATAGCGTCTTTTTTTTCAAGGTCGGCTATAGTCCGGGAAATTTTAAGGATGCCGTGGCAAGCCCGTCCGGACAAGCCCAGTTTGGCAGCGGCAAGGACAAAGGCTTCTTCGGCCTTTTTTGTCATCTGGCAAAATTTGTCAATTTGGCCGCTTGGCATCCCTGAATTGCGGCGTGTATTGGAGCCCTTAAACCGTTCTCTCTGAATTTCCAGCGCTTCAATAACCCTTCGCCTTATTTCTTCGCTTCTTTCCCCGCCTTCCCCGGCTGGTTTTAACACCCCTGGGGCGCGGACTGGAATTCTAAGATCGATCCTGTCAAGAAGTGCGCCGCCCAGTTTTTTCCAATAGCGGCGAATTTCGTCGGGGGAGCAGAGGCAGCCGCTTTCAACAGAGCAGGCGGCGTCCGCCTCATCGTCGGCGGGATAAATCCCGGAAGGGAAAACCGCGCCCAACCGTCCGCAAGGACAACTGTTAGCCGCCAGAATAAGCTGAAAATCCGCAGGAAGCTTGTGGTTGCTTTCGGCGCGGGCAATGGTGATAACCTTATCCTCCAGGGGTTCCCTCAGGGACTGAAGCACGGGAGAGCGGAATTCCGGCGCTTCGTCCAAAAAAAGCGTTCCAAAGTGGGCCAGGGTTATTTCACCGGGCCTGATGTTTCTTCCTCCCCCAAGCACGCCTTCGGTACTTGCCGAATGGTGAGGCGAGCGAAAAGGCGGCTGCCTGATGAGGCCGCTTTCTCCGCCCGAAATCTGTCTGGCAAGGCTGTGAAGCCTGGTTACCTCTACGGCTTCTTCCGGCAGCAAAGGCGGCATGATCGATGGGAAGCGCCGTGCCAGCATAGTTTTCCCGGAACCAGGCGGGCCGAAAACAAGCAGGTTGTGTCCTCCGGCAGCGGCTATTTCCAATGCCCGTTTGTAGCGTTTTTGGCCTTGTACTTCCGAAAAATCGCCGACCCAGATTTTGCCTTCGATTTCACCGCTGTTCCCACTTGTCAAAGGCAGGCCGCTTTGCAAGCCGCCTGCCGGTAAGTTTACCGGGTTGTTTGACGGAAGCTCGCCGGTTTCCGCCCTCACAAGGAGGGCATGGAAAACTTCGGCCAGTGTAGCTGCGGCAAAAAAACGAATGTCCGACAGAACAGAAGCCTCTCTTGAATTTTCCAGCGGAACTATAAATTCACCGATCCCGTTGGCGAAGGCGGAACTCAGGGCGGCCAGAGCCCCACGCACAGGCCTTACTCTGCCTGAAAGTTCCAGCTCTCCCAGTACCATCATCTTATCAGGAACCGCAATCATGCCCGCCGCCGCCATCACTGAAACTGCTATGGGAAGATCCAGCGAGGCCTCTTCCTTGCGCAGCCCGGCAGGGGCAAGGTTAATCAAAATGCGGTCTTGCGGAAAAGGAAACCCTGAATTGCGAAAACTCGCCCTGACCCTTTCCTTTGCCTCTCTTACCGCCCCCTCCGCAAGACCCGTGATATCGATCCCAGGTATGCCCCGGCGAATATCCGCCTCAACGCGGATTATTATGCCCTCCGACCCCTGCGGCGTAAAGGCCAATACATGCATGGCTGCCTCCTTTGCTATTACTGCGCCGGGATGAAGTATGCTTCGATTTTTTTGCGGATTTTGCAAAAAATTATCAGAAGCGACAGGCAAAAACGCTTTTCAATGCAGTATATTGTGTCTACATTATTTAAAGACTTTTAATAGGCAGGCGCTTTTGTGCTATATTATCTTATGAGTGGAAAGAGAAAACAATGGGAAAGGTGTATGCGGAAATTACTTTGAAGAATGTATACGATGTCGTTAGTGCAAAACAGGGGTTTATTAAGGAGGAACAGGTTCATAGCGCAGTGGTAACGGTGATGGTGGATACCGGAGCAATGATGGACCTGGTTATTTCGGAAGAACTCTGTCAGCAGTTGGGTCTGGGAATTTCCAGAATGCGGGAAGTAAGGCTGGCCAATAATCAAACCGAAGTAGCAAAAGTGACAGATCCGGTGGAAGTACACTGGAAAGATCGCGATTATATAGGCAACGCCTGGGTTCTTTCAGGCTTGCGTGAACCCCTTATGGGATTACTCCCCCTTGAGCACATGGACTTAATAGTAGACCCTGTTAATCAGACATTGGTTGGCGCCCATGGGGATGAAATGATCAGTTATATATAATAATTATTTCTCCCACAGATAATTCATCGGCACTGCCCAGATTTTTCTGGCGAGTTGCACAATATCGGCGCCGGTATAAATAATGATTCCTTTTTTGAATTTGTTCCCGACAGTATTTTCCAGAACGCTCATATTCGACCAGTCTCTCTCGTCAATGGTTCCGCCAAGTTTTACCTCTATTCCGATAGCTTCCCCTTTCTCGTTCTCAATGACGAAGTCAACTTCCCGGCCCTGATTTTGCACAGGATTAAAATGCGACACGCTGAAAGAGCCCAGCGATTTTGATGCCTTCATTATTTCGCCAGCTATGAAGTTTTCGAAAATGTGACCCATGGTTGCAATGTCATTCTTGAAAATTTCTTCCATATCTCTTTGCATCAGATGGCAGAGCAGGGCGGTGTCTGTAAAAAAAAGTTTTTTTTGTTTTACAAATCGCTTGTTCAGCTTGTTTGGTTTGGCCCAGGACGGCAGCTCGTAAACTAAAAATGTGCTGCTGCAAAGCGCTTTGTATTTCTCGTAAGTCTTTGCGTCCAGCCCCGTTTCCTTCATTACATTCGCGTTGTTTAATAGCCCCCCGGCTCTTTGGCAAAATGAAGTAAGCAGATGATATACATTTTCGGGATTTTTTATATCCGCGAGAGTACGCACGTCCCTTTGGAGTATGGTTGTTATGTAGTCATTGAACCACAAGCTGCGGTTCTTTTTTTTGTTTACGGCAATTTCAGGAAAAGTAGAAGAGGTAATTATGTCCACTACATTGGCGCGTGTATATTTTCGGGGAGTAAGCGAGTCATTCCAAAGCTTCTCAATAAAGTTTATACATGTTCCCTTTATCTCCGAGGCGGAGAATGGGTACAAGGTAAGGATTGACATCCTGCCTACAAGCGCGTCGGCCAGGCGCGGCAGGGCAAAAATATTCGCCGATCCTGTCAGCAAGTACAGGGCATGGTCTTTGCCGCCAAAGCGCTTTTTGTCCACGGCCATTTTAAAATAGCGGAACAACTCCGGAGCGAGCTGGACTTCGTCTATTATGTTGAGCTTGTTTTGCGGAAGCTGCTCAATAAAGCCTGAAGGGTCGTTTCCGGCAAAAAACAGGCTTGCCGGATCATCAAAAGATATGTAATTTACCCCATGTTCTGTTGATAAATTTTGAACGAGTGTTGATTTCCCGCACTGCCTCATTCCGTTCAGATAAACCAGAGGCCTGGTATCCACAGTGGCCGCGAGGAATTTTTCCAGTATTCTTTGCAAGTAAGCCATTTCAGCCTCACTATAAAATATGGTATTATGATACCATATTTTATTGGATTAGGCTCCATGTGTCAAGAAAAAAATCAGGCCGGTAGATTTATGATTTCTACCCCCAATCGGGATGCGGCTTTTTCGGCTTCAGAGTTTTCTGTAATTATCACCGGATGGGAAAAATCGGTCTCTGCCGCAAGGCGTTTGGGGACGGCGTCAATTTCGCTTTCGCTTAGGGCAATTATACCCTTTAGCCGTTCTGAACGGTGGCTATCCTCTATGCCGCTTAAAAAGCGAAAGAAATCGGCCAGGCCTTTTTCGGCGGGTGTGTGAGGGTGGGTTTCACGCGCATAGGTTCCAATAACCGCTTTATCTACATTTTGACGCCCAAGGCAGCCGCTATTCTGGGCCTTTATTATGGAGTTAAAAGCATCCAGGGATCTTAACGGATTTGGGTCACGGTAGGTTGAAAAAGAGAATAAGCCTTCCAGGTGATCGACACGCGCAAAAGCCCCGTAAGCGCCGCCTTTCATGCGTATATCCTCCCAGAGCGCGCCGGTGGACAGCAGGTGGGAGAGCACTATCTCAGCGGCTTGATGGGGTGAGCCAAAGGACGATGCTTTAAGCGACATTGCGGCAAAACCTACCTGAAGGGAGGGGGAGGCGAAAACATTGGCCTTGTCTCCGATTGACATAATCGGCTTGATTTCCGAAAGGGAAGAAAAGTTCTCCCTGTTTGCTGACGCGCTTTTCCTTGTGTGTGGCGGGCCAAAAGAACCAAAAAGCCGCCCGATTTCCTTCTCCGCCAGGCCGGGCCTATCTGTGGTAAGGTTAATTAAGACACCGCCGCAGGACAAGGCCGCCTGAATTGCCCTGAGTTTCGCGCTTATTTCTGAGATATCCATATTTGACAGTCTGTGAACAAAGAGAATCTGATCCAGGCCGCACCAAAGCTCGTCTATTAAGCGGCTTCTTGAAAAAAGGCGGCCTGAGAAGCCGGAGGCGAAAATGTGTCCCGCCGGGGCTAGACTTGAGTCAAGGTCGTTTTTCATCTCCAAGACCAAATCGCGGATCCGCCTTAAATCCGAAAAGTCGGCTTCGGTGATAAGGCGCAAGGCCAGTTCCAGGGAAGCGCCGATTTTTTCATCCAGCGCCTTTAGGCGGAAGATGATCCAGTCCCGGCTTCTTAAATCAAGGTTTCCTGTAGGGAGCTTTTCTTCCCTGCTCGCTCCGGGCATCTGCGGGCTGGAGTGGAGCATGGCGTGAAAGCCCCCGGCAGTTCTGGCCAGAAGGGTGGAAACTTCTCCATAATCCATTCCGGGAAGACCCATCGAAACCACAGCCCTGGAGAAGAGGGGAAACCAAAGATAGTCTTCGGGAGGAAACAAATCAAGAGGGAAGGCCAAATCCGTATAGCTGATCCCGTTTGTAAAGATCGGATGAAAAAGAGCAGGCGCGCCTGAAACATTCGCGTATTCCCTTTTTACTGTTTCAATATCAGGCGACAGATCGCTGCGGGAAAGGTGAGGTATGGCGGCCAGCGCTTCCGGCTCGTCTTCCTTTTCCTGGGCTGTCTGCAATTCCGCCATCTTTGCCTGGATGGCTTCTTTTTCCGTGCTTCCCAGAGATTTTTGAATTTCTTCAAGGCGGGCAGCCAGCGCGGCCTCTTTTTCTTTCAAAAAATTTTCTTTCGGCTCAATGATAATAAAAGCGCGGTGAACGTTGTCCAGGAAATAGCGGCGGATCATTTTTTCAAAATAGCGGCTGTCCGCTTCAATACGCTTTTTTAGCTCGAAAAAAGGAGAGACAAAAAGCAAACTATCCCAGGGGTTCCCGCCGTGGAGCCAGGCCCTTAAGGAACGGCTCATCCAAACCAGTGAAAAAGGCCCTCTTGAACGGCGAATCTCGCGGTTGGAAAATTCCATCGCCAAAAGGGCGGCTTCTATTTCTTCTTTTGGGATGCCTTCTCTTTCCAGGCGTTCAAGTTCTCCGATTATAAGGGCCTCGACTTTTTTTGCGGCCTCTTCAACGCCAAGACCCGGTTCCTCGTAATTAAGTCCCCGAATACCGGCGCAAAACGATGTTTCCCTGAGTTCCCTTTCAAAACCGGAAACAGGCGAAAGGTCTTCGCCCAGGGCTGAGTCCACCAGCGCTCTTGTAAGAGGGGAACCGTCGTGCCCTAAAAGAATTTCAGTCAGCGCGGTAAGGGCCAGAGTCTCGACCGTGTCACTCACATCGCCGCAGAGCCATGAAAGCAGTACAGTGGGTTTTTGCTCGGCTCCGGCGGGGCATGGTATTTTAAATGACCTGGGGCTTTGCCAGCGTTCTGTTTTTGGAATGGGGGTGTTTCTATTTCCGGCAGGAAGCGCGGAAAAAAATTTTTCGTCAAGAAAGGCAAGCTGTTTTTCGGTGGGAATATTTCCGGCCAGAAAGATCCGGCAGTTTGCCGGCGAATACCAGGTTCGGTGAAAATCTTTAAGGCCCTGCCAATCAAGATCCGGAATACATTCGGGATCGCCGCCGGATTCAAATTCGTAGGGAGTGCCGGGCAGCACAGACTTAAACGACCAAAGTCCAGCATAGGCGTCAAGGGACGAATAGGCCCCCTTCATTTCGTTGTAAACGACTCCGCTAATCTGGAGCTTCCCTTCGGGAGAGAAAAACAGATGGTGGCCTTCCTGCATAAAAGTCCATTCGGAAAGCAGGGGCCTGAAGACCGCGTCTCCGTAAACGGACATAAGGTTAAAGTAATCGTGCTCGTTCACGGAACTGGCAGGGTAAAGCGTTTTATCGGGATAGGTCATTGCGTTCAAAAAAGTCTGAAGGCTCCCCTGGGCAAGAACCAGGAAGGCGTCCTTCAATGGATAGGAGGCTGAGCCGCTTAGTACCGAATGTTCCAGAATATGGGCGGCACCCGTTGAGTTTGCTGGAGGGGTGGCAAAGTTAAACGAGAAGAGATTTTCGCTGTCATCATTATAAACATGAAAAACTTCCGCGCCGCTTTTTTGATGCTTTGCCCAAATAGCGTGGACTTCCACTCCATCCGCTCCAAATTCCGAAAGCTCTCTTACGTCGAGAATTTCAAATCCGCTTTCAAGGATTTGGCCTTTTGTTAAAGTCGTTTTCATACCATTACGTCCTTGTCTGAGAGCATCAGTATCCGGCCTTCATCAAGGCTTTGGCGGAACCAGGAGAGAAATTCCCTTGCCGCAGCTTCGGCCTCGATTTTGGGCACAGCCCCCATTATTTCCGATTCTTCTTTGATTCTGTCGCCTCTTGCCGAGGAAAGATTCCACATTATTTTTTGGGTGAAAGCTTCCGAGCGCCCTTTGAGAAGCAGAGCGATTTCCTTATCGTCCATGCTTCTGAGTTTTTCCTGAATGGGCCGGTCAGCCGCGTCTGCAACATCCTCAAGAGTATACATGCGCTCTTTCATTTCTCTGCTGAGGGAGGGATCGCTTCCTTCAAGCCCGTCCAAAAGCCGCTCGCTGAAGGCAATGTCGGAGTGTTTTAGTATGGCCGTAAGTACCCCTTTGCCGTCAATTTCCTCGCCCGCTTTCGCTTTGGTTTGCCCAAAGTGACGGGCCTTATCCCTTATGGCCGCGGCGGCCCTGGCAATTACTTCGGGTGAAGTATCTTTTAGCTTTGCTATGCGCTTTATGATTTCCAGTTTCCGTTGCGGGGTGGTATTTGCCAGAACCTCTGCGGATAGTTTTGACGGCAGGCGGGAAAACACCATCGCGCAGGCGGCGGGGCTTTCGTCCCTGAAAAGCAGGGAAAGCTGTTCTCCGGAAAATTCCGAAAGAAAGTCAAAAGGGTTTTCCGCCGCATCGGGAACGGCTTTTACAAGCATGGCCTCGCCTTTTTCGGGGCCAAAGGCCGCGTAAAGCAGGCGGCGCGCCTGTTCTATTCCCCCGGAAGAAGAGCCGGAGTAGCCGTAGGACGATGACAAAAGTGAGCGGAATTCTTCAAGGACATCCTCGGCTTCTTTGGCAGATATGGTCTTTAAGGTAACAATTTCCTTTGAAATGGCCTCTACCTGGTCAGGATCCAGCTTTGAAAATATCTTTGACGCCTCTTCGCTCCCAATAAGTACCATAAATTGGGCCGCTCTGGTGTATTTTGAAGGAATTATGCCCGGTTTCTCGTCCGGAACCGCTTGCCCGGTTTTAAGTAATCCTTCACCCATGGCCTTTCTGTAGGCGGCGACGCCGCTGGCCGCTCTCATTCCCCCGGAAGCTTGCCCACCGGAACTCTTCCCGGCGGGTTTTGATTTTTCCATATGGTAATACTATGGCATTTGGCAGGAATTAACAATGAGAACAAGATCATTTTATAACCTTGCGTAAAATAGCTTTCCCGGATATAATAAAATAATTCAGACTAAAACTGATTTAATCTAAATTTTTGGAGGTGTTCATGGCAGCAGCTACTAATGCAGAAGGGGCGGGCACTTTTCCTCCTGAGCTGATTTCGTTTATAGATGTGTGGAAGGTCAAACCGGGGAGCCTAATCATGATTCTACACAAGATCCAGGAAACTTTCGGGTATATTTCACGGGAATCGGCGGATAAATTGGCCCAGCTTACCGGTATTTCGCTGGCGCGTATCTATGGGGTTATTACTTTTTACCATTTCTTCAAAACCACCAAGCCCGGCAAGAATAAAATTTCCGTGTGCCTGGGAACCGCCTGCTACCTGAAGGGCGGCCAGGATCTTATTGAGGAAGCAAGGAAAATTCTGGGGCTTGCCCCAGGTGGGGTAACGGAGGACGGGCTTTTTTCCATCGACGAGGTTCGCTGTGTAGGTTGTTGCGGCCTTTCGCCTGTGTTGACCGTAGGGAACGACACCTACGGAAAACTCACATCGGATATGCTGCCCGGAATTTTCGACAAGTACAAGAATGCGTGAGCATGGTCATAGGAATTATTGCATGGAGTTTCCGAAGCTATCCTGAAAGGATAGCCGGAAACTCCTAAGCAAAAAAAATCGGAGATTTTTTTTGCATTTTACTTTAACGGATTTGATAACCGATATCACACAAAACGGGGCAGAATCCGGGGCTTCGATTGTGGAGCTTCATGTCAGTGAAACAGTGAATTCCGATGGCAAAGGGGAATTCCACTTCACTGTAATTGACAACGGCAAAGGGATGACCGAGGAAGAGCTTAAGCGCGCTCAGGATCCTTTTGTTACCGACGGCATAAAACACCCTCACCGCAAGGTGGGGTTGGGGCTTCCTTTTTTAATTCAAACCGCCGAAGCGTCAGGCGGCGGGTGGAAAATGGAATCCAAAAAAGCCGGGGAAGGCCAGGCGTCGGGCACTGTAATAAGCGCCTGGTTTGATTTGGGAAATGTGGATACTCCCCCGGTGGGAGACATTCCGGGGATGTTTCGGACGGTGCTGCTTTTCAACGGCCCGGAAGAAATGGTAATTAAGCGCCTTCGGAAATCGCCGGAAGGCACATCTGGAGACGCGCTTGATTACGAAGTTCGAAAGACCGAACTTTCCGGCGCTCTTGGGGATTTGGAAGATACCCAGTCCCTGATTTTATTGGATCGTTATTTACGTTCCCTGGAAGAAGCGGGGGATTGAGGTTTAAGTTTTACAAGGAGAAAGAAATATGGCCAAAATGACATTGGAAGAACTGCGGAAGCTCCGTGATAATACCCAAACGGACTTGAGGCGCAGGGAAGCGGAGGGCAAAGAAATTCAGGTTATTGTCGGGATGGGTACCTGTGGTATCGCCGCCGGGGCAAAGACAACCCTGGACTCTTTTCTTAAAGCCCTGGATGAGAATAAATTGGTAGATTCCGTTCTGGTGCGCCAGACCGGCTGCATGGGGCTTTGTCACTCAGAACCAACCGTTGAAGTAATTGCGCCCGGTATGCCTACGGTTATTTACGGGCAGGTTGACGCTCAAGCGGCAAAGGAAATTGTTTCAAAACATATTATCGGCAAGCAGCTCCTTGATAATCGTATTTTGGACAGGCCTGCCGCAGATATTATCGCGTCAAAGTAGGAGGAGAAAGATAAATGCCCTATAACCACTTTATTCTAACCTGCGGCGGAACCGGATGTGAGTCCAACAAAGGGGATGAAATCTACCGCAGCCTTATCGCCGAGGCGGAAAATCTTGGCGTTAAGGAAGAGGTTCAGATAGTCAAGACCGGATGTTTCGGCTTTTGTGAACGCGGCCCCATAGTCAAGGTGTTGCCGGAAGAATCTTTTTATGTGGATGTTAAACCCGATGACGCCAAGGAAATTATCGCCGAGCAGATTCTAAAGGGACGAGAAGTCAAGAGGCTCCTTTATAAGGGAGACGGCGAAAAGAAAAAAACCACAGCCATAGAAGACATTGAATTTTATCAGAAGCAGTTGCGCGTAGTTCTTCGAAACTGCGGGGTTATAAATCCCGAAAATATTGGTGAATACATAGCCCGCGAAGGCTATGTGGGGCTTGAAAAGGTTCTTTTTGACTGGCCCGTGGAGAAGCTCATAGAAGAGATGAAAATTTCAGGGCTCAGGGGCCGCGGCGGCGCTGGTTTCCCCACCTGGATGAAGTGGGATTTGGCGCGAAAAGCTCAAGGATCGCCCAAGTACGTTATCTGCAACGCCGACGAGGGAGACCCCGGCGCTTACATGGACAGGTCTACCATCGAAGGAGACCCACACTCGGTTATAGAAGGCATGATCACCGCCGGCAAGGCCATAGGTTCCAATCACGGCATTGTGTATATACGCGCCGAATACCCTCTCGCGGTACAACGGTTAGAGAAAGCGATGGCCCAGGCAGAAGAATACGGCCTTTTGGGCAAGAACATTCTCGGTTCAGGTTTTGACTTTGAAATAGAAATCCGCCTGGGCGCTGGCGCGTTCGTTTGCGGTGAGGAGACAGCCCTGATCAAGTCTGTCGAGGGGAACCGGGGCATGCCTGTTCCCAAACCGCCTTTCCCGGCAAACAAGGGGCTTTGGCAGTTGCCGACAATTATCAATAACGTTGAAACCTTCGCGAACGTTCCGGTCATTACCGCCAGGGGCGGAGCCTGGCTTGCCAGAATCGGCACTGAAAAATCCAAAGGTACTAAGGTTTTTGCCCTAACCGGCAAGGTAAAAAATTCCGGGCTTGTGGAAGTTCCGATGGGAACCACCCTTCGGGAAATTATTTTCGAGATAGGCGGCGGCATTAAAGGCGGCAAGAAGTTCAAGGGCGTTCAGACCGGCGGTCCCTCCGGAGGTATCCTAACTGAAAAGGCTCTGGATCTGCCGATTGACTTTGACACATTGGCGACCAACGGCTCAATGATGGGTTCAGGCGGCATGATAGTCATGGACGAGGACGACTGCGTGGTTGACGTGGCGCGGTTCTACATGGATTTCTGTGTTGACGAGTCTTGCGGCAAATGTTCCCCGTGCCGGATCGGTACTTCACAGGTTCTTCATATTTTGGAAAAAATTGCCGCCGGTAACGGCGAAGAGGAAGACCTTGAAAAACTTGAAGTCATTGGCAGGGCTATGTCCAAGGCATCCCTCTGCGCTTTGGGCCAGACAGCGCCCAATCCTACGCTTTCCACTGTAAAGAATTTCAGGGAAGAGTACATGGAGCACATCCGGGACAAGAAGTGCCGTTCCGGCAAGTGCAAGAAACTGATACGTTTCTTAATCGATCCGGAAAAATGTATCGGCTGCGGCGCTTGCTCGAAAAAATGCCCGGCTACCTGCATTACACAGATTCAGGGAACCGACAAAAAGCGGCCGCCCTACCGGATCGAACATGAGGATTGCTTGAAGTGCGGCGAATGCTTCAAGACCTGTAAATTCAACGCCATATCCAAGGGC